>Ga0105239_10002479_pt1 | contig 23531 bp, 22 predicted proteins | sample KBSC44metaG_FD_92761 | JGI IMG/M metagenome (GOLD analysis project Ga0105239, IMG submission 92761) | Corn rhizosphere microbial communities from Kellogg Biological Station, Michigan, USA - KBS C4-4 metaG | ecosystem: Host-associated > Plants > Roots > Rhizosphere > Soil | place: Michigan, USA...
TATCGGGACAAGTGTCGAATTACCGATTCTTCATAACCAGGGCAATAATATTGCCAAACTCAAAACGACAATCAGCCAAAACGATCTTCGTATTAAAGACTTAGAACGACAAATCAAACTCGATATTGATACCGCCTATACCCACCTTAAAGTCGCGCAAGAAAATATTCAGCTTTTTCAGAAAGATTTAATCCCGGAAGGGAAAAAAGTATTGTATCTGGCAGAGCGGAGCTATCAGGTGGGTAAAACCCCGATGGCCAACGTTATCTTAGCGCAGCAAAGTTTTCAGCAAGTTATTTCGGATTACACGCAAACCGTTGTGAACTATCAATACGCCTGGGGTGAACTGGAAAAATCAGTTGGTTCTCCATTGAATGCCTGGTAAACCTCCCCCCATCCTAGCCCTCCCCCATAAGGGTGGAGGGGATAACACTTCATAAGGGAAAATCGATGTGAGTAGAACATTCTTCGATTTCATGAATAAAATTAAAACTTTTCAATCAAGCGTTCCAAATCCCCTTTCCCCTTGCGGGGGAAAGTACCCCATTCCCTACCGGGAAACAGGGTGGAGGTTAAAACCTCTTGCATCGTCCGCTTGTTGCATTGCACTTTCAATACTCTTAGCAGGCTGTTCAGAAGACAAAGCATTGCCTCATATAATTTCACCTCTACCCACACACATTCAAGTCAGTATTACACCGGCACAGAAAAACAATATCGGGTTATCTGTAGACATGGCCCGCTCGGTAGAATTGACAGACTGGGTGGAATGTAGTGGACAGGTTCAGGCAATTGAATCGAAAAAAGTCGAGGTTTTTTCCCCAGCACCGGGACGTATTACCCGTTTATCAGCTAACTTAGGACAATTTGTCCACGAAGATCAGATTATCGCCAATATTAAATCCGACGAAATAGGCCAGCTGGAATCAGAGCTTCTTCAACAAACCCTTTCCGGCGAAGCCGATCTGCGTCAGGCGAATGCTCAAATCGAACTCTCTCAGGGAAGCTATAAACGGGAAGCTGAGCTTTTAAAAGAAGAAGTCAGTTCCAAAGCTGATTTTGAAACCGCGCGCATTCAGTACAAAAAAGATAAATCAAATCGTGAAGCCATCCGTTTTAAAAATGCCGCAGCCATACAATCCCTAAGAGATCGACTCTCGCTCTATGGCGTGTCTAATCAAACCATTGACCAAGTTATTCGCAGCAGACGAATTTACCCCTATTTATCCATTTTTGCTCCGAATACGGGCATTGTGACGGAGAGAAACGTTAACACTGGCGAGCTAATCGATAGCAGCAAGGGGTTACTCACCATTAGTGACCTGGAAGATGTCTGGCTCGTCGGCTCCATCTATGAAAAAGACATTCCCAAAGTGAAAGCGGGGCAAGAAATTCACGTTAAAGTCGACAGCATTCCCAATCGAACATTTACGGGTCACGTCAATTTTATTTCCAATTTACTTGATCCTCAAACACGTACATTAGCTGTTACAGGTATACTTCCCAATCCTAACCTGACCCTTAAGCCGAATATGTTTGCCAGAATGGCAATAGAGGTTGGCCGTTATAAGGCACTGTCTATCCCGTTAACGGCCTTGGAGGAAATTGGTGATACCAACATTGTGTATGTACAAGTTGCACCGATGGTTTTTGAAGAGCGATCCGTGTTACTCGGTCGCAAAAATGATCGCTATGTTGAAATCAAAAAAGGTCTGGTCGAGGGAGAAACTATTGCAGTGACCGGCACGGTTGGATTAAAGGGCATGGTCATTAAAAAGAGAGGTGAAATCGTCACAGGAGGTTCCGGCTCTTGAGTGATACCCATACCTCCAAAGTCCGCTTATTGATAGAGTCATTGCTGCATAAACGGCCCATTATTATTCTATGCAGTTTTCTACTGGTTGCATTCGGATCAGTCGCATGGCATTTTCTCCCTGTAGAAGCCTACCCTGAACTGGCCGATCCACAAGTGCGTATTATTACGCTCTATCCCGGTAAAGGCCCCGAAGAGCTGGAACGCTTAGTCACACTTCCCCTCGAAAAAGAACTCAACGGCATTCCCGGACAAACCGCTTTACGCTCTATTTCCATCAATGGACTTTCGGTTATCACATCCGTCTTCCAAGACGGAACACCCACCGTTTTAGCCCGTAATCAGGTCTTGGAACGTATTGATAAGGTTGGTCTCCCCGAGGGGGCCGATCTCCACCTGGAACCCGATGTGGGCTCACTTCGTGAAATCTATCGCTACACATTGGAAAGTCCTTATTACACCCCCATGAGCCTGCGTTCTATTCAGGAATGGGAATTGGAAAAAGCGTTTCGCCAAATTCCAGGCGTCATCGGTGTGGTGAGTGAAGGTGGTCAAACCAAAACGTATCGAGTCAATGTCGACGCGGACCGCTTGAAGGCTAATCATTTAACCTTAAAACAAGTCTACGACGCCCTCAGTAATTCCAACGCTTCCACAGGAGGCAGTTTTATTGAGAAAAATGGTGAAGCATTAATCGTCCGAAGTCTAGGGTTATTGGAAACATTACCCGATATTCAGTCCGTTGTGATTACAACCAATCAAAACGGAATTCCTATTCGTGTCGGGGATGTCGCTACGATTGATATTGGCCCCAAGGTCCGTCGAGGACAAGCAGGTCTGAATCACAATAATGATGTGGTGGAAGGCATCGTTTTACTGCGACGGGGAGAAAATCCCTCTGCTGTTTTAGACAGGCTTTATGCCAAGTTACCTGAAATCCGGAAACAACTACCCGCCGGTGTTCAGCTGGTTCCCCTCTATGATCGGTCTGAGTTGATCAAAAAAACGCTGATTACGGTCGGTGAAAATGTCGAAATGGGAATTTTACTGGTCGTTTCAGTTTTAGGCTTATTTTTTCTCGATATTCGTTCCGCCCTGATCACCGCCAGTGTCATCCCTTTAGCGGTGTTATTTGCGTTTTGCGCCCTTAAAACCCTAGGTGTTTCCGCCAACCTACTGAGTTTAGGAGCCATTGATTTCGGAATTCTAGTCGATGGTGCCGTTGTTATGACGGAAAACATCGTTCGAAAACTGTCTGCCGACGGTGAGCATTTAACACCCGCACAGCGAATCAGTTTAACGATCCATTCTGCCGGGGAAGCGGGACGTCCCGTTATTTTCGGTATTTTAACCATTATTACGACGTTTCTACCCATTTTTACATTCGGGAGTATCGAAGGAAAACTGTTTCGCCCTTTAGCTTTTACAATGGTATCCGCCCTCATTGGAGCCGGGATCATATCGCTGACCCTGATTCCTACACTGTGTTGTCTATTTCTAACAAAAAAGCCGCTTAAAGAACGCCATAATCCCATGGTGGCGTTCTTCCATCGCCATTACGACTCAAGTCTTCAAAAAGTGATCCGCCATCCTCGCTGGTTATTGTCATCCGGTTTTATAGCGCTTATAGGAGCTATCCTTTTATTTTTCTCGTTAGGGAGTGAATTTTTGCCTCACTTGGAAGAAGGCAATATCTGGCTGAGAACGACTATTAAGCCGGGCAGTGTCACCCTGAGTGAGTCCGTAAAAGTCGCGCATCAAATTCGAGAAACTTTACTTAAATATCCGGAAGTCAAAAAAGTTTTATCTCAGGAGGGGGGACCGGATGACGGTTCAGATCCGGCTCGCTTCGGGGATCACGAATATCTGGTTGATTTAAAATCCACACATGTGTGGCGACCGCGCTTTAATCGTAATAAAGAATCGTTAATCGCCGCGATGAACAAAGACTTACAAGCCATTCCCAACGTCGATTACTATTTCACTCAATACATCCAAACCACCCTGGACGAGTCCTTGTCGGGTGTACAAGGTTCATTGGTCGCGAAAATTGCAGGTCCTAATTTAAGGGTATTGGAAACCCTGGGCGAGCAAGTTGGACCCATTATGCGTAATACCCCGGGTATTGTGGATGTTATCGTCGATCCTTTACTGGGGCAGCCTCAACTCACAATTAGCATCGATCGCGAAAAAGCGGCCCGATACGGACTTAATGTAAGCGATTTAAGTGATTTGGTAGAAACGGCTATCGGAGGCAAGGCTGCGACTCAAATTGTCGACGGGGAAAAACGCTTTGACCTTATCGTTCGCTTACAAGCACCTTTTCGTAAAACTGAACGCGCTTTGGAAAATATTTTGGTGGATGCCCCGTCGGGTGAAAAAATCCCGCTTTCCCAGTTTGCAAAAGTCGAAACCGTCAATGGTGCGACACAAATCTGGCGGGAAGCCGGACACCGCTTAGCCACGATTCGTGCCAATGTTCGTGGACGAGATCTGGCCTCCGCTGTTGATGAGGCTCAAGCCAGAGTGGCCCGTCAAGTCAAGTTTCCCGAGGGTTACCATTTAGTTTGGAGTGGAGAGTTTCAGCGGCAGCGCGAAGCCGCAGCTCAAATTAAGATCGTTTTACCCATCACATTGAGTATTATTTTAGTTATTTTGTACATGGCACTCAATACATTACGTTCCGCTTTTATCGTTTTCTGCGTAATCCCCATGGCCTCTATTGGCGGTATTTTGGCCCTCTATTTAACGCACATGCCTTTTTCGATTGCTGCGGGTGTCGGCTTTATTGCCTTATTCGGTGTGGCGACGCAAAATGGTATTTTCCTGGTATCCTTCATTGAGCAGCTCCATCATGAAGGTAAATCCCTTCAAGACGCTGTTGTTGAAGGGGCGACCTTACGGATGCGACCTATTTTAATGACTGCGACTGTCGCCATGCTGGGACTATTCCCTGCAGCGATTTCAAATGAAATCGGTTCTCAAACTCAGAAGCCCTTTGCCACGGTTATTATTGGCGGATTAATCACTGCAACCATTTTATCGTTATACTTCCTGCCCACCATGTACCGCACCTTTGCGTCAGAAAGCATTGAAGAAGAGGAAGAGTAAGAGGATTTTAATTGCGACAATTCGCGCACAAGCCGATAAATTCCAAATTGTGATTTTGAACCGTAAAATTGGCTTGCTTGCTCAAGGCCTCCACTAATCCCTCTGTTCCGAAACAGTGAACCTCTTTTATGACCTGGCACTGGCTACAAATCAATAAATGGTGGCAATGATCGGCTTGATCCAGGGTACACGTTTCCTCAAGCTCTAGCTGGCACTTGGTTACTTTACCCGTTGTCAAAACGCGATGGATCAGATGCGTTTCTTCGAATGTTTCTAAAATACGATAGACACTGACGGTATCAACTTTTTCCCCAAGCGATTCCAAGCAGTTCTTTATTTCATATGCAGACAGGGCTTTATCAGCCCTGTCCAAAAGTTCCAAAACCAGTCGACGTGGTTTGGTAATTCGAAAATTCTTTTCTTTTAACGTAGCTAATGCGTGTTCCAGATAAGTCGACATATCCAGCCTCTTCGTGAGAACAGAAAAAGCCAGTTTACCATCGATCAGCATAGTTTGAAAAACCATGCCCATATTGACCGCCTCCTGAACGACTAAAACCACTATTCGGGCGAGACAGTTTATTTTTAGAACGATTTGGATCTTGAAAATTAACCATGATTTCCTTTCCTTCTAAAACACTCTTGTTGAGTGTATTAATCGCCTCTTGTGCGGCATCAGTTGAAACCATTTCAATAAAGGCAAAACCCTTGGAATCACCCGTTTCTCGATCCAATGCAATTTTGACAGAATGGACAAGACCCACCCGCTCAAATACCGCTTGGAGCATGGGTTCCGTTACTGAATAATGGATATTTCTAACAAAAAGTTTAGAATTTTTTACGGCCTGTCCAAAGCCGCGAACATTTTTATCTCTGTTTTCATCTTGAAAATCAACCACCAAATCTCGATTTTGAAAGATAACGCCATTCAATTGATGAATCGCTTTTTGGGCTAAATCATTATTTTGCATTTCAACAAAGGCAAAACCGCGAGGCTTTCCATCTTCTTGCCGTGTTGGAATTTTAACCGATACAACATCTCCAACATCACTAAATAAATCGTAGAGATGAGTTTCGGTCACGGACCAACTTAAGTTCCGAACAAATAATCGTGTTTGCATTGTCATGATTTTTTTCCTTATCAATCATAAATTGAGTCGCGTTAATACAATTTCACCGAAGACGATGAAACGCTAATAAATACAGCTATTGCGAATTTTTACAGCTTTAATGCAACATTATATTTTGCTGCATTAAAGCGCCTATTTCCTTTAATTGCTCAGGAACTTCGACGACTAAACCCATAAATGCAATATCGTCTCGTCTAAAGGCCCACAAAATGCCACCCTCATCCCCGCTATGAAACAGGGTAAAGTACTCAGTATCAAGGCTTTGAATTTTTCCAATATAAGAGTCGCACGCATGACTTTTAATTCGAATGATAACCTCACTACCCTGCTCCAGGGCTGTTTCTAAAATAGAATCGAACATACCAACCTCATTTACTGTGATGATCCAAATTTACAGCATACTAATTATCTGCTTTTTCTCAGATTAGCATTAATGCAATATTATTGCAATAAAAAATCGGGACCTCTTTTTGGGATCTATATCTCAAGGCATAGTAGCGCGCAATAAAGATACACCTTGAAAAAACAGCCATAAAAGTCATAATGCATGCAGTTAAACCTTGTCCCCAGTGGCCAAATTGCCGAATCCGAGCCACGGAGCGGAAAACCCAATACCAGGAATAAAATCCTGGCGGGGCGAATTCTCGAAAGAGAACAGGGACCTTTCTTCTCTGAGCCCGACAGCTAATTTCGCAGGCATAGAAAGGCAGCAACTCATGCACATGTTTGAGAGTCATATTGTCGTTGAGGGAAGCGTTGAAGACTGTGAGCAAGTATGGAAAACATGCATCAATGGCTGGTTATCGAATGAATCATTTCTGGATATCAGCTCCTTAGGTAGGGAGCATAGCCCACATAAAATGATAAGCACTTTTGAAGTAAGCGAAAATTCCTTTGAGTGGGATATCGCCGCCAACTCCAATAGTAAACATAAAGTGATTTGCTGGCAGCATCGCACAAAGTCCATTGAAAGCTCAGGTATACTTGATTTTTACGATGCAGCCACCCCTTCTAATAACGGTGCTTCAACCGAAGTGACCTTACGGGTAACCGTACTTAACGACTTAAAAGGGATTGCCGGTTTTCGCATCGAAAGCCAAATGGGGGAAGTTCTTTGCCGGAATTTAAAACAATTTAAACATCTCGTGGATAGCAATAAAACCCACGGCCAAGCTGGGGAGAATCACTATGCAATTGCTTAAGCAATCCATTATTATTCCTTTTCCATCCTATGAATGTTTGCAAGTTTGGATTTCAGCCAACTGCTACCCTGGCCTTCCGATAGTCAATACACAACCTGAGATCCCCATGCATTGGTCATCGTCCAATGCATGGGGTGAAAACCGACTGTATGGTCATTCTCAATTGGAGTGGTCATTAAGCAGCCTACCGGGAAATCCGCATTATGAAATTACCTGGCACAAAGAACTCTGTTTAAAAGACCATCTCATTCAAGTTTCCGGGCATGTCTACTTTGAACCATGCCAGGAAAACAAAACCTGTGTTACCTTGTCCATTCATTGTAAAGACACTATTTCAAACGAGCAGTTGTCAGTCACTTTGCAACGATGCCTTGAAACCTTCAAAAGCACCAGCTATCGAGAACTTACTACTCAGACTCGACTTAAGGCCGTCGTTTAAGAAACTAGCTGACTTTTTCCGGCATGTGGCGATTCATTTCAAACAGCAAAACTGCTGCTGCTGTAGAAACATTCAAGGAATCCACACTGCCACGCATTGGAATACTCACTAAAAAGTCACAATTCTTTTGAATGAGTGGTCCTAGCCCATCACCCTCACTACCCAGAACAAGCACCAAGGGCATTTTATAGTCTTGCTTATGGTATAGGACCGCTTTTTCTTGATACGCAGCCCCGGCAATCCAGAATCCCGCTTTCTTCAGCATTTGAATCGCTTGATTCAAATTCCCGCTTAAAATGACAGGAACGGTTTCCTCTGCTCCGGAAGCCGTCTTCGTAACAGCGGGACCGAATCCCGCACTGTTATGACGAGGGATCATAACCGCATCAATCCCGGCGGCATCCGCCACCCGTAAAATGGCACCAAAGTTTCTGGGATCGGTTACACCGTCTAAAATCAGAACACGGGGATGCTCTCCAGCTTCAATTCTCTGCTGAGACTCTTTCACAAACTGGTTAAGCTCTAAGAGAGCTTTCGGAGCAACGGAAGCCATAACTCCCTGATGGACAATGCCTGAATTATCGTAGGGATCGTCATTAATCTGAATCCCTTCATTTTCCATTTCAACACGGAGCATTTGCTCTAAACGGTTTCGAGGAATCATTTGAGTCACGATTTTGCGATTCCTGGCAATTTCTGAAATCGCCTGCAGGCGCTTATCAGGCTTGAGGCCTTCAGCGATATAGATTTTAAAGACCTTTTCCGGATTAACCTCTAAGGCCGCTTTAACACTATTTTTTCCGTAGATGTAACGAGACATAATTATTCAGCGCCTTTAAGTATTGGATTAAAACCGTAGTCAAAAAGCATACGACAAAGATAAGTTCCGGGGCTGCCCTCTAAAACAGTTTCTCCTGTCGGGGAAGTTTTTAAGGTAATTTTACCAAAGTCACAAAGAACAAAAGTGCCCTTTTGATAGACATGATGACCAATGCGAGTCGGTTGATCGATAATCAGACCATCCGCATCTAAAACACCCATATCCAAACTTTTCGTCCAAGCGGGTAAAACCGTCGTTCCTTCCGTATGGGTAAAGCGTACAGGTTTATTCGTTAAATTAATTACTTGTCCGTGAAAGCGTTTCTGCTCCACTTTACGAAAGGCATTCCAGTTCATTGCAATCGCAATGAGCGAGCTTGCAAGCATAAAAAATAAAAGTGCAAAGGTGATTAAAAGAATTTTTTTAGCACGAGACAACATGATGTTCTTTCAAAAAATCAACGATTTTGAGTGAGTTTTAGAATTTTTTACACAGTATGGGAAATCAAGAGTGACTCAGGTGACAATTACTGTCAGTTGTTTAGCAAAGAATGAAAAAACTCTTCAGTGGCAAGTTTCCAATCCAGAATATCACCAAAGCTGCTTTTCATAGCAGTATTCATAGGACGCTGAGCAGGAAGCTTTAAATCACTCGTTAAAATGGGTTCAAACCGGGCTTCTCGAGAAAGATTTAAACACTGGGCAATCCAACGCGCTTGTTCCAGTCGACTCGCATAACCTGCATTACACCCATGTAAAACGCCGCAAGGGCGATCATTGATCACTTGAAGAATCATTTTGCTGAGAGAGACTGTCCACGTGGGTGTTCCAACTTGATCCTGCGTAATTTTGGCAGATTTGGACTCACTCAGATTGTTATGAACGAAGCTATGAAAACCACGAGCTTGAGTGCCAAAAAGCCAACTGGTTCGTAACACCAACGCCTGTTCGGATGCAGCTTGAAGTACAGACTCTTCTCCCTTTAGCTTGGATAAACCATAGTAATTTACGGGTTCAGTGGATTCATGCGGTTCGTAAAGCTGTCCGATTTCTTTTTGCCCGTTAAATACATAATCCGTACTGATCTGGATCATATATTTGCCAGGGTGCCTGGCAACCCATTCCGCCATAATTCCGGGACCCATAGCATTGGCAGCCAAGGCCATACCCTGCTGTGTTTCAGCAGCATCTACTTGGGTAAACGCACCCGCATTTAAAATAATATCAGGCCTCAAATCATTGAGACGAGCGCGCATCTCATCGGCAGAGCAAGACAAATCGAAATCCGCTCTGGCGAGCGGAATCAAATCAAAGGCTTCCGGCATCGTTTTACGAACGTAAGCCTGAAAGTCCTGACCCAAGGAGCCGTTCGCTCCAGTTATCAGTAAGCGTGGAGGCATTTATATATTATACAGAAGCCAATTGACGAGCGGCTGCAAGCAAAGGAGCCGTTAATGTCCCTATCTGTTGAGACTGACCTCTGGCTGTAACCAGCAAACCATCCTCGGTTTTAATGATGATCATATTGTTCATACCATCAATGACCAACGGCTTGGAAGTCCGGTTAACAAGCAAAGAATCGATGGTATTGGTCGCCAGAACGTGCCCTTGAATCCCGTTATTCGCATCGTCTTTAGGCAACATGTCATAAATGCTGTCCCAACTTCCAACGTCCGACCAATCAATATGCATTGGAACCACAACGGCCCGTTGTGTTTTTTCCATCACGGCAAAGTCGAAAGAAGTCTTTGGCACATCTCCAAAGTTTTGGTACAAGGTTTCGTAATCCATACCCAAGTAAGGCTTACACCCCGGGAAGTAAGTTTCTAATTCGGAATAAAGCGTTTTTAGTGACATTGCAAAGATGCCTGCATTCCAGAGATGTTCGCCACCAGCCAAGTATTCTTCGGCAACATGAAGCGGCGGTTTTTCAACAAAAGCCTGAACCGGCATACTTTCCGCCATCCATTTAGACGGATGCTTGGGGGTTTCAAAAGGACGAGACAATTTGATATATCCAAAGCCAGTTTCCGGTTTATCAGGCACAATTCCGAATACAACAATCTTGCCTTCTTTGGCCAGTTGACGACCCAATAAGAAGCAGTCATTTAATTTGCCATAAAAATCATTAATCAGATGATCGGAGGGAAGAACCAGCATGACATCATCCAGAGTGGTTCCCGGACGACTTTCAAGATATTTTGCCGCGAGTAAAATCGCTGCTGCCGTATTCCTCGGCATGGGTTCAAAAATAACATTATCTTTTGCGGTTTCGGGGTGAAACTCCTGCATCACACTATCAATATGACTATCAAACTCGGGGCGAGAAATCACATAGATATCTTCTTTCGCACAAAAGTTAGCAGTCCGGCACAACGTTTGGAACAATAAAGCGCCATCACCATTCAGATCTAAAAACTGCTTTGGCTTCCCGGGAGTCGAATCGGGCCATAAACGCGTGCCACTACCACCGGCTAAAACTACGGCTTTCATATTTTAATAAGCTCCTCGTTTCAGTAGTACCGCTGGAATCGTGTTGAACAGAATGGATAAATCTTTTAAAAAGTTCCAGTGCAAAACATAGGCCAGTTCCAGATTGCATACTTCACTAAAAGAAAGGTTGGAGCGTCCGCTGATTTGCCATGGACCCGTCATACCCGGTAATACTTTAAAGCGCATGGAATAGGGGTACGTAAAAAGTTGACTTTCTTCCGGCACATAGGGACGGGGTCCAACCAAACTCATATTTCCTGCCAGTACATTCAGCAACTGGGGAAATTCATCAATACTATATTTACGCAGGAAAGAACCCAGTGGAGTGACCCGGCAATCATCTTTAAGTTTAAAAAGACCATCTTCAAGATTGTTCTGGCGAGCCAGTTCTTCCCGCATCAAATCCGCGTTATTGACCATCGTGCGAAATTTGAACATATAAAACGGCTTGTTATCCTGACCGATGCGCAGGCTTTTATAAATGATTGGGCCGGGTGAAGACAGACGAACACAAAGCGCGACAATCATCAAGAAAGGCGATAACAGAATGAGGCCAACTAAAGAACAAACGATGTCAAATAAACGTTTCAGACGCAGCTGAAGACGGTGTGCATTTTCTTCGGTTGAGCTAACTTCGTCAATCGATGCCGCTGAAACGTCTTCAGCCATCATCGTATTTTCTACTTGGTTAGCAGAAAGCAATTCGGGTGACAAGATAAATCATCCTACACTAGCTAATAAAAGGGAGTGAGTAATGGATAAAAAAAATTAAAAAAGCGGTGAGCGCAAGGTACTTAATACTGAGTATCGATGTGATTATAATCTAACGATAAAATCACAATCTGTCAAGGAGAAAGGGCTTGGCTACAGTATTTCGGGGTTACAAAGGAACTTCCAATACTCGGCGAATGAAAGCTGATTTCTAATTTTAGAATCCATACCTTATTACCTAATTTTCTTATTTTATACAAAACATTAAAGGGCATGAATTAATAGTAAGAACATAAACATTTACATGTTTAATACCTGTAATTAGTTCATCCATGCAATTAGCCAAATGGGGTATGACATGATCCAATGAGGCTGATACTTTTAAATTTACTTTAACCTTATATTTGCGACTTTATTTGTTCTAAAAAACATTGCAAAGCTTTGTCATTAGCAAACAATTCATAAAGTAAACATGAGTTCTTGAGCTTTTGACGGAAGAAAGAATTGAAAGTTCCATGATTTTAAAAATATTATCAAATCGCAGCTATGCCCTGGCATCAGCCTTAGCTTTAATCGTGACAAGTTCTACCAGTGCCTTTTCCAGCCTGCGTCCTTCTGAAAAAGTCCAACCGGATTCACAAATGCAAAAGGTTCTGACCGAACAAAAAAAGCTTGGATTAAAACCCTTTGCCAACCTTTCAGTTGAAGAAGCCCGTAAACAGCCTTCTTTAAACCAGGCAGCATTCAAAATTCTTCAAATTGAAGGGAAGTCCAAGAGTCCAATCGGTGATATTACCACTAAAACACTGTCTATTGAAGGTAAGAACGGTCCCATTCCACTTCGTATTTACCACCCGGATGGTGTCCAGGGCGATTTACCCGTCATCGTATACTACCACGGCGGTGCTTGGGTTTTAGGGGATCTCGATTCAGCCGATAGTTCCGCCAGAGCCTTGGCGAAGGAAAGCCAGTCTATCGTAGTGTCTGTTGATTATCACAGAGCACCGGAAAAGCCTTTCCCTGCTTCCCACCAGGATGCCTACACCGCTTATGAATGGGCATGGAAAAATGCCAGCTCTTATAACGGTGATTCTGCACGCGTCGCAGTTGCCGGAGAAGAGGCTGGTGCTAACCTCGCAGCCAACGTATCTCTGTCCGCATTAACGCATTCCATACCAGCTCCCGTTTATCAACTCCTGATTGACCCTATCATCAGCACTCAACTGGAAGGCGAGGCTTACAATAATCCCGCTTTTACTATTCCCTACAGCAAAGCGGACATGAGCTGGTTTCTCAAACAAGAGCTAACGAGCGAAGAAGCCAAGCAAAGCCCGAAGGTCAATCTGCTGAAGGCCGATTTGGCAGGAATGCCACCGACGACTATTATTACCGCCCAACTCGCTCCTTCTCGCAGCGAGGCGGAAGCGCTCGTGAAAAAACTTAAAGAAGCAGGCGTTAACGTTGCTGTTAACGAGTATCCGGGCGTTACACAAGGCTTTTTTGGTTTGGGACAAGTGGTTCGCCAAGCCCAAAATGCCGAAGTCTATGCAGCACAACAGTTGACTCACGCCTTCCAGAAAACCCCTCCGGGCGCTGATGCCGAAGCCAAACAAAGTGTTATCGACTCCCAGCAAAAGCCCGCCGACTTCTCCAAAGCATCACCTCAGCCTCAAAAAAATGCTTCCGGCGAAAAGCCAGACACAGACTAACGCTAACTTACAATGGACAGTTGTAAGTTAACTTAACTTCCAAAGAGGCTGATTTATGGAGAGTTCCAGCTCACCGAGCACTATCTGGTGGATTCGACAAGACTTGCGCCTGGCGGATAATCCGGCTTTGAGTGAGGCTGTTAAGCGCCAATTACCCGTGATACCCGTCTATTTCTCCGATACTGCCCACCCGTTAGGGGCTGCCGCAAAGGTTTGGGTTCATCATTCACTCGCATCCCTGCAAAAGAGTCTGGAAGATCTTGGCAGTCGGCTCATTATCAGGAAGGGAAGCGCGATAGAGGAACTTCCCAAGCTCGCTAAACAGGTCAACGCAAGCTTAGTTGTTGCCAACAAGCGTTACGATCCGGAAGGACGTAACGAGCAGGAGCAACTCAGCCACAAGCATGATTTTAAGCTAGGCCTCTACGAGGATGGAAGACTTTTATTCGAACCTGAATCCTTACAAACAGGCTCGGGAACCCCTTATAAAGTTTTCACACCTTACTATCGAAAATCTTTACCCCTTAATGGCCTTAAACAAGCACTCAAAGCTCCCAATAAGCTCAGTGGCCCCGTTCATTGGCCAAGCTCAATTAATTTGGATGATCTGAATTATTTACCCAGTATTCCTTGGCATCAAGGGATTATCAAAACCTGGAAACCCGGTGAAGCTGAAGCACATAAGCGATTAGAGGAATTCAAAGCCAAGCTAATCCGTTATGAGACGGATCGCGACATTCCCTCCATTGATGGGACATCGTTTATGTCGCCGTACTTATGTCACGGTGAAATCACCCCTCGGCAGATTGTAGAAGCTGTTAGAGAGCATCCTCATCAGGGTTCCTTTCTGAGAGAAGTTATTTGGCGGGAGTTTGCCTACCACGTGCTCTGGCATTTCCCTCATACTGTAAATCAACCGCTTAAGCCAAACTTCAAAGCATTACGCTGGAAGGGCTCTCAGGATAAATCGGCTCGGATACTCCTCGAAAAATGGCAAAAAGGGCAGACCGGTTATCCCTTAATTGATGCAGGAATGCGCCAACTCTGGGAAACCGGCTGGATGCATAACCGGGTTCGCCTCGCTGTGGGCTCCTTCCTGGTAAAACATCTTTTGATCGGCTGGGAAGAAGGAGCTGCCTGGTTCTGGGATACTCTTGTCGATGCGGATGTCGCCAACAACACAATGAACTGGCAATGGGTCGGTGGCTGTGGTGCAGATGCACAGCCATTTTTCAGAATCTTTAACCCGACTACCCAGTTCAAGAAGTTCGATCCGGATGCTGTTTATGTCAAACACTGGGTACCCGAGCTTAAACCGCTTAGTAGCCGTAGTATTTATGAACCCTGGAAGGCCTCTAAAGATCATCCTGCCCGGTTTACTATCGGTGAAAGCTACCCAGAGCCAATTGTTGACCATGATCATGCCCGTCATGAAGCACTACAAGCTTTTCAAAAGATCCGATAATTTAGAATTTTTGTTTTCAAACTACTTTACGCTAATCCCAGCTCACAAGTTCGCCACCACGGATGAGATTCCCGCTTTGCGAAAATTACGATCTTTTGTTAAGTTTTCTAAAACATTACACCTCAAAGTTACACTCAAGTTATCATCGTAATGATTGTTCCAGACATCATCATGACACTCAAAACACACCAAAAAACACTGAAAAAGCATCAAAAAAAAACAGCTTATTTTCGCATTTTATAGAAAATATATTCTATACTATTGGGGATTAGAAATAAAAAATGGAGATGGCGGAATGCCATCTATTCGAAAAATAATTCATATCGATATGGATGCCTTTTTCGCAGCTGTGGAGCAGCGAGACAATCCTGAACTACGAGGAAAAGCCATAGCCGTAGGTGGTTCACCCAATAAGCGAGGTGTTGTTGCCACTGCCAGCTATGAAGCTCGGAAATTTGGAGTCCGATCAGCTATGTCCAGCTTTCGGGCCATGCAGCTCTGTCCTCATTTAATCTTGGTTCCAGGACGCTTTGAAGCTTATAGAGAAGCTTCTCAGGTTATTCGAAGCATTTTCGCAGACTATACCGACCTCATTGAGCCTCTCTCATTAGATGAAGCCTATCTGGACGTAACCGAAAACCATCCAGGAATCGCCTCTGCAACGCTCATTGCCAAGGAGATAAAGGCGAAAATATTTAAAGAGACAGGATTGACAGCCTCTGCCGGGGTTTCTTATAACAAGTTCCTTGCTAAAGTCGCCTCCGATTTCCGAAAGCCAGACGGGATCTTTGTTGTGACGCCGCCTGAGGCTGAGAGCTTCATTGAAGCCCTGACTATTGAGCAGTTCCGGGGTATTGGAATCAAAACAGCACCAAAGCTGCACGCACTGGGTATTCATACCGGGAAAGACCTGAAAGCATTGAGTTTGGAAGAATTGGAAGTTATTTTCGGTCGTTCCGCGCTCTATTACTACGAGCAGGTTCGCGGGATTGACGAGCGGCCCATCGAAACACACTGGGAACGAAAATCGGTGGGCTCTGAAGAAACCTTCTCGCAAGATATCGTTGAGGTTGAAAACATGCTCGATGCACTGATTCCTCTTGCAGAAGAGATCAGTGAGTGGTTAAAACGCAAGGGACAACAAGGACAAACCCTGACACTCAAAGTAAAATACGCCAATTTTGAACAGATTACACGGCGTCAAACCGTCTCCTACCCTATCACGGAAGCAAAAGAGATGATGCAACTTGCTGAAAAACTGCTTCAGCAAACAGATGTTCAAACTCGACCCGTCCGATTGCTTGGCTTATCACTGTCTAAGCTAAGTGAGTTAGGCACAAGCATGATTTCATGGAATCAACAAGGCAGGGAAGCACTCAATCAAGACTTGCCACAGCAGTTATTCCTAAATTTTTCCTCAGAACCCCCTCTCCTAGCTTCTGGGGAGGGTGAAGGGCGGGGACCTCAAACTAAATTAGTTTGAGGCTAACTGAACAACTAGACAGTTAAACTTGCAAGTTTAACTGTCTAGTTGTATCCTAAGATTATGAAACATCACCTGGATCCCAATATCGACATTGTCGATTTCACACAGACCATCGGTAAGCTCATTCGGCGAATTCGCAGCACTGTCGCTGAACATGAACTTTCGATGAGTGAATCGAGCGTCCTCGCAAGGCTGGATCGCGAAGGCCCGGCAACAACCGCTGACTTAGCAAGGGCTGAAAACATGAGGCCTCAATCCATGCGGACAACCTTAGCGGTATTAGAAGAACGCGGTTTCATTGGCAGAAAAGCACACCCCACGGACGGTCGTCAGGTCCTGATTGAACTCACCGGACAAGGACTTGAGGTGCGCCGGAAAATGATGGAAACCAAGCGTCTCTGGCTGGCACAGGCTATTGAACAGCTGAATGAGGTTGATCAGCAAACGCTGAAAGCCGGGATTGACATTATGAAACGGCTGGTGGCGCTATGACATCCGAGAGCATAGGTACCCACACAAACAGCAAATGGGGGGCCTTGGGTTCCAGGAATTTTCAACTCTTTGTTTTCGGACAGGGTTTTTCCCTCATTGGTACCTGGATGACCCGGCTAGCAACGACCTGGCTAGTCTACCACCTCACACATTCAGCCCTCTTACTGGGAATCGTCAGTTTTTTCGGGCAAATTGTTTCCTTCATACTCGGACCCCTAGCTGGCGTTTGGGTTGAAAAGCTTGACCGCAAGAAGGTTCTTCTTTGGTGTCAGGTGGCTTCCGGAATTCAATCCTTGCTGTTAGCCTTTTTTGCCTTCACTCACCGGGATAGTGTTCTGGAAATCATTATTCTGACAGCATTTCAAGGATTGATTAACGCCTTTGATCTCCCGGCACGCCAATCCTTCTTGATTCGAATGGTCGATAACAAGCAGGATCTTGCCCACGCCATCGCAATCAACTCGTCCATGACGAATGGAGCCCGCCTCATTGGCCCGACATTAGCCGGACTCTTAATTGGTGCCTTCGGAGAAGCATGGTGCTTCTTCTGGGATGGATTAAGCTATATTGCCGTTATTGCATCGCTATTGATGATGAAGATCACCTTTACAGAAGCTAAACGCGAGCCGGCAAGCTCCTTCCAACTGATGAAAGAAGGCTGGAACTATGTTCGCGGTAATCGACCGATCCGTACCATATTGCTCCTCTTCTCGCTGAATAACCTCATGGGCTACCCGTTTATGGTGCTGCTGCCCATATTTGCATCACGCGTTCTCCACGGAAATGCCATGATGCTGGGATGGCTAACGGCTTGTAGCAGTGTGGGAGCCCTAATTGCCGCTTTTTGGCTTACCATGCGCCGTGCCAGCGATGAACCTATTTCTATGCTGGGCCTCAGCAGCACACTTTTGGGAATCGGCCTGATAGGACTCGGTTGCTCGCATAGCGTTTGGCTCTCCTTCTTCTTTGCCGTGCTCTGTGGGTTCGGATTGATGGGCGGTGCCTCCATCAGCAACACGGCCCTGCAATTGCTGGTACCGGAGGACAAACGGGCCCGCGTTATGAGCTATTACGGAACCGCCTTTTTCGGCAGCGCTCCATTCGGCAGCTTATTGGCGGGGGTGCTGGCTCATCAGATCGGGGCTCCCATTACGGTTGTGATTACCGGTGTGTTTTGCCTGTTCGGATCCATTGGGTTCGCAAAAATCTGGCCCCGACTGAAAAAAGATATTCAAAAAGGAACTGAGCCTATTTGCGACGTGCATTTTCTTACGCAGCAAAATACGATCAGCCAAAAAGAGGCCCTCTAACGAAAGATTAAATTAAGGAGACGAAAACCACTGTGATTCCCTATGATTTTCATCTTTTAAATATTTAATTTGAGCTTGAATAATGGCTGAACGACCGATATAACCAATCGGTTTAGTCGGTTCTAATCGGCTAATAACCGGCAAACGACCAATATCCGAATTAATCATTTTAGAGACTGCTTCCTTTAGCAATTCATCCGGATACGTGACACTTAATCGCACATTGCTAAAAGACAGAACACTCGCTGACATATCCGCCCCGCTTTCTATCGCTCGAAAAATATCACCGCGGGTAATCAGCCCCTTCAATTCACCCGCTTCATTCAGAATTAAAGAAGCCTGATGTCTGCTCCCCCTGGCGAAACGCTCGGATGTTTCAAGCAGGGTCAGGGTATCCGAAACAACTTGCAACTCAGTTTCCATAACGTCCTGAACACGAGTAACCGATAAAGGATCAACGCCGTATTCGCAATTAATATGGTATCCCCGACGGGTTACTTTCTCCGTCAGAATAGAGCGGGGCATCATAAAAACCGTAAAGGAAAAAGCTGCGACACAACCAATGAGTAAGGCCGGTAAAACATTAATGTCATGCGTCAGCTCAACGGTAAAAATCATCGCAGTTAATGGCGCACGCATGGTGCCTCCCATCATGGCAGCCATACCAATCATCGCCCAAAGCCCGGTATCTCCAACAGGAATCCATTGAGCCAACACGGCACCCAATGCACCACCAATAATCAGCAGAGGAGCCAATACCCCGCCCGAAGTTCCGGAACCTAAAGCGGAAGACCAGACCAGAGACTTGCCAATCAGTAGCCCCAAAGCCAACCAGCCCAGTATATGACCCGATAACAGGCTATGAATCAATTCGTAGCCAACACCCAGAACTCGAGGATCGAAATAGCCGCCTATCCCAACGAATAAACCACCCAATACAGGCCACCACATCCAATGGATAGGAAGTTTCTCAAAAAGATTTTCAAAAAAATACACGCAATGAGTTACCACTCCGGAAACAAAGCCTGCAGAAAGCCCTATGAGCAACGCAAAAAGCATCACTTCTCCGCTCACCAACGGATGGGACGCAACCGGAAAGATCGGTCCTTGGCCAAGGAGACTGATACGAGCCACACCGGCAACAGTTGCGGCAATCGTAACCGGAATAAAAGAACGAGGTTTCCACTCAAATAAAAGCAGTTCCACAGCGAGTAAAACGGCTGCTACAGGTGTCGCGAATATCGCCGCCATTCCGCCCGCCGCACCGGCTACCAGCATGGTTTTTCTTTCGATAGCAGACAGGCGAAACAACTGTGCAAACAACGAACCGACTGCACCACCCGTCATAATGATCGGACCTTCGGCCCCGAAGGGACCGCCCGTACCAATCGATATAGCAGAAGAAAGCGGCTTTAAAATAGCCACTTTCGGAGACATTTTACTCTGCCCGAATAAGATGGCCTCAAGGGCTTCCGGTATCCCATGACCTCTTATTTTCTCGGAACCGTATCGTGCCATTAAGCCAATAAGTAGTCCCCCGACAGCGGGAATCAGGATAATTGCAATACCCAGATGATGATGCGTTAAAGGAGCCAGTTTTGTTGAAAACGTTTGATAAAAAACCAAATTGCTGATGACCGCAATTAAATTAACCAGACACCAAGCCGTAAGCGTACTGAGTAAGCCAATGATGATTGCAAAAAAAGAAAGTAGAAGAATGCGCTTATCGCGCGTAAAATCGGCCAGGCGATCGCGAATCGCCGGTTCTGATGCAATACTCATTAATTAAAGCTTTCCATTTGAGAGAGGAAGAAGAATTATTGTGAAATTAACATAAAGCCTCAAAATTCTCAGGTATATAGCGTATATACCTTTATATTTTCAACACCGTAAAGCGGAATTATTTTATGGGTTAATCCTTGTCCTAAGCGGCTTTGAGCTACTAGCCAAGAATACAGAAATCCAATAAAAAGTTTTTTTAAATTTCCAGGAAACCGTTACCTTTGCCTATCGACAGCCCTACATTGAAAAGGAGAATAACAGAGATGACATTAACACCGCTTGATCCTCGTACCGCTTTAGTAGTGATCGATTTACAAAAAGGCATTGTTGACATGGCGAAAGCCCAATCCGCCGATCAGATTGTCCAGCGCTCGGCACAGCTGGCGCAAGCCTTTCGGGAAAGAGGACTGCCCGTTATCTGGGTGAATGTAACGGGGAGGGCGAACGGCAAAACAGACGCGGAACAACCGGATTTGTCTTCCCTTCCTGCAGATTGGTTTGAGCTGGTCCCTCAACTCAATATCCAGCCCGGCGATCATCAAATCTCCAAGCAGTGCTGGGGTGCCTTTAGCGTAACAAGACTCCATCAACTTTTACAGGAGTTGAAAGTCACTCAAATTGTATTGGCCGGAATTTCAACAACTGCGGGCGTTGAGTCGACTGCTCGAAGCGGCTATGAGCTGGGTTATTCCGTGGCATTTGCAACTGATGCTATGACGGATCGCGATACGGCAGCGCATAACCATAGTGTTGAGAAGATATTTCCCCGTATTGGACAAGTGACTGACACTCAAAGCATTTTAAATGAGCTGCAATAAAGCCGAATATCAAAAAACAGCGGGCGTATAAGGCAGGTGAATCGCATGAGCAACGGCCTCATGCGTAATAGCCCCATTGAGAACATTCAGGCCATTCCGCAGGTGCGGATCGTCCGTCAGGGCTTGCTTCCAGCCTTTGTCCGCAAGCGCCATCGCATAGGGCAAAACGGCGTTATTGAGATGCAGCGCCGATGTTAGCGCCACAGCACCAGGCATGTTAGCGACACAGTAATGAATGACGCCCTCGACTGTGTAGACAGGATTGACATGCGTTGTCGGCTTGCTGGTTTCAATACAGCCGCCTTGATCGATAGCGATATCGACGATGACAGAGCCCGGTTGCATGGTTTTTAGCATGTCACGGGAAATCAGCTTGGGTGCGGCAGCTCCGGGAATCAGCACCGCACCAATAACGAGATCCGCTTTTACCAAGGCCTGCTCGACGGAGTGTTGATTGAAATACAGAACACGAGCGCGGTTGCCGAAGTAATCGTCCAGAAAGCGAATACGCTCCTGAGATTTTTCAAAAATAGTAACTTCCGCTTCCATCCCAACAGCCATGCGCGCAGCGTTATAGCCCGCGACACCACCGCCCAGTATGATAACCTTGGCCGAACCGACACCCGGAACACCGGGTAATAGACGACCTGTACCGCCTAAATGCTTTTGGAGATAGTGTGTGCCTTCCAGAACGGAAAGTCTTCCGGCAATCTCGCTCATGGGGGCCAGCAGGGGAAGGCCGCCCTTTGCACCGGTAACCGTCTCGTAAGCAATGCAGATGGCACCCGATTTCATCAGTTCATGCGCCTGCTCAGGATCGGCAGCGAGGTGTAGGTAGGTAAACAGAATTTGCCCCGAACGCAGCATTTTACATTCCTGGGGCTGTGGTTCCTTCACCTTCACAATCATGTCGCTTTTGGCAAAAATCTCGGCGGCGCTGTCGCAAATCGTCGCACCGGCAGCAGTATAATCAGCATCGCTGAAGTTAATCCCCGCACCGGCATTCCGTTCAATGAGAACCTGATGTCCTTGCGCCTTCATTTCCTTGACACTGGAAGGCACGAGCCCGACACGGTGCTCTTGAGTTTTGATTTCTTTTGGAACGCCAATGATCATAACGATTCTCCGATAAATAACGATGGCGCATTATTGAGGTCAATACAATCCTTATATAGACGTATATCGACCCAACGTTAACGATTCTTTTACTGGCTGACAGATAATAAACAAAAAAGGACCTCAAAAAGGAGATGATTCATAAAGCTCATGCATTTTAGGTTAATGGCCAGTTAATGAATCCTTTGGAATTATGACATAAAAAGAGTCTCTTCCAATTCACTATGACGAGGTTCCAAGCTCATCCGAATTCCGGAAGGCTTACCATCTCAATCACGCCAGTATGGAGGAAAGTTTAACAGGTGATTATTAAGGTGCTGACGAAGGCCAAAACCGAATGTAAAAGCATGCAATCAAAGCGCCTACTAAGTGGGCAAACCAATCGACTTGCATCTTAGTTTCATAGTGAGAATTCGGCATGACAGAGAGGAACGTAATGAGGACCATCAGAATCAAAACACTTTTAATCCAATCCCCTAAAGAAGGCTTTTCTCCTGTATCCAGGTAATAGGCTGCAATTAAGCCACAAATGGCTCCCGAAGCACCCATACTGACATAACGCGCCTGCGTTCCAAAAATCAAGGCACTTAAAATCAGCTCAATAACGCTTGCACCCAAACCTGCAATAAAATAAACCGTAAGATAGCGTTTCAGAGCCACTCGCCTTTCATAAGCTGAAAGCAACTGTAATAGACTGAGATTTCCTACAAGATGAATTAAATTAAAATGGACAAATAAACTGGTAAACGGTTGCCACAAAAACCCATAATGAAAAAACAAGTCGGGCACATAACCAAAGAGAACGGCAAATTCTCGCGGAATCTCCAAGCCTTTTCTAAAGCCCAGCGTAAAAGCCGAAATTCCAAATAAAAGCGTCCCGAGAAACAAAGTGCCCTTGGCTTTGAAAAAACGTTCTTTAAAAGAAAGCTTACTTGTATCCCGCAACGATTGCTTTTGCGGTTGATACCAGACAATCGAGCCTACATAAAGAAGCCAGCAAAAGAGGATGATGCTCATGAAGCGAGGTATTGCTTCAGCACAGCCAATTTTTCCTCATTAAGGAAGCCTTCTTTTTCTTTCCGCATGTAAGTCGTCAGTTTCAGAGTATTTCCATTGGTGAAGCGAAAAAAGAGGGTGTGCGATAAAAAGCCTTTTTTATGTATGAACTCAATAATTTCCGAGTGAGCAAAACTATCGCTAGGCTCAGGGCTATTGGTAAAAGAATTCAAAGGCGTAAAATAAATATGCTTTTCGGTTAAGGTAAGCACATAACTCTTATTGAGAAGTGTTCTAAAAGCTCCCAGAAGGAATGCAAAGGCGAAAGAAGCCTGCTTGATACCAAACACTTGAGTTAGCACAGGTTCATTGTCCTTTACGGCAGATTCACGAACACGTTGCCATAAATCAGGTTTTCCCATCCGCAGAATTCCTCTATTATCGTTCTACTTGCTCAAGTCCATTTTTGGAAATCACTTGTATCATTAATCAAGACGCTATTTTAGCACTTAGGGATGAGTTTCTCCAAAGCTTAATGGAAACGGTTTGCTTGTATGATAATGAGATCCGAGAGGTGGAGATTCTTCTGCTGAATCTTCAACCGGTATTTGAGAAGGGGTGAAAGACCATGACACTCAA
>Ga0105239_10002480_pt1 | contig 23521 bp, 25 predicted proteins | sample KBSC44metaG_FD_92761 | JGI IMG/M metagenome (GOLD analysis project Ga0105239, IMG submission 92761) | Corn rhizosphere microbial communities from Kellogg Biological Station, Michigan, USA - KBS C4-4 metaG | ecosystem: Host-associated > Plants > Roots > Rhizosphere > Soil | place: Michigan, USA...
GATTAAACTCAAAACGGTGGCGATGGCGCTCATCGACCTGCGTCTTGCCATAAAGTCCCGCAGCTACTGTACCGGCTTTTAATTTGCAGGTATAAACCCCCAAACGCATCGTGGCCCCTTTAGCGATGATGTCTTTTTGCTCCGGTAAAATATCAATGACCGGATAATTGGTTTTGGCATTGAACTCGGTAGAGTTGGCGTTCTTTAAATTGCAGACGTGACGCGCATACTCAATGACGGCCACTTGCATACCTAAGCACAAGCCTAAGTAGGGAATCTGACGTTCCCGAGCATATTTCACGACGGCAATTTTTCCTTCGATACCGCGATCACCAAATCCTCCGGGCACTAAAATTCCTTGGACTTCCGACAGTTCTTGTTCCAAGGTGGGCGATTCCACATCGATGTATTTGATATTGACGCGCGTATCATTGGCAATACCGCCATGCAAAAGCGATTCGACCACGGATTTATAAGCATCTTTAAGTTCCACATATTTTCCGGCCAAAGCCACGGTGACTTTCTTTTTTGGATTTTTAATTTTCTCCACCATCTCCGCCCATTCCTGCATGCCTTGACGCTGACTGCGCTGACGCAGTTGCATGAGGGCCAATTCATCAAGACCCTCACGTTCAAACGCCAATGCCACTTCATAAATACTGGAGACATCACGGGCTTCAATGACGGCTTCAACGGGCACGCTGCAAAATAAAGAAATTTTCGCGCGAATGTCCTCATCTAATGTGCGTTCGGTCCGGCACACAATAATATCCGGCTCAATACCAATCTCGCGTAATTTCATCACGCTATGCTGGGTCGGTTTCGTTTTCATTTCTTCAGAGGATTTAATGTAAGGAACGAGCGTGACATGCACATAAAGCACATTGTCCCGACCTACATCCAAACGCAACTGACGAATAGCTTCGAGGAAGGGCAAGCTTTCAATATCTCCGACTGTGCCTCCTACTTCGACAATCACAATGTCTTTAGTCCCGGCGACGGCCGTAATGCGCGCTTTAATTTCATTGGTGATATGCGGAATGACTTGGACTGTTTTGCCGAGAAATTCTCCGCGGCGTTCTTTGGCTAAAACGGTATCGTAAATTTGTCCCGCGGTGCAATTATTTTTACGCGTCATGTCTTGATCGAGGAAGCGCTCGTAATGACCTAAATCCAAATCCGTCTCCGCGCCATCTTCCGTCACAAACACTTCGCCATGCTGATAGGGATTCATCGTGCCGGGATCAACATTCAAATAGGGATCGCATTTGATCATGTCCACTTTAAGGCCACGCGATTTGAGCAGACGCCCCAGCGACGAAGCGGTAATGCCTTTACCCAATGAGGAGACGACGCCGCCCGTTACAAAAATATATTTCGTCATGCGTTAACCTTTTTTATGGCGCTTGGCCAGAATACGTTCAACTTTTTTCACATCCTGCGGCACATCCACCCCTTGCGACGGATGGGCCACCACAACCATCTTAATCGGACTGCCATGTTCTAAGGCACGTAACTGTTCGAGACTTTCCATTTGATCCAATCCCGACGGAGGCAACGCCGCGAAACGAAATAAGAATCCGCGACGGTAGCCATAAATTCCCATATGCACCCAGCGCGGACCGGTCAGATGCGACGTGGGATCCCGCTTCCAAGGAATAGGCGCGCGCGAAAAATAAAGCGCATAGTGATGGCGGTCAAAAACGGCTTTCACCACATTGGGGTCTTTCCATTCTTGGTCACTATCGGCTTTGCGTACGGCTGTAGACATGACCGCATGCGGATCGCGCTGTAACGCTTCGACCACGCCATCTATTGTAGTTCCCGCCATGAGCGGTTCATCCCCTTGAATATTCACGATAATGCCCGCCCGTGTCGCTTTCGCCACTTGGGCTACACGATCGGTGCCGCTCGGGCACTTGGGAGAAGTCATCATCGCTTCGCCGCCAAAACGCGTTACGGCCTGTACAATCTTGTCGCTGTCGGTGGCCACAATCACGCGTCGCACACGCTTAGCAGCTTTGGCGGCTTCCCAAACCCATTGAACCAAAGGCTTACCGGCAATCAACGCTAAAGGTTTTCCTGGAAAACGTTGCGCGGCCATGCGTGCTGGGATCACAGCCAAGACATCTTGACGATGAGGAGAATCAGGCATGCGCGCTCCGTATGGTTTTTAAAAGTTCTTCGCTGCTAACGCTGGCGGTCCCTAATTTACCCACGACAATGCCGGCGGCATAATTCGCCAGCTCCGCGGCCAATCGCAGCGTTGCGCCAGCGGCTAGGGCCAACGTCAAAACACTAATCACCGTATCTCCGGCGCCGGTCACGTCGTACACTTCTTTAGCGCGCGTAGGAATATGAAACGCCGGACGATCTTTTTCAAAAAGACTCATGCCATGTTCACCGCGCGTAATCAAAATAGAAGCGGCATTAATTTTTTTACGCAGCGCCCAGCCCAGAGCCTCTACTTCCGCTTCGCTTTTGGCGTTCCGTAAACCGCCGCTTTGGATGGCTTCCAATGTATTCGGTGTGACACAGGTGACTTGTTTGTAATAAGGAAAATTTTCAACTTTTGGGTCTACCGTAACGGGAATGCGCAAACGACGGGCTTTAGCAATCAAACGGGAGATTATCGGTGTGGTCAAAACGCCCTTGGCGTAGTCGGAGAGAATCACAGCCTGACAATCGGGTAGCACCGCATCCATCCGGGCCCACAACTGCTCGGTTAACGCCGCCGCCGGCTCAGCCTTTTTTTCTCGATCAAAACGAACCACTTGCTGATGGTGGGCAATGATTCGCGTCTTTACTATTGTAGGACGATCTGCAGCCCGCACAATCGAGCCAATTTGGATGCCCGCGCTATCTAATAAATTCAAAAGTCGGTCCGCCGAAGGATCATCCCCCACCAAACCGACAAGTTCCACTTCCGCGCCCAAGGCCGCCATATTTGCCGCTACATTGCCAGCGCCACCGGGCACTTCTGTTTCGCGATTGACTTCCACCACAGGAACCGGGGCTTCCGGAGAAATTCGCGATACGGCACCCCAAATAAAATGGTCTAACATCAAATCGCCAACCACCAATGTCTTAAGCGACGGAAACCGATCTAATAAAGATTTCCCTTGGGAATAGTTCATAGAGACAGCACTTCTGAGGTCAAAATGGGTATGGAATTACGGAAGATTTGGGTGTCACAACGGTGCACGACGAATATTACAAAATCAATGACCGACCTGCCAATTTTCCGCTCAGAATTTTATACCTTGAGACGGGAAAAATGCCTGGGTCTTTATTCAAAAAATTCTGGGAAAAGCGCATGCATCATATCCTGATGGATTTTCAGACGTAGCGGGCCTTTAGCTGATGAAGATTGAACATATCCGGATTGCAAAAGATGAGAAGCAATTTTTGAAGCTTGCCGCCGCTCCACCCCCGAGACCGATTGAATCTCTCCACGACGCATCTCACCCAAGCGAAGCAGGTGCGCAAGAACAGCACATTCAGAACCCGAGAATGCACCTTCCGTTTGCAGAACGGTTAGGAAACGCTTAAAACGCGAGTGCAGTAATGGTGCGCTCATCAGATGAGCCATAAATTCTATTTGATCGTTCAGGACATCAAGAAAAAATTCACTAAATTCAATTAACCCCTTAAGAGATAAATTCCCGCGTCCGTCCAAATCATTCCATCGCGGAGCATCGGCGGCGGACAACATATGGTCGTACTCTTTACGCCGGCGTGCGAGCCCGCGCGAAATTGAATAAAGATGATGCCCTTCATACCCCATACGAAGCGCCATCGCTTCGGACATCAACCGTACCACGCGGCCATTTCCATCAGCAAATGGATGAATCCATAAGAAGCGATGATGCGCCGCGGCCAACGCAAAAAGTCTATCGTGCGAAGAGAGAAGATGAAAATCATAAGCGTGCTCAAACTCTTGGAGACAAACGCTTAATTGCTCTACTGCGATCGCATGATGAAAACCAACACTGGCATGGGTATCACGCCAAGAGCCGGGGACTATCGGAATTGTTTTCCCCGAGATGAGCGTCGCGTGTCTCATGGCTTCTGGCAGTGCATTATAAAACTCACGATGCAGCATCTGAAGAAATGACTTATCTGTGGGCGAAATAGAACTGTCTTTTCGCAAAACTTCACGCAGTATCTTTGAGGTTTTGATATGCGCTAGATGTTCTTGTTGATAATTTCTTTCGGTTGAAGTAGCAGCCCATTTTCCTTGTTGCGCTAAAAAGATCTCACTAATGCGGGTCGGATTGCCCTCCATACGGTTGGAATAGTAACTGTTTACAATTTCTAATGTCTCCGCTAACTCTTGGATGAACGGGGCGGGTAATCCCGATCCTATACTTCCTAATCCGGACAAAATTTTATCGCGAAGATCGAAAAGCTTGGGTGTCCATTGCTCTCGGCCAATAATATGCGGGGTTAAAAATGGCATTTTGTGCGCATGTTAAGTGCGCATCTTTTTATATATCAAATTTACACTTAAATCAATACGTTTTATTAGTTAAAAAATACTAATTTATATATAAAAGTGCGCATCCTTAGTGCGCATAACGGATTAACTCGGCAGCGACATGGCCGAAGAAGACTTCGGAGCGCATGCGCACGGGCATGTGGCGGTCATCCGCCGTGAGCCAGACTTGGAGTTTTTTACCTTTGCTCACAAAGAGACCGGGGCCGCGCAGGAGAGGTTCGACCACGAAGCAATCGAAAGTGCCGGCCGGGACTTTTACTTTTTCGCGGCGCAATACCGTTACCGTCAGCGGATAGATTTTGTCGCTGGAATGCACATCAAAGGAAAACTTCTTTCCCACTTCTAAAGGTTGGACGCGCATGTAATAAAGACTGGCCTGAACATCGAGCGCATCGGGCGGCAGCTCGCCTTCCTTTTCTTCTGTCGTATGTTTATCTAGGCGCTGTGTTTGACGTTTCCAATGTCGATTGACCTGATCCATAACGATCAAATCATCTTCGCTGAAAGACCCCTCACGCAAATGCTTACTGTATTTAAGAGAGGTAAACGATTCGCAATCCAGCCAAGCCTCATTGCGATCTGCGACGCGATAAAACGTATCCACGACACCTGTGGAATGAGCTTCTGATACCAAGTGATAGGCTTTGCGTCCATCCACGAATTCATAGCGATCGACATTGAGGGAAGAATTTCCCGCGGTAATCACACCCCAGCGAATGACAAATTCCAAACCCTCGGGAACATTGAAAGCGGTATTGCTGACCGATCGCCAGACGTGGGCTGTAGTTGTGGAGAGGACAGGACCGGATGAAATTTCGATTTGGGAGGCAGTGGAAATCAAGACCGCCGCTGGCGCTGAGGAAATGGACATCAAGTCCTCCGCACGAACTGGCGCTGCAAATGCCAAGAGACCGCAGAGAAACAAGAACTGGATGCCGGGTCGCCATAAGTTAGGCGATCCGGCCTGCGCCGGGATGACGGCATTTTTTCTAAAATTGAATGGCATAGCGCACCGCCAAAAAGACTAAAACAAGCGCGCAGCCAAGAACGCATTGGTACTCGCGGTTCCGTCGATAAAGTTCTGAACTAAAATGCTGTTCATTTAAGTCCTTCACAGGCAACAACGTAGGGATAAAACGCGGTACACGTTCGGCATAATAAAGGTAATCGCTTCCGAGCGATGCTTTGAGCTCCCCTTCTTCGGCGCGAATCTTAGCGGGATAAACCAACCCATACGCTAAAAGATACGCCAACCCAATGACGATACTAGACATGGGCAGCGGTGAACGCCAAAGAATCAGACAAAAGCCCAGACCCAAAATAAAACTTCCCAGATAAAGCGGATTGCGAACATGCGCATAAGGCCCGCCCACAGCGACGCGTTTGCCCTTAAAAAGATACCCCGCGGCCCAAGACCGCAGCGCGCAGCCAAGAGCAATCGGAATCATGCATAAAAGAAGATGTTCCCAGGACGTGGGTCGGGCGATTACCAAATACCAAGCGGCAAATAGAAATCCCAGAGGGACACGCAAACGGAGGAAAAAAGTCATCCCGACGAAGGCCGGCCCTCCATACTTCCGGCGGGCCGAGTCGCCTGTCATGTGGAGACCCGGGGTTCTGTCCCGGATTGCCCTGGCTGCCGTTCTCCGCCGACACGACGACTTTCTTGCGGTATTTTAAACCGCGGATCGTTGTACATCTTAAATTGCCGATACACTTTAGGAATCCAACGGCCGGCGCCCCATTGCTCTTTCAAACCTTCAAACTCATGGATTAAATCATCACGCTGGGTTCGCATGACGCCCAAACGTTTTTGGCACAACTCACGCAGATCAGGGGCAATATCCGGCCGATCAATTTGCTCTTGAATGTGATAGAGCTTAAGCTCAGCGATACAAATTTTATCGATTAACCAGCCCATCGTTTCCGCCATATTATTTTCCAGTGGCCGTCTGTGCAGCTGGACTTGCAGCAATAAAACATTCATCGATACGTTCAATCAAATCATTGCGTTTTTGATTGAGCTGATCAATTCGGCGTTTGGCATTGGCGACTGTGGCATCATCGGGCACGCGCGCTTTGTCTTCTTCATGCCAGAGGTCCACATGGGTGGCTGCTAATTCACTGATTAATTTTCCGAGATGGTCCATGTTCCGTCCTTTCTTATATGCGACAAAATCAAACGAACGACGTCACCGAAATTTTTAGCCACCGCATCAGGTCGCGGACCGGTCCAGGCTTTTAATGACTCTCGCCCGTAGCCGCTTAAGACCAGAATTCCCCAGCCGCCCGTCCGTTGTCCTAGTCGTACATCGCTCGGCTTATCTCCCACACTAAGACTTGAACGCCAGGTAATTTTTAAATCGCGCGCGGCTTGCTTCAGAAGACCCGTACGTGGCTTGCGGCAGCGACAATGGTCCTCAGCCCGATGCGGGCACCAATAACACCCGTCAATCGTCACGCGCTCGCGAACCATCAATGTAAAAAAGCGTGCCCAGACGGATTCGAGCTGCTCCTGCGAGACAATCCCGCGGCTAATGCCGGATTGATTAGAGATGACCACAAGCGGAAAGCCAGCACGCTTCAAACGCCGCAGACCCGCCGCCACTCCCGGCAACAATTTGACCCGCTTGGGATCTTTGGGATAGGCTTCTTCGCGGATCAATGTTCCGTCGCGATCTAAAAAGAGAGTAGGACGCCTAACGCGCATTTTTTTGTCGAACGGCTGACAAGGCCGCCCCCATAACCGCATAAAAAGCAAAGAGCACCGCTTCGTCATTATAAACGGTTTCCGTAAAACCACTTACGACAAATCCAATCAACGCGAGAAGCCCCATCGCTGCCCAGCGTTGCCGCTGAGGAAGAAATGAACTTTCACCGTTCATAGAAAGAAACAATTCCCATCCCAACGACAGGAGCCACGAACAAAAAAGAAGTAATCCGACTGCGCCGCGTTCGACCAGCATATTGATAAAAGTGTTATGCAGATGTCCCCAGGGTCCCCCGACCAATTCATCCGGCGTCTCATAGGGACCGACGACGCGTTTCACATTCCCCGGTCCCACACCCAAGAGCGGATAACTTTTCCAAACATGCCAGCCTACATGCCACATATGAAAGCGTTCTGAATTCGAGGTCACTTTCTGATCCATGATCGATGCCGCACGCGATAAAAGGGCCGGTTGAAATAAAAAAAATAAAGCCGGCAACAAAACTAAACTGATTCGTCCTATGGCTTTTAAAGACGGTTTTGATAAGACAAGAAAGGCGATCATGACCACCGCGCCCAGCCACGGCCCGCGACTCTGAGAAAAAAGTAAAGCAGCTAAAAGAACCCATCCAGGGATAAAAATTAAAAACATGGGACGGTATTCAATGGAAGTGACCAGCGGTAAGAAGAGCGCCAACACCATCAGTAAGCTTTCGGCATAAGTGAGCGGATGACAGCGAAATCCGACAGCCCGGCTATTCACAAGCGACAATCCATCCAGAATCGGGCGCGGCCAATGCGTCATAAAAGTGGGGAGCGTAATGAAACTTCCGTTATGACAATCGGTTTGGTTCACACCGATAAAAAAGGTGATGACCCCCCAACCTGCGGCAATAAGTCCGCCGATTAAAAATGCTTTAGCAAAGCGCGTGCGCCAGAAATCAGAAAATAAAGCCATGCCAAGAAAAGGAACAATCAAAAAATAAATATCTTTCTTACTCCAAAAGCGCAGACCATGCTCAACATCAACCCCATGCAGGGCGGAAATAATCCCAATCAGCGTGAATCCTAGAAAAATTTTTTCCGGCGTCCGAACCATCAACCAGACGCGTGTCCAAGGCAGAGTCAATAACCACCCCCCCAAAAGACACCACATGACGATGCCTGACCCCGCGATGGAGACGGGCGCCACCAGTCCGAATAGGGCGGCGCCCCAACCAAAAAGATTAGCGGTCATGACAGAGGGTTTGGATCACATCCATTAATTTTTCCCATTGCTCAACGCCGCGCTTCAGCATTAGGTTCATGCGTAAGGCATAGGTTTGCGTAAAGGCCTTATGCATTTGCCGAGGTTGCCCCCAACGCATCGCATCTTTTTCCGTCATCACAACAAACATCCCGGGACGCCATTGCCGTTGAATCCAACGCCAGACGGATAAAGCATCACGCGAATGATCTGTGGCAAAAAATTGGTTTTCGATTTTTGCGCCCAGGTGACGCAACGTTCCCACAAAGGCAGCAGGATTAGCAATGCCGGAAACAACCAGGATCGACTGATCCTCTAGCTCATTCAAAGGAAGCAATTCATTTGTTTTTAAAGAACGCAATGATTGGGCTTCATGCGTACTTTCCAATAAACAGGATCCTGGGGCCAGTTTTTGCGAGACCTCGATGCGCAACGTATTTAATCGGTCAGGACCGACAAGCGCGGTGCGTGTCAGCACCACTGCATCAGCGCGAAGCAGAGCTTCTGGAGGTTCGCGTAAAAGACCGGCTGGCAATAATTGACCCCCGCCCCACGGATCGGTCACATCCACCGTCACAATATTAATGTCACGCGCCAATGCATGGTGCTGGAATCCATCATCTAAAACAAAACAATCGACTTTGCCGTGCTGCAGAAGAAATTTTCCCACCCGATAACGCCGCGCGCCCACGCCGATTAAAACTCCGGGCAGACGGGTGGCCAGTTCCATGGCCTCATCTCCAGAATCTTCCACAGCGGCACGGATGCCCTCCGCATCGCGAACTAAAACAGGCTTAGAGGTATGACGCAACCGTTTATAGCCACGCAGCAATACGGCGGGCTTTAAACCGCGCGCTTGCAAATCACGGCAGAGTTTTAGGACGAGCGGTGTTTTTCCCGTTCCTCCAGCCGTGATATTGCCCACACAAATAGTTGGCTGTGGAAGTCGGCGCGTTTTGAGCCACCCTTGGTCATAGGCAAACTCACGCCCACGCACGCCCGCCGCATAGCCCAAACTTCCTAAACGCGCTAAACTCCGGATGGAGTCTGCCCAAAACCCTTGGCTTTCTCCACGCAAAATATGCCCCCACCAGGGCAATGGGCTTTTCTTCATCGGGGATTTCCCCGTTCCACATCGTCCACCAACCACTCCACTTGTTCAGGCGTCACCAGCGTCATGCATTCATGTTCAAAAGGACATTCACTTAAATTGCATTTCAAACAACGCAAGCCTTCCGCGGCAATAGCACGGTGGCGCGGTCCACCCGGATTCCAGCACAAGGGATCCGTCGGTCCGTAAATCGTAATCGTGGGAGTTCCCACCGCTGTGGCGATATGCATGGGACCATTATCGTTTGTTATCACGCAGCGGCAACGCGCCAGTAGCGCCGCCATGTGGCGCAGGGAAGTGGCTGGAACCATCACGCTTCCCGGAACTTCTTTCGCTATAGCCTGTACATAAGATTCTTCGCCCGGTCCCCAAAACCACCAAACGGGTGTTTTCTTTTGCAGCCGTCGCGCGAGGTCAATGAAGGATGCGGCATGCCAACGACGAATGGGGTGGCGATGCGTGGGAATAATCCCGACTGGCGCTTGCGGCGACACGAGCGCAGCCTCCGCCCAGTTTTTTTCTTCTAGCGTAAGAAAAAGATGGCGCTCCGTCTCATGATCCAAGGGACCGGTGACTTTCTCGATCAACGTGAATTTTCCTTCGACGACGGATAAATTGGCTCCCGGCCGCTTTACGGTCGTTTTGTAAGCCAAGCCCCAAAACGGCACTTGATAACCCGCGGTCAGCGCGGCGCCGCTGGCCAAACATACCAGGGCCGAGCGTGGGGAGCTTTGGAAATCAAAAATCCAATCATAATGCGTCTCTCGAATCCGGCGCCAGGTGCTAAGGATATCGGTTTTGTCATAGGTTCGCGAGCGATGGAGATGGGGATTGTGTTCCAGTAAAGGAATAAACGGTTTTTCCACAAGAAAATCAATTTCCGTAGCGGGAAATTTTTTCTTGAGTGCAGAAATAACCGGTGTGGTCACCACCACATCGCCGGCACGCTTTAACTGGATTAATAAAATGCGGGAAGGCTCACCCATGCGAATAGGGCGTCTCGTCTTTCCACCATTGCTTCAAACGGCGATCCATGCCGTAAAAAGTTCCTATCAAGGAGGCACTCCAGGCATAGCGGTTCCAAAGCATATAGGATTTTAAACGTTTTAACTTCCCATGGCGCATGCCCAGGCGGTGTAATTTAAAAGGCGAAGTCCCTACCGTATTGGCGCCCGCTTGCGTGGTCATCGCCGAGCGGTACCCCGCTTTTTGCAAATCGGACACCCAGGAATTTTCATAGTCACCCCAAGGCCAAGCCAAATCCAAACAGGGTTGGTTTAGATGCGAGGCAATCATATCGCGCGAATTATTTAGCTCCATTTCCAAATTTTCATAATGAGACCGACGAATAAAATAACGATGCGTGTGCGTATGCGAACCAAATTGCACAAGACCCGAGGCATGCATCGCGCGCACTTCCGTCCAGGATAGAAATCCCCCTGGGCCACGTTCATCCGTTAATGTATCTAGAGGAATGTGATGGGGCCGTAACGCGGCATGATTTTCCACGCGCGAGGTCACCAAATACATCGTGGCTTTAATTTTTAATTTTTCCAAAATTGGGAACGCATGCACCCAATTATCCACATAGCCATCATCAAAGGTAACGGCAAAACCTGGTTTAAGCGGCGTTTTCCGACCGGCCAGCACGTTGAGTAATTCCTCCAAAGACCAGCTTTCATAGCCTTGATCCAGGAGAAAGCGCATTTCCGCTTCAAACGCCTGCGGCGTCACAGTGCGGTCGGGGCTAACGTGATGATAAAGAAGAATGGGATAAGAGGGTTTCATAAAAAGTCTCCATATGCGTAGCGGCGGGTTCAAGTGTAAAGTGCGCTTCAATCCAACGTTTGCCTTCGGCGGCTAGGGCCTGTGCTTCTTGGGGATAGGCTAGCCAACGCTGCATGGCTTGGGCAAGTGCTTTCGGATCTCCCGATGGAACGAGCAATCCTGTTTTTCCATCCTGAATGGATTCGGGGATTCCCCCGACTCGGGTGCCAATGCAGGGCAGGCCAGAGATCATCGCCTCACGCAAAGACGTTCCCGCGGCTTCTTGCAAGGACGGCATAACAAAAATCGTGGAAGCGGCCAATAATCGCGGCACATCCGTGCGAAAACGCGCTAGGTGTAGCGAACTTAAATGCAATTCATTCACCATGTTCTGCAGTTTTTCCGTATCGCGGCCGGCCACAATAAAATGTGTCTGCGGAAAGCTTTTTATGACTTGCGCCGCGGCATGAATAAAATGCTCATGCCCCTTAAAATCTGAATAATTCGCCACCATCGTGAGCACAGGAACATCGCGCGGAATTCCAAATTCTTGCCGCACCGCCATCCCTTCCACTGGATTTAACGAAAGCGCATGAACCACAGAAGGAATCACCTGAATTCGCTCAGGTCGGATGTCTACTTTAAGAAGTTCTTCCCGCACGGCTAGAGAAATGGCGACATACCCATTAATGCGCTTCGATATATATTTGAGTCGGCTAAAAAGATTGGTCTTAATCGGAAAAATAACGCGACGCGTGACACAAAATACCGGAATATGCGAGAAGGCGGCAGCTATCAAGCCAATGGCATGCGCCGTCGAATGCTGGGCATGCAAGACATCTAATCCGAGCTCGCGCACTAACTTTGATAGACGCCAGGCCGCAGGAATATCATAGTCCTGTCGCATGCGCAGCAAACGGACCGGAAGTCCCAATTTTTCGCCTGCACCGACGAGATCACTGTCGGCTTGGACGATCAAGGTGAGCTGGTGGCCGCGCTTTTTCAAGGCCTCCGCCATCCAGATTAGCTGCTGCGCGCCCCCAGACCAACGCATCGATTCGGAAAGGTATCCAATTTTCATATCAATTTGATTAAAGGGAATTTTTCTCTTGCACGCTCTAGATTTCCAGGCTACAGTGGCGTGAGTGAAAACATTATGAAGATCCCAAAGAAAAAGAAATCAGTCGAAGAAATCGAGGACGAAGAGGATACCCGTCCAGTGCGTTTCGAGGCGTTAGAAGAGCTCACCCACGGTGACGTGGTGGAACAGCTTAAAGATGGCCTCTCGCACATTGACGCGATCGATTTCGAAGACGAATTACGCGACGAAGCCGCCTGAGTCAGTAAAAGCATTATTGCTTTTGCTCCACGCTCGGGTTTTTCAACCGCTTCACACATTCCGCCCATACGGCTTCCACTGAAACTTGCTCCATAGCCACCCTTCCGCCTGTTTCTGGCGCGATAAATACTGCATGCTTTTTCCCCTGCTCCGGATAATCCGGATAAGGGCCCCAACGTCGAGGATGACACGTGGGAATCGGCGAATAAATCGATACGGTTGGAACGTCCAACGCCACCGCCATATGCAACGGACCTGTTGAATTGGTTATCACCAGCTGGGTTTGACTTAAAATCCCAGCCAACGAGCGCAATGAGACGCTGCCAGCCGGAATAAAAACGGGCGGTCGGTGCATTTGATCTATCATAATTTGTTGCACTTGTTCCCCGGGACCGGCCGTTACCACCACATCGCATCCTTCCGCCTGCAATATATCGCCCAACGCCATAAAATGTGACAAAGGCCAGCGTTCTGACGACCCCCCTGAACCCGGATGCAAAACAACTACCGGCTTTTGAAAGCTAATGCGATGCCCACTCAAGGTGGCACGTGCAGTCTGTTTTTCAGCTTCTGTTAAATAGAGGCGCGTGGAGTGGCGCTTAAAAGCAATCCCCAGTGGCGCCAATAACTCCAGATTATAATCGGCCTCATGTTTTTCCCCCGATGAACGTTTTTGCCAAAGCCGATCCGTTAACAACGTCGAATACAGTTTGCTGGCCGGACCGATACGCCGGGGAACGCGCGCGCGAAATAATGTCCAGATCGGACGCCACCGTGCATGGGATACGACAGCGACATCAATTTTTTCTTTTTCCAAGACTCCAATCCAATGCGCATAGGAGGCATGCTCATCATCGATAAGGACCTGATCCACATCGGGGTTATGCGCGAGAAGCGGTGCGGTATAAGAGCGAACCAGCCAGGTAATCCGCGCGTCCGAGAAATGCTGACGTAAGGCGCTCGAAAGAGGTGTTGTCAGCATGACATCGCCAACGCGATCGGTACGAACGATGAGAAAATTCATGCTTTAGGTCGTCGCTGAATGTCCCACAATTTAATCGCTCTTAACCAGGCGGCGTGCGATGACAAGGCGGCATACATCAAACCGGGCCCGCCATCGAGCCACGCGCCTTGCAAAACAATGCGCTGAAATAATTCCCAGCCAGGACGCAAATGATCAAGAATGGAAAAGCGGCGCCCGCGATTAAACAGTTCTTGCGCAGCTAGCGTTGAATACTGGTCACACTTGGCTTGATACTCTTCAATCGAAGCATAAGAATAATGCTTGAGCGCCTCTGTCAACCGTCGAACCGTTCCATCCACCTGAATACTTTCATGGACGCTGGCGTTAGAAAATTTTCCTTTCTGCCGGCGAAACAACCGCAAGGGCCAATCGGTACCCACACCGCCAAAGCGCAACCGATGTCCCAAAAAATACATCTCCCGCCGCAACTCATAGCCATCGGCTAAAGGATGGGCAAGCGTTTGTTTAATTTCAGCCGCCAGTTCCGGACTGACCCGCTCATCCGCATCAATCGAAAGCGCCCAATCCGATGTGCATTGCTCGAGAGCAAACTGTTTTTGCGCCGAAAAGTGATCGAATTCGCGTGTGACCACGTGGGCGCCAACCGCTTTAGCCAGCTCTCTTGTGGAATCCGTAGACCCGCTATCGACGACAACAATTTCATCGGCCAACCCACGCAAGCTGTCCAAACAGCCCGGAAGATCAGCCGCTTCATTTTTAACAATCAAAAAAGCGCTTAAAGGCATAGCACTAATAATTCGGCCATAGATAGCCGATTATAACAGTGATTTTTAATGAGGATGTCGTCGGTAGTACGCTGAGGTGGCGCGTTGCAGATCTTGATAAGGCGTAAAGTGCGCTCAAAGACGCGGCGCAAGCGCTAAATATGGATCAAAAATAGGCAAGTCATCGATAAAATGCCTATCCCATTCAACACTCAGCCCGATATCCGTTTTGAGATGGCGGTTTTTTTTAATTTTTAAACTTCAAAATGCCACGCACCCAACCGTCCCAGCCGGCTAAAAGTAAGGTGGTGTCCGATTCAGCACCCCATTTTTGGATTGTGGCTTCAAGAAGCTCAGGGATTTCTAGACCGCATTCTCGAATGAATGACCAGGTGCCTAGGACGACGGCCCGGGGGTAATGTTCTTTTGGAAGCTGGATTAACCCTCCCAACCCCTTATTGGCCGTTTCCTGGAAGCCCTGCACATAAAGCGGAAGGCAGGCATTCACTTTGCCGACTCGCACAACATCTTCCAACATGGGATCGCTGGAACGCGCGGCCAGCGAAACCACGCTGTACAAGAAATCTTGCTGCATCTGAGGGCTATCGGGAATCACATGGTAGGCGTCGAAACGTTGGCTTTTTATGGCAGTAGTCATGACAGGTCCCCCTCCGTAGTAGTGCGGATCTATGTAGGAGTGACACCTTAAAACGAAAAAGGTTACAAGCGGGCGCCGGCTGAATTCAGCTGAATTCCGTTAAGGCTTGATCATAAACGGTCAGCGTCCGGTCGGCAAAAGCGGCTAAACTGAATTGAGATTCGGCTCTTAAACGCGCACGTTGAGCGATTAGGGCTGTAGCCGCCGGATCATTGAGCAGCTTAGCCAGACCTTCAGCCAGGGCAGTCGTATTTTTAGGATCTACCAAAATCCCCTCCCCGCGATCGGCCACAATCTCCGGCAGACATCCGACTCGTGTAGCGACAAGGGGACGGCCGGATGCCATCCATTCGAGCGCCACCCGCGATACCGCTTCGCTACCGGTTGAGGCAATAATGCCGATCGTACAAGCGCGCATGAGAGCGGGAATATCCGCCTGAAAACCCAAGAATTCGACCGCATCAGCCACCCCTAAACGCCCCGCTAACGCTTCCAATTCGGCTTGTTTTGTATTTTCCTGTTGGCCGATAATTTTTAAACGCACCACAGCATCTCGCGGACGTAAAAGCGCTAAAGCTTCTAATAAATAGCGATGTCCTTTCACGGGATCTAAACGCGCCACCATACCCAAAATGGGCGGTTCAGGCAGGGGTGAGGGATGATACAGCGTGGTATCAACACCTTGATAAATAGTCACGACATGATCATGGGTTAAATCGAGCGCCTGCATAAAATCTTGGCGAATGTAGTCAGCGGCGGCAATCACGCGCGCGGTGCGTTTATAAAGAAACGTACTGCCTAACGATCGACGCACGGCCCGCGCATCCGAACGGGTACGAATCACCGCCGTGCGTTGTCCTAACGCCGCCATTACCGCTAAGGAATGCGTAGCGCCGGTATGTGCATTCACGATATCGATCTGTTTTTCTTTAAGAAATTGACGTAAGCGCGGCAAGCTTTTCCATGTGGCTAAGGGGACGGTCGGCAATCCCAAGCGCTGGGCTTTGGCCCAAGGTTTTTGCCCGGCAATAGTCGAGACCCAGACCTGATGGCCTTTTTTCTGAAGTTCTTGGCCGAGGACCAACGCATAGTTGGAGAGGCCGGAGTCCCAGGGAACGTCCACCATCTGGAGAATTTTCATGAAAAATTCCTCCCTACAACAAAGCCTGAAAGCCTGAGATCAAAAAAGAAATCTTTCAGGCTTTCTGGTTTCATGCTTTCAAGCGTTCAGGCTTTATCTCATGCGGTTGCATCAGCTTTGCTTTTACCGCCGCAAAAACCATATCTGCCGTAATCTCTTTCATGCATTTAAAATGCCCCAGCGGACATTGATCGGCGCCATGCAATCCGCAGGGACGGCAGTCCAGATCGCGCTCAATGACGGTGTGTCCCGGTCCATACGGAAAAAATCCCAATTCTTTCGTTGTAGGGCCAAAAATGGCCACCGTCGGAATATTCGCGGCCACAGCGATATGCATCGGACCCGAATCATTGGTTAAGAAAACAGTGCAGCGACCGATGGCCGCAATCAATTCTTTGAGTTCGGTTTCACCGGCCCAATTCAACGGTTGGTTCTGCATTTTCTGCATGATCGCATCGACCGCCGGACGGTCTTTGGGACCGCCAATAAATAACACGCGCGTTTGCGGTTCATTCATCAAGCGATCGGCGACGGCTGCAAATCCTTCGGGCAGCCAGCGTTTAGTCGCCCATACCGAACCGGCATTAATCCCCACTAAGCGCGTTCCCGGCGATACCCCGGCTTGAAGCAGCCGTGCATCTACTTTTTTCTGCGCCTCGGGATCGGCTTTAAATCCCCATTGCACCGCGGAAGATGCAGAGCCCAGAGGCGCGAGTAACGCCAAATTGCGATCGACGTCATGCGTTCCCCACTGGAAAGGGACCACATCCGTAAGCAACCATTTCCCTTGGCTGGTATTGAAACCGATGCGACGTGGAATGCCGGCGATACGCGCGATAAGCGCGCTGGTGAGCGAACGATGCGGGATAATTGCCACAGCATAATGATTTTTTGCCAAGGCTCTGGCTAAACTCCACCGAGCGGCCAGCGCATGCTCTTTCCCGCGTTTATCAAAAATTAATGTGGAGGATACCGCCGGATGCTGCCGAAACACATCGGCAATTTCCGGAGTCGCTAAAACATCGATACGACTTTTAGGGAAACGTTCATGCAGAGCGCCCAATAAGGGTGCGGTTAAGACAGCATCCCCGAGAAAAGCGGTTTGAATAACCAAGATTGAAGGTTCTTGACCGTCGGTAAAATGGATGGATTCCCGGCCAGAACCCGCGGAAAATGATGAAGGGAGTGTAATTTTCAATTTCTTGGCGGCGTCTAGGTAACGATCTAAGGTATGGCGTTCGAGCTCGGCCGAAGAGACCCGCCAGCCCACAAACAGACGTCGCGCAAAAACGGCTTTCGTATAACGCACCACACGTGGCGTCTTGGACAGAACAGAAATCAATCGCGAACGCAAATTGCCATGCAAATCCAGGATGGCATCGAAGCGACATTCACGTATGCGTTTAATAATCGACGGCAGCGTTTCGCCTTTCGCCAACGTGAGACATTCGTTGATATCTGGCGATGCGCGCAATGCATCCGCATAGGCGTCTTTGGTCAAGGCCACTAAATGGGCATTGGGATAAGCTTGGCGTAAGGCACGGAAAACGGGCAGCGTCAACACGACATCACCCAGCGAAGAAAACCGGATGACTAAGATTTTCATAAGGGATGTTCTAAAAGGTCGAGTGTGCGTTCGGTGGCTCCACGCGCTTTTTCTACGACGGCACGGGCGTTATCTCCCATGGTACGCCGACGCGTCAGGTCATTTAACAAATCCCTTAAGGTTTCTTCCAATTTTTCTAAAGGTACCTGCATGGCGCCTTGGCCGGCCAGAAGGGTTTCAGCAATGTCTTTAAAATTTTCCATCGAGAGGCCAAAAACCACAGGTTTTCCTAAAGAAGCCGGTTCAATCGGATTTTGTCCGCCTTTATGCACAAAGCTGCCGCCGATGACGGCAATATCAGACTGACGATAGGCCTCCATCAGATCGCCAAACGTATCCCATAAAACAAGTTCGCCCGCCGTTATCGGCTGCGTCAAAGTAGCGGATCGTTTTCGTACGGGCAAGTTCGCGGCCATAAAGCGGGATTCAACGTCGGCCGTGCGTTCTTTATGCCGGGGCGCACAAATAATACGCAGATGCGGGAAAGAAGAGCGCAGCGCCGTCATGATGGGAAGTAACAGAAGTTCTTCCCCTTCGCGCGTGCTTCCGAAGACCAGGAGGGGAGCGCTCGAGAGCATCAGCGGCGAAGCCTCAACCGGGACGTCATATTTCATGTGACCGACGACATGAATGCGCTCGCGTGAAAGTCCCAACATTTCAAAACGTTGGGCATCTTGCTCTTCGCGCACGGCAATAAAGTGCAGATTTTCCCATAAGGCTCCCAAAAGCCAGCGAATCCAACGATACCGCCTAAAAGAGCGCTGCGAAATGCGTCCATTGATAATCCCGACATGGGCGCCGGAGCGCGATGCCTCGCGTAACAGATTGGGCCAGAATTCCGACTCGACAGACAAAAACCATTCGGGGCGGACAACATGAAACACGCGCCGTACCATCCAAGGCAAATCGACAGGCGCTGCAATCACTTGATCAACCAAGTGCGCCTCTTGCGCATAAGCCAAAGCTTCGGGAGTGACAACACTCAGTAAGACTTTTACTCCGGCATGGCTGGGTGCCGTTCGCAAGAACCGTTCGATGGCTTTCACTTCACCGAGAGAGACGGCATGAATCCACCACCACCGATGGCCCATGGCGAATAATGAATTTTGGGCGTCCGACAAATAACCTCGGCGCTCCGACCAATGCTGCAGTCCCTTAGCCACACGTTTGCGCCAACGCAAAAGGACAGCAATGAGTACGATCGGAAAAAATAAAAAGACTAACGTGTTATAGATGTTATAAACGCAGCGATGAAAAAAAGGTCTCATGCGACAGCCTCATCTACTTGTTGAGTAACCGCCTCTAACGCCGTCTTTAATTTTTGTGCGCAAACCACTAAGTCATCAGCGGATCCAATCGATAAAGGTTCACCATACGCCATCGCAATCCGATTAAATGGCTTGGGCAATATAAAGGCGTCCCAACTCTTAAACACCCATCGCCGCTTCGCCCCATAAGCCACAGGCACAATTGGCAAACCCGTTTTTTGCGCTAGATATAAAATACCATCCTGCACAGTCTCACGGGGACCGCGCGGGCCATCGGGCGTAATGCCTACGCGCTCGCCCTTTTCTAACCAACGCATTAATTCACGTGTGGCCTCCATGCCACCGCGAGAACTGGAACCGCGCACCGGTTCTAGAGCAAAGCGGCGGCATACCTGCGCAATAATTTCCCCATCTTGACTCTGAGAAATCAATGGATGGATTTGATCGCCCGAATGCAAATAAACCAAGAACGCTTGCCGGCTATGCCAGAATGCATAAATAAATCCTTTGCCAGAAGCCTCCAATTGCTCGCGAATATGACGATTCATCCATCGGATTCTCGATGTCGCTCCAATGAGTCGTAGATAGAGTGCCCCTAAGGCAGTCAAAACCATGAGTTTCATTGTGGAATCTGCTCCTAGAGAGCAGCTTTTTCTAAGCGGCTTTTGGTGGGGGCTCTTCTGGATGGGGTAGCTTTCACGATTGGCATCCAGACGACATAAATGAGACGCGCATAAGCGGGAAGGGCGGAATCGCTTCCTGTTAAAGTAAGGCCAATGCGCTCCATGTTTAAAACCGTCGCAAGTTTTCCTCGCGTGTCGGCTTCTTGACAGTCTTGCGGTTCTGTAAGTTCACAGTCCTCTTTTTTCGCTTGGTCTGAAACCAGGCGCAGCGCAAATGAAGTGGCCAATTGCAGCGCTTCTTGTTCGATACATTGCAAGAGATTGAGGCGGGCAGAATCATTTTGCGCTTCGGCTTCTTGGCGTAATTGAGATAAGCCAGGACCAATGGTGGCGCAAATCGCCGAAAGGGCAACCGCTTTCTTGGGCAATTCAAAGGGAACAGCATTAACCGCTGTTTGTCGCGTCAAGGTGGCATAAAGAGAGGCTGGCTTCACTAAAGCGCGGCATTCAGTAAGCGTCGGTTCAAGCGACGCTTCTTGCGCGGGATCGAGGGGCATGCCCTGACGATTTTTTAAAAGACGCGCGACTTCACGCCCACGCAACGTAATCCGAAAGTTTTTTATCTTGGTCATGGTTCGACTCGGCCTCCTGCCTCGCTCACTATAAATTTATGAAATCCTGAGCGTCGTCGAAGGATCATTTCTTACCGGTGCGCTTGGCGTCTTGGCGAGATTGCCATTCGTAGATGATCGGCGCGGCGACAAAGATCGAAGAATAGGATCCGACAAACACGCCCCACAGCATGGCAAAGGAGAAATCATGAATCACTTCGCCACCAAAGAAAAATAAGACCAATAAGGAAATGGTGACGGTCATAGACGTCATCACCGTTCGCGACAAGGTTTCGTTGATACTGCGATTGATAATATCCTTCAAACTTTCTTTGCGCGAAAGTCTCAAATTTTCCCGCATGCGATCATAAATAACGATTGTGTCATTCATGGAATAGCCGGCCAACGTCAAGATACCGGCGACCACCGTTACGGTAATTTCTTTATTGAGAATCGAGAAAATACCAATGATCGAAAAAACGTCATGAACGACGGCCACAATACTGCATAGGCCCCAAATCCACGATTTAAAACGAAACGCCACATACAGAATAATGAGCAATGACGCCCACAAAATAGCATTCCGGGCCTGTTCCGCTAACGCGCTTCCCACCGCGGGTCCCACGTATTCGGCGCGCTCAATGGCTTTACCCGGATCAGTCACTACGGACCCGGGAAGTTTTTCTAAAAATAATTTATGAAAATCACGCGAGAGCGTATCCGCCGAGGTTTTGCCTTGCGGCACGCGAATCATGACCGATTTAGATTCGGCTGACGCTTGCAATTCCGCATCGGGATACCCGGCATTGGAAAGCACCGTGCGCAAATCACTCATGGGCACTGATTTTTCAAATGCCATTTGCACCAAACTTCCACCGGTAAAATCGATACCCAAGTGCGGGCCTTTTTTTATACCCAACGAAGCAAACCCAGCGCCTAAGAGAAGAATCGAGAAGGCGTACGCGTAATAGCGTTTACCTACAAAATCAAAGTCGGTCTTTTTGAAGAGTTGCATGAGGGCCCCTTAAAAATTCAACGATTCGACTTGGCGGTTTTGCAGCCAAATGTCGTACACCATCTTCGTAAAAAACACCGCCGTAAAAAGCGACATCAAGACACCCCAAAAAAGCGTCACTGCAAACCCCTTCACAGGCCCGGTTCCGAACTGAAACAACAGAAACGCGGAGATCAAGGTGGTGACGTGACCGTCAATGATGGCAGCCCAGGCATGTTTGTATCCCAAGTCAATGGCAAGCCGTACAGATTTACCCAAGGTGCGTTCTTCGCGCACGCGCTCCAAAATCAGCACGTTAGCATCTACCGCCATGGCGAGGGACAGAATCGTTCCCGCGACACCGGGCAAGGTCAAGGTCGCATGCAAACAAGCTAAGACACCAAAGATGAAGATCATGTTGATGAGCATGGCCAAGTCTGCGATCAAGCCGGACATGCTGTAGTAGATGGCCATAAAAAGCATAACGAGTCCGATACCAATTAAGCTTGAGCGCACGCCTGCTTTAATGGAATCTTCGCCCAGTGTCGGACCCACGGTGCGTTGCTCGATGATGCGCACGGGCGCTGGCAAAGCGCCGGCTTTAAGAATGGTGGCCAACAGCTTGGCATCATCCGTCGAAAAATTTCCTTCGATGATGGCATGGCCATCAGGAATCGCGCCTTTGATAACCGGCGCGGACTGGATCACCCCATCGAGCACAATAGCCAATTGTTTATTGACGTTAGCTTCCGTCACTAACCCAAATAATTTGGCGCCTTCATTATTAAATTCAATAGAGACGACCGGCATTCCGGACACCATTTGATTATTGCCGCTGCCGCCAAACGTCACTTTAGCATCGGTCAATGTCGCGCCCGTCAACTCCGCGGACGCCTTCACCACTTGGTAGCGCCCCTCTTTATCAGGAAGGATTTCATACCCAGCAGGCACTAATTTGCGTAATTCAGACGATAATTTTCCCGCATGCAACTGCTCGACATAATCCACCATGGTCATTTTTTTACTCAGAAGACCTTGAGCAAGACTGCTCGAGATCCCTGTATCATCCACAAGTCGAAATTCCAGGAGCGCGGTTTTGCCGATTAATTCTTTAGCCCGGTCGGGATCTTTTAATCCAGGCAATTGCACCACAATCCAGTGATCACCCTGCCGAGCAATGAGCGGTTCGGCCACACCAAAACGGTCAACACGGTTGCGGATAATTTCAATCGCGCGATCCAAGGCATCATTAAGCGACATTTTTGTGCGATCCAGTTTGGACGCATCCAGCTCTAGGACCAAGTGCGTACCGCCGCGTAGGTCGAGGCCCAGATTTAAAATTTTCTGCAGAAGCGGGTCGCGTTCTTTTTCTAATTGTTCACGTTCGGACACGGGAAGGTGATACCACTTGTAAGTCGGTAAGAGAAAATAAAAGGACAATCCGACTAAGGCAATCGTCAACCATAAAACAGTTTGGGAACGGTTCATGCTTTATCCCCTGTGGATGCGTTTTCTGGGCCAAACACACGGCTAATGGCCTGGCGATTAATATCTACTTTTACGTTTTCGGCAATGCGGATTTGCACCAAATCCGCTTTAATCGAAGTCACGATGCCATAAATGCCACCTTGAGTGAGCACTTTATCCCCTGTTTTTAAGGAATCGACTTCGTCCTTTAGTGCCTTGGCCGCGCGCTGCTGCGGTCGAATCAATAGGAAATAGATAACTCCAATAACAAATAACATCGGCACAAAACTTACGATTGGATTAGGATGCGCGCCCGGTGTAGCTTGCTGCGATGTTAATGAACCCATAAAATCTCCTTAAAATTCAGTCTAAAATCCAAGGTCCAATGTCCAAGGTTAAAAAAAGGCAACTTTGGACGTTGGACCTTAGACCTTGGCCTGTTGTTGGGACGCTAAAAAAATCTGTTTGTCTTTCATGAACGTTCCCCGTGCAAGCGACGTCCGGATTTGACGCATCGATCGTATTAAAAAGGCCACATTGTGTAAAGAAGCCAAACGTAAAGCGCTTAATTCACCAGCGCGGAACAGGTGGTGCAAATAGGCTCGGGTGTAACGGGTGCAGAGGTCACAGTCGCATTCGGCATCGACAGGCCGAAAATCTTCTTTGTACGGCGCGTTCTTCAAATTGAGTTTTCCCTCGGAGGTAAACAATTGCCCGTTGCGGCCATTGC
>Ga0105239_10002483_pt1 | contig 23500 bp, 19 predicted proteins | sample KBSC44metaG_FD_92761 | JGI IMG/M metagenome (GOLD analysis project Ga0105239, IMG submission 92761) | Corn rhizosphere microbial communities from Kellogg Biological Station, Michigan, USA - KBS C4-4 metaG | ecosystem: Host-associated > Plants > Roots > Rhizosphere > Soil | place: Michigan, USA...
TATTCCTTTCGATTGAAAACGCCCACCAGGCTCCAGCAACATCAAACCATCTAATTCTGCTCGTCCCCATTGATAAAGTCGTCGAAGTGCTTCGAAACATCCCCCTCTCCTAGCTCTACAGGATCGTTGTTAGCTTCGTGACTGGCGGTTCGGATCATGTCGAGAGCTTCGCTTGCATGGCTTGTTTCCTGCTCAAGGCTAGGCACATTGTCATGACTGCCATCTCCATCCTGATTGGCGATATCCATGAACATATTGTCATATTCGCCGACGCCGGGTGGTGATCCACCATGTCCTGAATTAGCCTCACTTGCACTAGCGTTGGCCAGTCCGTTGCGAAGATCGTCATCGGCATCTAGCCCCAGCCCTTCGTTGGGTCGAAACATAGGGAAAGATGCATCAAGGTTTCGTGCCTCTGCGCTAGTGGTCTCGCCCCTAAACGCTGGCATCATGGGATCTCTCAATCCTTCGGCTGCCCCTTCTCTTGTGGGACTGAACATTGGAGACGGCGAACGAGGTGGGAATGATCCTGGTCGATTTGCACCAAAGGGCCCACCGTAATGTGTCGATCCTGAGATGTAGCCAGGTTCATATCCCCCTGCAGAAGCCGGATTGCCCGTCGAGCCTTGTCGGTGCATCGCTCCTGGTGTCTCGGCATTCCCGGCTGTATGACTCTGGCTCGGGCTGGCTGCTGACCCTGGTGCCGATGGCGATTGAGTCGATGGCTTGGGAAGGAGAGGACCCGTGACAAACGATTCTTGAGTCTTCCTGCGCATGTATGTCTTCGTTCTCAGGTGAGGTGGCAGGTCTTCAGGGTTCTCTACCCCGAGTTCCTTCATGAGCTTTTGCTGCTTGGTGGGACGGGGTTTTCGAGTGGACAGGCTCTGGTCCAGAATTGGAGGTGGCTCAGGCGCAATAGGCTGCCAGGTGTGTAGTGCTTGTCGGAAGATATTCGTCTCGTATGCCAGAAGGACCTCCGCTCCCTCAATCTTTCGTAGGTAAAACAACATTTCCGGCATCTCCTCGATTGTCCTACAGAGCTGGTTTCCGCTCGTGTATTGTTGTAGGAAATCCCGGAAACTCTGCGCCTTGTCAATGATCTTCTTGAGCAGTTCTTCTTCCTCGGGTTGGAAAGGGAGGCCTGCTATTTCGGCTTGCCAATCGATAAGATCTTCCAACTTAGGCCGGGCGGCATCACGAGGTATTTTGACGCGCCAGTCACAAATAGGGCAGGTAAACATTTCTGTTTCCTTGACTTTACCTCTCGCTAATTTCAAGCACTTCGCGTGATACCTGCAGAGAAATGTCAGCGTAATCCTCGCAACTCCAATCCGCATTTACTTACCAGTCATGACAGATCTCACATTCAATCATGAGACCTGCTTCAGGCGCTCGACAAATGCAAAAGACTGGCTTCTCGTCGTCGCCAATGGCGTTTCTCTCCTGACCATCCGTTGGCGTCGCTTCCCTTGACGCGGGCTCCACCGGAGGACGAAAGGTATCGTTCAGATCGAAGCAAAAGCTATTCTTCTCCTCCACAAACTTCATGTGTTGTTCAAGAATATGGAGTGGAGCGTTCGCTTTACCAAACAACTTTTTGCCCTTTCGCATCCAGTCTTCATGTCTCCGAAGTTCCTTTTCCAGATCGGCAGCTCCATGGGGTTTCCCATTGAGATCCTCCAAACCCTTAACTACATCTCGAACATAGACATACTCGGGACGTTTTCGGAGATCAGGATCGTGGCTTCGTTCAACAAGGGTGATTATTTGACGTTTCGCTTCACGGTTCCTCGCCAAGATCGCGTCCATTCGTGCCAACGTATCCTTGTTGACCGGAAATTGCTGGTTCTGAACCTGTGAGTGCAAAGATTCCAGCTGTGGATAGTGAACATCTTCGGCAGCCATGACTTCCTCGGCTTTAATTTCCCAGAAATCACCCTGGCGCACCACTTCTGTCAAGAACACGACCTCCGGTGCTTGGGGCAGGATCTCGAGGTCGTGAATCCGTTTCAGCAGTTCCCGACATTCGTTCAAGGTTTTGTTGTGCACATCCTGTTGAACGAGTCGAGCTTCCTCCAGCCACTGAGTCCGGGCATGGACCTTTTCAAGACTTGTCAGTTCAGGTACGGCTGCCATAAATCCTCGGCCTTCCTCAAGAAGGGAATCTAGTTCTTCAGTCGTTGCTTGCATCATTCCCGAGAGAATTCGCTTGACATTGGCTCTCCATTCGTCGATAACTTGGACTTTCTCCTGGAGGCTTTCGAGTTGTGGTGCGCTGAAACTGAGTTGCTCTCCATCCTGGATCAACTCTTTCATTCGTTCCAACGTCAATTGTGGTTCATCCTTCTCATCAGCCTTGCCATTACGAATAGATGATCGACGGAGGGTCTTGTCCGTTGTCTTGCGCCTATTCTGCTGCTTGCGTGTTAAATAGAGATTCGCTTCTTCCACCCACTGATCGCATCTTTTCACGAATTCAGCCAGATCGTCAAGCCCATTCAGATGGTGTGGAATTTTCTCTCCCTCAGTTAACAGCGTGTGCATTGATTTCAACGCGGGTGCAGCATCGTCCGTAAGGAGCGCCTCGAGTTTAGCCTCCCATGCTTCAGGCACATTTGCTTTGTCCACAACCTTTTGCACCACATTATTTAGCTCATGATTCGTGTAGCGCAGTAGTAGGCTATGGTTCGGGCCTGACAGTCGCTCCTGAGGTGTTTCAACACAGCAATCGGCGACATCCGGATGGAGAAGGCAGGTGATCTTCCCGCTGTGGTGGCAATGAAATTGGGAAAGATATGAAAATGCTTTGCAGTAACAGCATTGGTACTCTTCTTCTTCCAATTCAGCGTTTTCCACCTTTATAGCCAGTCCACATGCGTACGGCGGTTCAGGGGCAAGTGTATCGAATGTGCAGTCCTCGTGAGGGCGCAACGACTTGTGCAAGGCGATGAACTTTTCTCGCTCAACCAATTCTCGATCCCGCGTTCTTTCTAAAGCAGGTCCCAACCACTTAGCAGTCTTTATCGTAGTATCTGATGCAGCTGCCGTGAAGAGGAGTTCATCATGCGAAAAGCACGGCTGCCGACGGAATTCTTGGAGCCTTTGGATCCCGGCATCTCCAAATGGCTCCCAGTCGGAAGGAGCAAAATTGACCGCTTCGTTGAAATTGAAGCCATGATTGAATCCGGCATGATACGCTTGAGGGAAGGTGATCACAAATTGGCCTGCACGTTGATCAAGAGCATAGACTTCGACACCTGCTTTTCTTAGCTGGTTTGGAGGAAGGATCGTGACGAGTTGAAACAGAAGATCAGGCTGTGTCTCAAAAAGCTCAGGCACCGCCTTTCGCATGGCAGCTTCAAAAGCATACGCGTCCTTTCCAGGTATGCCATACCAGGTCTTGGTAGCACCAAAGTGCTGGTAGTTCGCCGAATATGCGTAATGATCCTCGTTGTGCCAGCAAAACGTTGAGAAACACATTCCAACATAAAGCCAAGGCACAGTCATTCCTGAGATATCGCCTTTGATATGTCTGAAAAGTGACTCTTCCAAGAAGGGCATGACGTTGAGGTTCCAAGGATCCTTCGAGTATGGGTTCAAGGGATCTTTCTCGACGCTGGCGAAACCGCTGCCGTGGGTTGTAGAATGGATGTCAGCACCGTATTCGACCTCGACGGATTCAGTGAGATCTTCGACAAGACGCCAAAACTCCCGCTCTACGTCGTCTTCGGTTGGTTTCCGTTGGGCATTCGTGATCGGGTCGAACGGCATGCGTGCAGCGAAATAATTGTCTTTGAAATTGTTCGCTTTCTCCTGGAACTGTTTCAACGAGTAGACACTACCTTCCTCGAAGCCGTAATCGTTGGTACCAACCAGGCATTTAGAGCAATGCCAGTCGAAGTCAGGTAATTGACTCAGCCGTGGTTCCACGCAATGCATATGGTACCCCAGGTCGCAGCTGTCACAAACGAGAATACTCTCTCTGTTGTCAGATTTACCACATTTCTCACATTTGTCACCGTGTCTTCTGAGGTGAGACTTGGCTCGGACTTGTGGAGTGGATGATCGCATGGCAGGAATATGGTTACCGGGGATTACAGGAGGTGCATCTGCACAAGTCAGTCAAAGCCAAACGGAACTCCAGCTCAGTGAAAGACCTACCTTTCTTTGGACGTTTGCTTCGTCTACCACTTCCACCGTCCGCCTCGGTGTCTAACCCCTCGGATCCAGATTCACCATTGAGACTATCATGACTCATTGTCCTCTTCAAAGGGTTTGACGCTCCATTTGCCAGGGGGTTGTTAGGATGAATGGTGGTTATGGTCGGGCCATTGATAGGGACAAAAGGGCTTGCAGAATTCTGGGGCACTTGCGGGATACCATTTGCTTCGGTCTTAACGACTGGGGGAGGTACATGGTTCACCGCTGTGAAGCCTCCAGTGTTGTTTACCGCGGCAAAGCCACTGTTGACGGCAGTAAAACCAGAGGAGGATACAGGTCGTGGCTGCGGGGTGGGGGCAGGTAGTGGATGGATAGTTGCAGGAGCCTGTTGAGGTTGTTGCGACTGTGCGGGCGGAAGGGAATTCTGAATCGAAGGACTCGGAGCCAACGCGGGCTGCACCGCAGGCGATCCGGTGCTCATGGCGGGAGGTACAGACTGTGGAGGGGCCGGATGGCTCATAGGAGATTGGTGAGCTGGTACATGTGGTGAATAAGAGCCTCCATGTTCGTTCTCAAGCTGTTGGTGGACCCCGGGTTTGGCAAACTTCAGCCATTCTTCGTATGGATGCAGCCATCGTTGGTAGGAATTTTTGAGTGAGGTGGACAGTGAGGACATGATTTTTCCACTATATCCCAAGTCCCTTCCAATCTCAGCCCATTTCTTATCTTTGCAGACACGGTCGAAACCTCCCCTTACTTCGACGGCCTTCTTGAGTTTGTACAGGTCAAGTGGCCGTTTGTCGACACTTGGGAATCGATTGAGATGGGCACCATATTGTTTGTGGAATTTGGCAAGCTGGTCCAGGTAGTTGAGATTTGTTCGATTTCCTGATAGATGAATAAGATTTGAGTCATGCCGGACGGGCATAGTGATCAGCTTACCTCCCTCGACCAGATTGATCTCCTGCCGTCTGGTACGAAAATGGAACCGCTGAGCCTTGTCAGTTTTGGGATCCAGCGATATCAGGGCTCCGGCCTCGGATGCTCCTCAAAATTATCTAGACTCACCTCCGTATCAATAGCAAAGTCTGGGTTCCAATTCTCTGGTGGAATAATCTTGCAAATACCGTATTTACTCGCTTCGTTGTATATACTCCGGATATACTCCATAGGATCACGGAATTCTGCCTCGGTTGGTCTGTAGGTAGGCGCTTCGGTCAAGCCGTGAGGCCGACTTCTTGTGGGAGGATCACGACTGGCGGGACTGCCTTTGCGCTCAACAGTACGCAAATCGAGAGGAGGTGCACGACGAGCACTGTATGGAAAGGATGGGGTGGCCATGTTCGGAGGAACACCATTGACTCGAGAGGCAGAGCTTGAAGTGGTCTTGACGCCAGCAATCGCAGGTGCGACACCACCAGTGGCAGGCGGAGCGACCATGGCTGCGGAAACCGGCTCTAGGCGTGATTCTATCGTATGCGTCGGGAAGAGGGCTATCTATGCTACCGGTTGCAATTCTGACTATTTGGAGGCTGTGGGGGAGAGTTCTCCGCGATGGTATGTTCGTTGTTGATGGGCGTGGGTGGTGTTTGAGTCCAGAAAGCAAAGGTTGCGAGGGCAGGACGGTGGAGATGCGGGTAGCCTCGTATGTCGCACGCTGAGCTGGAATAAATGCGGGCGTAGCGAGGGCGAAGTGCTTTGCAAGCACCTCCAATGTCAGTGTCTCACATGCGGGGGTGTCACTGTGTGGTTTGTTGAATGCATTCGACGCGGGAAATCGTGAGAGGAAAAAGAAAAGGAACCCAGGACAAGGGAAGGAATAGAGAAGAGGGCGACTTTGGGCTTGACGGAACAGATAGAGGCGAGGATTGGCGGATGGAGAACGAGTAGTACGAATAGCAGAGAGCGACGGACGGCGCAGGTTGGCCAGATACTGCCAAGACCAGGCTATCCCCTAAATGGCTAGTGTTTCGAAATGGGTCTGGAACTACTGGAAGAGCCCCTCGAGATCACGTGCCTACCCGATCCGAGGGAAAGCGGAACGCGCAAGTGGCGTGAAGCACACCTATTGCAAAACACACGTGTATTTGACGCTGATACACACGACCCGCGAGTCCGATACAGAGCCCTCATAGTTGTGCATATTGGCCATCGTAACTTGCAAAACCCAATAGTGTTACCATCCAATGCTATTCATCGCCAAACAAAAAGGTAACTACAGCACCAGGATCATCCCCCCAAGGAGCGCGAACTCTGAACGTGTTTTGCTGGGCTGTTTTCGGTTCTCCCAATCAGCTTCCACTAGGCAACCAGACTTTCAGCCCAAGGTGTTGTTAGACCATTCAACTGAACACTGGCCAACACATACCTAAAGTCCCAACCCAGCAGGTATCCATCCATACTTGTATGACTCGGCTTACTCAACATAACCACACTACCGAGTAAGAGGCCCACGATTTATCCCTAACTTGGCGCGTTGTTATGGATGTCAAGCCTATCCCAGCATTTTACTGTTGTTATCTTCTGCGCTCCACGATCCGCCACTCGAGTCTCTATGTGGGCTCAAGTCCAGACCCTGCTCGCCGGCTTGCACAACACAATGGCCGTGTTCAGGGCGGTGCAGTGCGGACATCGCGAGCTTCCTTGCGCCCTTGGGAAATGACCTGTATCGTCGCGGGCTTTCCCTCCAATATTGCAGCGCTCCAGTTTGAGTGGGCGTGGCATAATGCACACCTGACGCGACATATCACAGCAACAGAGCGCATCACGTTCGCAACCACCCGCACAAAAACCTCTAGGTCCGGCAAAACAACACGTCGCCCGGGTAGGCCAAGGACTTCCTTGATGGATAAACTTTCTAATCTCCATCTCTTACTTCGCACTCCATATTTTTCAAAGTGGCCCCTCGAACTCCGGTTTTTCAACGAAGAGGTTTATCGATCGTGGGTCACTTGGTGTGGGAGGGTCGATACTTATCTTCGAAATGGAATTCGAGTTCACTTTGATCCAGCACAGGCTAAACCCCTAACAGAGGAGTTCACTTCCGCACAACCGTCCTCGCGAAGAAGTAAAGCAGATTTGGTTGGAAAAGGTGGGGTGGAAGGTGTCGATCCTACCTATGTCCGTCACTATGATGTGTTGGAAAAGAGCCAATTTCTGCTTGACGAGGACGAAACCCACAAGTGCACCGTCTGTGCTGAGCCTTTGGATATTCATCATAGCTTGTTTGCCGTTTGCCCATCAAATCAATGTTACGATGTGTCTCACATCACGTGTATTGCCGACCGGTCCTGGGCGGGCAATGATTCCAACGAGATGATCCCCGAACATGGAGTGTGTCCATCCTGCAAGCAAAGTCATCCATGGTCCGAGCTCATGCAGCAGGTGACTCTGAGGACACGAGGCGAAAAAGAGGCCCGTAAGATCCTCTCTAAGAAGGCTAGGAGCCGAGCTGCAACTGTTGCGGCAATCTTGGAGGCTGAGAGCGAGGAGGATGAAGAGGACGAGGCGATGGACTATGATGCTCTCACTGCTCGAGATGTTGTCGATGAAGATGGCGATCTGAGCGATGATGATCACGACAACGTGTCCGTAGCGTCAGCAGATTCAGTCTTCAGCCGAGATTTCAACGTGGACTTCGAGTATTCGCAGGGTAATAAGTCATCGAAGCTCGAGATAGTGATAGAAGATAGTGAGGATGAAGAATGACTCGGCCTCGTACTCAATTCGTAGGTGCACGCAGTAGAGGCCCAAGTTTCTGTAAATTGCCATCCTTGGATATTTGATTGGCAGCCGCGAAGATGTCCTGGCTGACAGCATCGATGGGCTGGCCAGCGTCAACCACAGTGACAGCAACATCTCCAAGTCTAGAGAATAACTCCTTGAACAAGGCTCTGACCCGAGCCTGCATTTTCTCCGTCTCGTACCTCTCCTCGCCGTAGTTCCCGCGCTTCGCCGCATCTTCAGGCGAGATATCCAAGAAGAGCAGCAAGTCGGGCTTCCAAAGCCCAATCTCAGGACACCACGCCCAATCCAGCGATAACTCAGGATTGTCCTTCGCGGCAGAATAGACAGCGCCCGAGAAGGAGTATCGATCAATAATTACATCAACTCCATTGGCTATATCTCGTTCGATCCCCTTGATGGCCTCCCACCGGTTGGCGGAGAAAAGCAGATGGATGGAGTGGTCGTCTTGCTCCGCCGTCCCGGTCAGGTAGCTATTGATCATCTTGCCGGTGGGCGTCGTGCGGTCTGCGGGTCTAGTGAGACGAAGATCTTGCATATTCCGCCGCGTTCTTTTCGGGTGGAAGTAGACTAGGTAGTATTCTAGACGCACCTGGAAATTTGACGTATCGGGCTTGTCGCCCTTGACGCGCAATGTGGTCGTACAGTTGCTGGCATTGGCTTGATTTGCCGGACCGATCCAGTCCTTCGATTACTATCAAGCTGCCTCGCCATTGTGACTGCCGCAAAGAATCCATCTTAGCAAACGATCAATGCTGTAGGAGAGATTCACTTGCATGGAAAACAGGAGCTGGGAGAAGTCAAAATAATGAGGTTGGGACTGCCAGCATTGGCCCTCCACGAAAACCAAGGCGGTGACTAAGCCGATGCGTTTCGCGCTTTGGATACCCCCTCCTGAGGTGTGTTGTCATTTTCATTCACCTTCAGCGAGTTGAAACACAATGAAACTACAGAGATTATGGAAAGCATATTAAGCAGCTACCCAAGGTCGCGAATAACTTACAATGACGAATTGATTCAACTTCATATCTAGTGAAGCCTGTGGTCGCCAGGTATGTACGCCTAAAAAGACTGGGCTATTACTAGTCTTTGTTGTCAATGTCGGTGCCCATCAGTATATAGCAACATAGAGTGTCCTTGCCCCGTGAATCGTAGCCTGGCTCGCTCCAGTCTCGATTGATCGTCTCCCCAGTCCCTCTTTGACTGCCACAAAACGGTTTGTTGGTTCGGCCTATGTCCGGTCAGAGCACCTGGTTTCTTTCAGGCAAGCTGGAGTGGGTTTTCCTGAAAATACTCCTCCAATGTGGTAAGTGCGCCTCGCGAGTTTTCAATGGCCCAAGCAACCAACTTCTCCGAGCCTGGACCCCAGTAGCCAAACTCTTCCAGCGCGGTGAAAGCTTCGGTGAACAACTCTGCCATTACCGGCAGACTATTCTTGAACTCTTCGGCCGAGACCTGCTTGTAAACCACAGTCTTTCCGGTGGTCTTACTGATTAATGCAGCCTGCTCCTCCAAAGTGTAGTGAGCTTGAGCAGCACAGAAGGTCTTGCCCGCGTACTTTTCAGGTTCCGCGAGTATAGCGCCCACGAAATTCCCCGTGTTTTTGACAGCGTCTATATAAGGAAGTCTTGTCTTGCCGGAGATGTGCCGGACTAATGCCCAAGTGCCATCCGATTCCTTCCTCGGAGACAAAAAGGGCTGAGCGACGAAATTGTCCATGAAGAACCCGGGTGAATAGAAGGCGCTCTTAATGGGCAGGCCACGAATATACTCCTCAACTTTTGCCTTTGCATCAAAGGGGGCGACCAAGGTATACTTCCCACCAGAGATTTGACTCGTAGGTGGTAGAGTGCTGAAGATGATATACTCGACTCCTTTCTCAACGGCAACATCTGCAATAGTTTTGCCAATATTGTACTCCACTTCCAAAGCATTGGGAGCAAAAGACGGCGTGGTCATCGAGAACACGAAGTTCGCACCGGTCAAAGCCTTCTCCAGGGAGGCCCGGTCCGTCACATCGCCAGGGACAACTTCAACCTTCGCGTTGAGTTGCTTGGACTTCTCGGAATCGACATCACGGGCGATGGCACGGATTGTGTATTTGGAGGACAGCTCTGGGTCGTTGAGGACATAGTCGATGAGTGCAGCGCCTTGTCGGCCGGTCGCGCCAAAGACTGCGAGTACCTTGGACATATGTGAAGATGTGATAGAAAGGGAACGGCTTAGATGTTTAATATTTGAAGCTTGCAAATCTGTTGAGAATGCTGCGAAGGGGAGGGTGGTATTGGCAAGCAAGGGACAGAAAGAAGCAATAATGAGAGCTTTATACTTATCCTGCTGAGAAAGGTCAACTGAGCCTTTTCGTCATAAACACCCTTAGCATATGGGGACTGTTGTAGCCCATGCCTGACCATGGTCGAGTTTCTTCTTCAAGTTTTCTGCATCTGTCGACAACGGTAGTGTACGTATGTTTCAAGGACGATCTCGGTCGATACTATGCTTGCGAGAGAAGGAAATCAGGCCGCCGAGATGAGATCGCTTTGTTCAAGGTTAAAATGTCACGTGAACCTCGTACACAGGTCCGGACGACAACGGACTTGAGGTCTCGGTGCTTTGGATCCCCACTCCTAGCTGCTCTGCTTAAAAATCTCCCTCATATTCTTATCACCAGAAGTGTGCATAACGGTTGTGTGCATATGTACCTGGGAAAGTTTGTAATCCGAGTTCTGCATATGGGAATGAGTGCGAGCTGTGGGAAGGAGAGAAAGACGCAAGAGGGTTCGTCGTCCAAGCGGATTAGGTTTCAAAAGGCTTCTCCCACGTGATGGTCTAACCCATGTATCAGCACGTGACTTATCCCACGTGATATTGGTTTAGCGTCTCCCAAAAAAGTTGTTCACTCGATTTATTGTGGCCGATGCAAGACGCAGCCTCGTCGATCACGGAGTCTCAGGCATGGCAAGATGGCGACTGCGCCCGTGAATAGTGCCTCCACCGCCCAACTACCAGATGAGATGTTCAGATTCATTCTTCAACATGCCGTCCCATCTGAAAGCGGCGCCCGACTTGGAGAATTGGCTCTCCGTCACAAGCATGTCATCAATACACCTCACTACATAGTCCCCACCTCACGAGGAGCGGTGCCTCACCTATCCCCAGACAATTTGGCCAGACATACGAGCATATCCGCACTCTATGTCGCCTTGGAAGATCGTAAGGACCCAACCACCCAACCGAAAACAACCCAGCGCTTCCATGCTGACATGTGGCTTACAGTTGATGGATAGTTATTGAGAAGTCCCCGACGAAAGCGCCCATTTTCAACACTCCAGTCAAAGATAGCGAGTCACGACTACGGCAGTATGCAGGTCTCCCGGATCAGGCTTTGTCCATCGTGGGTCCTCGCAGGATTCCTAGCATCCTGACCCCCGCTCACAATACTAACTCGTCCATTGCGATCTCGACTTCGGTGGGATTTCGCTTTCTGGAGGCCAAGCACTATGATGAGGCCGTGGAATCACTCCAAGCGGATATCTCGATAAGCCTCGCCGATGTAATAACACACAATGCTATAAGTGCAAAGCGTATGGAGAAGAGTGCAGATCGGACACATGCGTGGCTCCGCGATACGGTGGAAGCCCATGGCCAGGAAGCAAAATCACCGCTGTTTGCTTCCATTCCACCTTTGGAGCCGGAACAATTATCCTTCTACCTATCAGATATCGAAGAAGACTTTCGGTCGCATTTGTCAGGGCTGGCAGTATACAACCCGGCCGTGGTCGTGGGTCTAACAGACGCACTCCGACAACTCCCAGCGATCTGCTTGAACAATCCAGCAACACCGCAAGCAGTCCTCTCCGCGATCCACACGGGCGTCGACATGATCACAATCCCATTTGTAACACACGCCTCAGAACATGGCATCGCCCTAAGCTTCTCATTCCCTGGCTCGCCCGAAATCGCAAGCAAACCACAACCACTAGGCATCGATTTCTGGTCGCCAGACCACAACACCGACCTCTCACCCCTGAGTCTAGAATGCACATGCTACGCCTGCTCGCGCCACCACCGCGCATACGTAGCACACCTCCTACAAGCCAACGAGATGGTAGGCTGGACGCTCCTCCAGATCCACAATTTCGCCATCATCGACTCGTTTTTCAGCAGCATCCGCCAGAGCATCGCACGGGGCACTTTCGAAGGCGATGTCAAGACCTTCGAACGCGCGTACGAACCCGAACTGCCTCAGTTGACCGGCCAAGGCCCGCGAATCAGGGGCTACCAGGCGAAAAGCGTCGGCGGCGGCGAGCCCAAGCGCAATCCGAAAGCTTACGGCAAACTGGATGATCAGGTGCAGAAACTGGCCGAGGCGGAATCCGGGGTCGCAACTCCTGAGGGAGACGCTATGGATATTGAAGAGCATGGGTTGGCCAAGCGAGTACCAGACGAATGAGGAAACTGAAGGGATAGACAGTTGTGGTCTCGCTCTGCACGAGCCTTCTAGACTCTAGTTAGAGAAAACCCAGTGCATCAAGCACATGACCCTGCTTCCAACAGCCCTCCTCCCCATTCCCCGACGTCCCTGCATAGACACTCATAAACCCCTGACAACGCCTCTCAACAGCGGTGCCACCTGCTTTCGACTCTTGCTTGTATCACCGATATACCAGATCCCAACCGCGCCAAATTTCTGCGCCAACTCTTTCAACAACTCCTGCTGCTGCGTAACATCACCTTCTCCCTCCCACGTAGCCAACTGCAACTCCTCCTGCCCGCTCTTCTCAAACCCATCGACCACACCGTGGACACGGGCATCGGTGGCAAGCAGCACGGCCTCCTTCCTGCCGTCGCCCGCTCGCGTCAACATCCCATACACGCCGAGATCGCGGGCTGGGTTGCGCGTGAACGTCTCGATCTCAGACACGAAGGCGCTTACGCCACCAGCATGGCCCACAAGCCACGAGAGCGGTTTCACCAGGGATGATATTCCGACGTTGATGCTGATGTTGATGTTGGTCGTTATCGGTTCGGCGAACGCCTTGTAGTCGCGATCAAACGCCTCCTGCATAGAGAGTAAGGCAAGGGAGTTGGTTTTGGCGGCTGAGATACCCTTGTACGCTGTCCTGCGGTCCCATTGTACTCGTTGCTGCGAGGAATTCACGTCCAGCGATCCAGCGCTATTGCTCCCCTCAGTGGCATTCGATTCAATCACAGCCTCGAGAAACCTCACAGCCTCGCGGTCTGTATCCGAGCACTTGTCGCCCTTCGCTTTTAGATTCGACGTATCAATAAGAATGGGCGCCAGAGCGAGTTTTGTGATCTGGATTAGCCCGTCGCTTGTTCCGGGATCTGCACTGTGTTCCGGCCATAGGCCTTGCTCTCTAAGATGGCTGACCACAAGGCTGGTACAGCTACCAATGCCTGTCTTGACAATTCGTGGGTCGGCGTCGTTAGGCACGAAGCCCTCATCGACGTGGTGATCGATGCAGCCAACGATGTTGAATCGAGACTTAATAGTCTCAATATTGAGGCCCGGGATGGAGGGCGAGTTGTGGTCGACGAGGATAAGATCCTCTTTGGTGTAGGTGGGCGGAGAAGATTGAGGAACTGCGGGAGAAGCGGTGAAAGAGCCATGAAGAAGACTTGAATCATCATCCAACACATTCGCGATCGTGATCACCCGCTCGAGCACTCCCACCTTCTCAACACCCTCCCCTTGCACGTCACCGGGCATTTCTTTCGGAGGGTCCTCCGCTATTGACTCCCCCAGCGCGGCTTTCAACGCCACCGCAAACTCTGGCCTCTGACGCCACAGATCCGAAGACCGCACAGCCGGCAAATTCAAGATCGGCACGTAGGTCGTAGACTTTGAGAGATTCTTACCCGTGCGGCGACCGTGATTGTAGAAATATGAGAGCACGACTGCGGAGATGAAGCTGTCGAGGTCGGCAGAGGGATTCCCCATCACCAGCGTGATATCCTTGTTGTTGATTGACGGCGCACGCTGTGTGTGAGGGAACACTGCACCGCGAAGTTGCGACAGATACCTTGATAGTGGCGGCATGTTCAACTTAGTTTCGTCTGCCATTTGGGGAATATGAGCCTCGGACGATGCCAGAGGATGCGTATGAACGAGGTAAGTCGCGTGTAGAGCAGAGATTTCGTTTTCGATCGAGACTTCTTACTTGCTACGCGTCATGCCCGAGCAACTTCCAATTGCAATCTCTTGGTAGGTGCTTCAGATCTTGGATCGCATGTGGCCTTGATATTGAAAAGTTTGGTTGGGCAGGCTGCGTTGGTGCCACGGCTTGAACAAAATGGGCGATGGAGATGTGCTGCAGGCCTACTCGCTCTTCGTTCTCTCTCTTCGGGTAGGCATTGGGTCAACAAGACTTGAAATACTACTGCTTCCCTCTACCCAAATTAAGTTTCCTGATAACAGCAACGGATAATTAGTATTGCTGGAACCTGGTTTTCCTTTTGTGTGCACCGATAAGTTTATGTTAGTGAGGGCGTGACGTCATAGTCCTGATTAAAAATTTATAGAAATTTTGAGCCTCGACGAAGCACAGCGCACGAAATATTGCATTGGACGAAATGATCAACATAACATGAATTCAGGTCCTCATTTCAATCATAACAGCTGAGAAGGTAGTCATACAGTCCCATTGCCAACCTTCAATATGTGCCGTAAGTTCCCAGCAATAACAAACCAATCCGAAATTTCTTGACCAGATGCTTTCAATCCAGAGCATTTCCCCCATATCTTTAGACGTTCAAGACCCTGAAAGATCCTTTCATTAATGTCTGACCGTAATACAAACTTCCTCCCAGTTCCAGCTTGAAGAGGAAAAAAAAACCATAACCCGAAGCAAAAAGCTTTTGAGACGCCGCAATCCACCTGGCAAGGGGCAGCCTGCCTCTTTCCAGACTCTTCACTCATACGCATTCCCATTCAGCCCACACGCACCATCTAGCGCTGCGGTCTGCAAGCACCAGTCCTCTCCAAATGCCCCGTTCTTGCACTTTCAGATTTGTCTCCCAGACACTGCCTAAAATCTCTCCGTCCACATCTTTTGTCGCCATCGCTTGATGCAACCCTTCCGCTTTGCGGTTCAATCGAATTATTTTCCCACTAGGACTTTGAATTGCCAACTTTGCAGGTTTATCTTTGACTCTGACACCATTGCTAGCTTGCTCGCTGGGATTACTGCCAGCAGCACTGCTAGTCATGCTCATGGCGCTTGCAGGCCTGATCATTGGGTTTGGACTGACAGGTCGCAAGTCAAAGCCACTCTGTTCATGTGCTGGCGTGGAAACCACCGAGGCAGTATGTTGTCTTACACAGAAGACATACGTTTCTCCAACGCCAAGTCTCCAGCATTGGGGCTGCACAACGTACAGATCTTGCCTGGTAGCATGGGGAGTAGGGTGTCTCATGACAAAGTCATAGGCAGGATTTTCCCCAGAATGGTATAACGGTATTGAAAAGGCCAGAGGATGGACGATATCCCTGGAACTCACCATAAGTCCTTTCTTTCCAGCATAGACTTTGAGGGTCCCGATACCTTCGTCCCCAGGGAGAATGGCTTTGATGATATAGCGTTTTTGCATGATCTCAGTGTTCGGGACCGTCCTGTACCAGCTTGGTTGTGCTAAGCATCTTTTCTTCGTCACGCCATCGGCATCTTCATACACATCTCCATCTTGATCACGCAAATACTTTCTGGCTTCAACTTCTGCAACGATCTCTATGTCTGCGGGAACATTGATAACAACTGTGCACATCTCGAGACCTTCCATTCTGATGACACTCGTGTCATACGCATGCATTGAAAGGCCTTGTCTGAAGAAGGGCGGGCAAGTCCCCGGAAGGCTGAGTAGAACATCAGGGCTGATACTCGGAACCATATGCTGCTGGGCGTCTTCCAAAGGAACATGAGTCCAACAGATCTCATTCGGCAATGCCAGGAAATACCATGCTTCAGCGATCCCAGTACTCACACTAGAATATAGTGACCGTCGTGGATTGGTCGGACTTGCAAGACTCGCGTCCAACATCCTCCATTCCCCATCCACTAAAATGGCATTCCAGAAATGATTTGGTCGCGCTAACGCATCCAAGTCGAGATCTTCGCCCGGCGTTTTGAGATACCCCTGGATCATCTCAGCATGCACTCCAATAGCAGTGCACATTTCAACAACCAGAGCTGAGATTTCTTCGCTGGTGCCTCTCTTGGTTTGAATGATCTTTCTAGTATCGATTGGTCGGTTGTAACTATATCTTTCCACCTCGTAATCTTCTTCCCAGTTAATTCTTTCCGCACACCAGATAAATATGGCTCGAAGTCTTTGCACGGGACTTCGGTATGGGCGACAAACGTAGCCACTTGCCAACGTTGCCGCTGTTATGCTGCTTGGAAGGCTAGTAATGAAACGAGTTGCCTTATCGACTTGACTGAAGCTTGGGTTACTGAGTTGGAATGGATGATGAACGGGGTGTCCGTCAGCATCCTCATCTCCCTGGAGAGATTTGTAAAGTTCTTCAACTGGACAGATCACTGGCTGATCTAGCATCATGCATCGATCGGCTCTCTCCTGCCTCTCAGATGGGCCTGGGGTATTTGATCGATTGACATCCCGCCGAGTGAGGATATAGCCACTTGCTGCACCGCTTTCAAGGCCCATCTCTCTTGCTGCATCTCTTCCAAAAGTGTCGGACTGGATAGGGGCTTGGAAACGCGCATTGAATGCTGTGCCTCCAGCGATCCCCAACATCTTGGTAGGAGATCCGGCATTGCTTGATGTCTGATTTGCCGAGATAGTGCTTCGAGCACTAGCCGCGCCTGTTTTTGCACTGTCCATCAACTTTTTGAAAAACCCAGGCTTCTTTGCTTTAGGTGTCGTGAAGCCGCCAAGCCCACCGATTGAGGCTCTACTTGTTTCGTCCCAGCCCACGGCAGATCGAGCGCCGGCTCTTGATTCAAACTGGCTTGAATGAAAGGAGAGGGCGGTATTTGGGGTTTTGGGTCGAGCGTCAGATTGCTCCCATTGTTCATTTCGTAATCCTGCACTGGTCATCGGCCTTGCCATACGATCTCGAATGCTGCCCATTCTCTTCCTTGCCAGACTGCCGGCGCTGGTGGCACTGAGGCCACTTGCGGAGAATCCGCTCATCAAGCTTTGGCTGGTCCTGCTTGACTGGTGTGACGTATTGGTTGCTATGCTTTGCACACCGCTACTCGAGTTGGTAGAATTGGTTTTGGTTGTATATGTCCGACTGAGATTGTCCCCTCCTAATTCGAAAGCTGACTTCCTCTTTCGCATTGACATTCGCCGAGAAGCTGCTGCTGACCCTGGCCTCGACGTCCATGGGGAGTTTTTGGGTGGCGGCTCAGGAGGGTCGCTCCCCATAGCCTGCGGGTCACTGCCTTCCCGAGCTTGTTGCATTCGCCGAAGTCGACTTTCCATTCTCTGGACATATGTCTCAAGCTGAGCCGAGCCATCTTGGAAGCGGTCGGGGCTGTTGTGACGAGTGCTATAACTTATGCGTCCTTCAGTATACTGCCTGCCATCTGTGCCAAACTCCAAGGATGTCATTGGACGGGTGTTATGATTTCCATTGGGCCGTCGGAGATTATCAAATGCTTCAGGAGACCAAGGGTTGAACTCCCGCTCGGGTTCATGCAGTGAATCCTGCCTCACTAGTGTCATATCGTCGAGGGAAGACATCACATCATCCATTGCGCTACGTATCATGGGTGGTGTGTGACCATTCAAAGAGGGAGGCGCGGGAGAAGGCGTGCGAGTGATTCTTTGGTACCGATCATTCATCTCAACTGGTTGAGGCGAGGGTGCCCTTGAGAGGGAGCCATTTTGTCCTCCCAGCACTCGGTGCGGTGGCGGAGGAGGTGGAGGAGAAGACCCAATCTCGTGATGTGGTAAGGGGGACGGTGAACGTGATGGACCTCGAGAGACGGGTCGTTGCTGCCACAGGACTGTAGAAGGCGGGTTTCTTGGGTCATGGACAGGCTGTGCCTGTACTTGTGGTGAAAATGGTTGAGATTGAGGGGCACCCTTCCCGGTTGGGGTTTTTGCGGTTTTATATCCTTGAAACGGCCGCCTGGACTTTGCTCGGTCCTTCTTCTCCTGAGCTTGCGCAGCAGAGTCCTTGCTAGTGCTAGCATTCTTTTGCACCTCTGGCATCGGGCTAGCTGACCGACTGACTGGGTTGAAGCTGTCTTCGAGCACAACCACGAAATTTGAGGGGAAAAGGCCCATCATTCTCTTGTCTCTGCGCAATCTTCCCATCCACCAAGAACCATCTCCCGCGTTTAGACATTCAATTAAATCGCCCTCAATAAAGCCCAAATCTTTGTCCGTTTCACCGCCCCAAGAGTAAACTGCGCGACACCAACAGGGGAATCTGGGAGGAAGCGATACCGCCATGGCGCTCGTCGAGAATGTTGAGTAGGCCTGATCAAGGAACACGTCGGGTACGAAGGGCAGTTTGCGGCATTTGGAGGTTGTTTTGGGAGACGCTTCGTGCGTGATAAGCGCTGGCGGGCGTGAATTGAAAATGAGGACGGAATTTGCTAGGCGTAAAGAACGTAAGATCCCAGACACAATTGTGTGAAAAGGGAGATTATTATGTCAATGTAGCGATGGTTGCAGAGGAAGTGTTGTGGGACAACAAGCATTTGGTGGTATACTACTCTGTCAAGGCTGGCTGCGGTTGAGGCCGCATTTTGTGCCAAGACTCGTTTGTAAATAAAGATCCATATTGGGCCTAGTGTACCTAGCGTGGCTGCTTTTAGAATTTCCACTCGCCACAAGTGGCGCATGCCCTCAAAAATAAAAGCAGCAGCATGGATTTGAGCAATCCTGCGTGCCAATTCGCTGCGGCGCATGCTCGGCGAGCGTTTTCCTCACGATAGCCATTGTTGATTAATCAATATTTGATCAGCAGTACTATATCGTGAGAGTAGATGCCGTCGATATTAAAAGGAGCCTTGCTGCTACTGTTGATTTACCTTCTCTTCAACCTCGGCGGTGTTGGTCGAAACGTGGTCCTTTGCCTTCCTTGCGCACATTCATTCCATGCTGCTAAGCCCGACTCATTTTCGTTCACCATCCGGAAAGAAGTTCTATAAAACAACATGACAGCATAGCAGAACGACGCGCAACTGGCCGAATTACTTCCTGGGAGGTAGTTATCATTCATGAGCCTCGGACGACAACGGTCTGGAAAAGCATCGGCAACAAGGACATCAAGCTTTCTGTAAGGTTGGGCCTCATTCAACCCATGACTTCACCCAAGCCCTCTACTCCGACTATTTGCCCAAAGAGGTTTACCCAATATGCTACTGGATCTTTCGCATCTACATGAGTGAGCCTGACTGAGCTCGGGGAGAGGGTGTCCAATCCACTTGGCACGGGCTTTCGGGAGGGATCACCGTGGGGTAGCCCCTCAGCCTTCAACGAAACCCACGCCAAAATCTCCTCGAGGCCAACCCGAATCAAGTCGACCCAAGCCAACTGATCCCGAGCCCAAGCTCTTCTCCAGTCCTTTGCGGATGGTTTCCCCAGGGAGCCGGGGCCACCAGGCATTACTTTGTGGGAGACTTGTAGGCGACCAGGTGCCATTTCCACAGGCTTCGCCCGGCCACGCCGATCCCGCCACCGGCTGCAGCCAAACCCAGCAGGCCACTAAAGCTGCTCTCGGACTGCTACAGACTGCCCATACTACCCACCCCTCCCGCTCAGTGGTGTTGACCGATTGCGCCCATTCAAGCCGGGTTATGCACCATTTGAAATCAAAGCCTAATCGATCGACTTGCAACTTGCCACCACGTCGGGATCTTGTCAACGGGCTCCCAGTTATACTCCAGACCTGGGTACGTTTTTATCCTTGCCAAGAATGGCAAACCAGGTAGGTGAGCCTATGAAGATGGATTCTCGCTTCCGATGTTGCAGATTGCGGTCGATGGTTCACAAGGGCAAGATGCTTGAGTCTGCCTAGGTGCCGAAATGGCTGCAGATTGCGATGTTGCTTCAGATGCCCGAGACACATTAACCCGAGGATGGTCTACAGGTGGGTTTATTGGCAGGCTTCCAAGACTTTTTGTGGTATTTGCGTGAGCTGGTCGGAGTCCTATTCTGACCCTAGCACGCGCCCCCTTACGGAGCCCGGATTCCTTCTGGGGCTTGTTCTCCAGTGCTTGTGCAGCTTGTGCATCTTGACACAGCTTCTTCAAAGTCTCTTTGTTCTTGGCTCGTATCACTTATTAGTGGGTTTGAGCCTCGGTGTCTTGTCCCTCTATGCAATACCGTTGATGTCACGCAAAATGTGACACTCTCTTTCGAGCCAGATTCCCCGTCGAAAACCTGCACCAATCTGGCTGGACCAGTCTATGATTCGGAAACACTGCAGGACGACCGTGCTGATGGTCTGCTAGCCCACATGGCCATACCCCGGACTCCACCGGAGGCAAAACTGATCCTGGGGTCACTTTACAGCCTAATCCAAAGGGCAGCTGCTGAAGGCGATGATCCATTTCGCTAGCGTCTTGTCACCTGCACCATGACCAGGGTATGGAAAGCACAACAAGCAAGGGAGGTTCCCCATCCTTGTCGTCGCTTTCTAGACCAACGCGTGTTGATATGCTTCCAATTCGAAGCTCAGACCACACCCTGCTTTATCCACATTTATGATAGCTGCGGGCGACCTCTCTTTTGAGCCATAGGCTGCCCTGGCTTTGGCATATAATGTGCTTGAATCCTCGTGTTTTTCTACTACTCACTCCTTCCTCATTTTCCCTCCAAGTCATCAGCCCTTCTTTCACCAGAAGTTTGTCTTTTTAAAATACCAAAGTCGCCAACATGGCTACCAACGGACCCATGGAGAAAGAACTCGGTGTGGATGAGCTTGAGCGAGCAGACACTGACCGCAAAGTCTCCGTTGACCTCTTTGAAAAGAACAACGCAGACCTGGATGAACGCATCAATGCTTTCACTCCGGAAGAGCAGAAGAAGATCATCAGACATGTCGACAGACGGCTAGTCCTCACCCTGGGCTTCCTCTACTGCGTATCTCTGATGGATCGTACCAATCTTGGTATCGCTGTCGTCGCGGGTATGGGCGTCGACCTTGTGCTTATCGGCGAACGGTACTCCATTATCGTGCTCATTTTCTTCATCACATACGTCCTGCTACAGCCACCTGCTACTGTCGTTCTACGAAAGGTTGGGCCAAGAATTTTCTTGCCATCCATCACCCTCCTCTGGGGCGTCACTATGATTGTCTTCGGATTCATCAAAAACTGGACCGATCTTGTCTACCTTCGATTGATTCTAGGTATCTTTGAGGCTGGTTTCTTTCCCGGTAGGTACCCAATGCACAAAATCTGTTGTTGTATTTAGCTGATTATTTTAGGGTGTGCGTATCTTCTAAGCTGCTGGTATCCTCGCTACGAGCTACAGAAACGCAATGCCGTGTTCTACCTGATCGGATCTATGGCCTCTGCCTTCTCTGGTATCCTCGCCTACGGATTTTCCCAGCTGAAGAATCACGGCAGCGGCCCAGTTTGGTGGGGCCAACACTATGGTCCGACCAAAGCCAACCCAACTGCTCCCAGTGGAATTTTACCCGGCATTGCAGGTTGGCGCTGGATTTTCATCCTTCAAGGAGTCCTCACCTGTATCCTTGCGCTTGGCTCATACATGCTCATTGTGGACTTCCCCGAACTTTCTGTTAACACCTTTGGCCTAAAGTTCTTGAACCAGAAGGAGGCCGATTTCATTGTGGCTCGTATTGAAAAGGATCGCCATGATGTCGCGGTTGAGTCGTTCAATATCAAAAAATACCTCGCGAACGCCCTGGACTTGAAGGTCTGGGGTTTTGCTGCGCTATTCGGCCTCACAACCACAAACACCTACGCTATCGCATACTTCCTTCCGATCATATTGAATGTCGGCATGGGTTTCAATGTAGCCGCGTCGCAGTGTTTGGTGGCTCCTCCTTACGTCCTAGCCGCGATCGTCATGTACGCATTTGCATGGGCTGGAGATAAATATCATCTCCGCAGTCCCTTCATTCTTTTCAATGGCTGCCTCCTACTGATCGGTAAGTCATCTCAATTTGAAAGTTGCATAATTCCTTCTAACATAGTCTTTCCAGGACTGCCGCTTCTTGGATATGTGAAGAATGTTGGTGTTCGCTATTTCGGCGTCTTCCTCGCAACTGCAGCTTGTAACGCAAACGTGCCATGCGTTTTGACCTGGCAAGCAAACAACATTCGTGGTCAGTGGAAGCGTGCTCTTTGCTCTGCCACCTTAGTCGGAGCTGGTGGCATCGGTGGAATTATTGGCAGCACTGTCTTCCGTGACCAAGACAAACCCGACTATCACCCAGGTATTCTCACCTGCATGATCTCGAGCGCTTTGATCATCGTTATTACTTTGGTTATGGACTACAAGTTTTACCGCGCCAACAAGCGCGCCGAGGGCGGTGGAAAGGTCATTGAAGGCCTTCACGGATTCAGATATACATACTAATTGGGAAATGCTGTCGGAAGCCGAGGGCTCGGAGACCAGCCGTGCATTCAAATTGCAGTTCAAATATTGAGACAGCTTGTGGCATAATTTGCGACACTTGGTTCAAATGTTTAACTAGGTTTAAATAAAACACGGTCGTGGAACATCTCTCTTCTTCCCGTGAACAAGTTACATGCACTTCGCCCATCTTAGCCCGCTGTAGACCTTGACGTATGTTGTACTCGAGTAATCGGCTGCGTCGTGGTTTGCCTATTCAAGAGGACAACCTGTGGTGACGTTTTCGTTTGTGTCCTGGGAAAGATGCCATGATTGCGTATTAACATCAAAGAATATACTATCCCATCTTCCCACTTCAGAACATAGACATTTGTAGGTGCCAACGGCGCCAATGTACCCAGAGTCTTTCGAGAGCCTCTTGGTAGTGAATGCTGAGTCATTGATACTGGTCTCGAGATGACGGCCTCGACGATCTCGTGCAAGCAGCCGCTAGGCAGTCTCGGGATCGGAAGTCTAAACGTTCCGCTTGCAATCACGATTCCCTCCTTAGTGCAAAGGTGTCTGATGCTATGACAGATGAGACCAGAAGAGCTACAGGCGACCTCTAGCTAACGAGTACCGAGTACGGAGTACTGCGTTCTGGGTCCGCTCCCCCACAAATCCTACGATGGCCTCCCCCGCAAGATAGTACTCCGTACTGTATACTTCACAGGGCCGACGATGGCCATACCCCTGCCACGCTCAATTGCCGCCCTCCCACACTGCAGCAGCTTGAAGTCTTGGAACAATTCTCGAAAGTGGACTTGTCCACGCCAGATTCCAGCCCATGGGGCAATGCTCTTCGCTTCCCTCGCTGGGAGTCAACTCCTCCGATTCAGCTAGCCGGTGGCAGGCCGGTGGGAACGATGGCTGGTCCAATGGATGGGCAGTGATGAACGGAGAGCGACCTGTAAATGGTAAAGGGCATTTCCAACCCCCCCCCCCCCCCCGGAGGAGGAAAATTTTCACATTCTTTTCCAACCTCCCCTTCCCCCAACCCCCA
>Ga0105239_10002484_pt1 | contig 23483 bp, 14 predicted proteins | sample KBSC44metaG_FD_92761 | JGI IMG/M metagenome (GOLD analysis project Ga0105239, IMG submission 92761) | Corn rhizosphere microbial communities from Kellogg Biological Station, Michigan, USA - KBS C4-4 metaG | ecosystem: Host-associated > Plants > Roots > Rhizosphere > Soil | place: Michigan, USA...
AGCCTCGCTGCCACACTCCCCGTTCGATTCATGCCCGCGCCTCAGCTGAAAAATGGCGCGCAAGTATCTGGCATGGCACCCGTCTTCCTGCTCTTCCGTGTAACCCTTGGTTGAACCACGCCCAGGAAAGTGCCCGCCAACGCGATGCGGCGCGCCCCAGTCGACGAAAAATCGAGTGCGGACATCGTTCAAGTCATCGGTTGGTCATACTCGCCATGAAACTCGGCCCCCATCTCTCGGTCACTCGCGTCGAGTTCACGGATCCAGGACTTAGACTGGGGCGACATCGGGCATTCCGCAGTCACACTCGGGAGTGCGCTGCTCGCGCGGCAGGGCCACGACAGGATGGTCGATCGGTCAGGTGCGCCCGGTTGGAAGTTTGGCGACACAGAAGGCGAAGTGAAGGAGGCGTACGCCAAGCTCGCTGGCTTTGTCATCGGAGGGTTCGACCCCTTGCGTGATCAGATCGAGGCCAACGATGAGCGGGAGGCCGCCATGGTGGATGCTCTCGTTGACAGGATGCGACACATGAGGGATGGCCACATGATCGTGGTGCAAGCCGGCGCCTACCATCTTCCCTACCTGCATGACAAGCTTGCCGACAGCGCGGACGTCAAAGTGATCAGCGTCATGCAGTGTTTCGAGCCAATGTCTGGGGACGGGCCGGCGATTGAACGTCTTGATGCCGCGCTTCAAACGCCGGGCATCCTAAAAGTGAGGCACGCACCGGAAACTGAACAGCAGCCCTTCGACGCGCTGGAGATCATCGGCCCTGACGCCTTCGACTTGGAGGCATTCTACAAACTATGACCTGATTATCAACCTGGATCCGTGACCTCGACGCGAGTGACCGAGAGATTGGGGCCGAGTTTCATGTCGAGTGACGGGTTTAGACACTCGCGCACCTTGCCGGGCGACTGAAGCGATGGGCAGAAGGCAGCGAAACTGGCAGGGCGACCGAAGGTGCCGCCCCTGGGTCGGTTCAGGCTGGGGCGGGTCGTACAAGCGGGTCGCCGCGGGGCTCGGGGAAGGTGAATATCTTGGACTTTCGGTCGTAGGCAGTGGCGAAACGCAACACCGGAAAAATGGCGGCGCATCCAGCCAGCGAAGAGTCCGGAGGTGACGATTCGCACTTGTTGCTGCTTGCCGTAGATCCACAGGCGATGTTCGCTGGCGGGCAACACGTCGATCTGCGGGGCGGTCAGCCGCGGGCCGTACAGACGCGGGCGCCCTCGGCGTCGCGGCGCCGAAGGGTCGGCGGGCGCTGGCGGCATGAACAGCGCCGTGTCGCGCCGCACCTGTCCGATGATGCGCATCCCGCGGGTCAGCAGCGGCACGACGACGCGCCGCCGCATGTACCAGCTGTCCACGAGCACCCGCGCGCCGGGCACGATCGAAGCGACGGTGCGCACCAGGGCGCCGGCAATCGCGAGCTTGTTGGTGTTGCCCGTGCCCGGCACCAGGCGCGAGCGGATCGGCAAGACGCCACACGCCATCACGATGCCCAGCGTGATCCAGCACTGCGCATTGACAAAGCGCGGCCGGTTGGGCTTGCGGCTGTGCTCGCGGCGGATGGCCGCTCCCGGCGCCGCGGCCGACCAACGCATCACCAGCGTGTCGTCGAGGACCAGCATCGTCAGGCCCGGCGGGACAAATCGGATCAGCAGCCGCAGCAGTTGATGGGCCAGCGCCAGGGTCTGGATCGAGCCACGCGCGATCAGCTTGAAGTAGGTCGTCCAGTGGCAGCCGCGGCCGACGACGGCAATGGCGCGCGTCAGCCACCCGTCTTGCGACATCAGGCAGCCGCACAGCAACTCGATGAAGGTGCGCCGGCTGCGCGGCGCAACCGCCGCCAGCAGGAACGTGATCCATTCGGACAGCAGGCAGCAAGCTTGTACGGCAAACGGCATCGGCGCGGACAAAAGGCGCCCACGATAACCGCGACCTCAGCCTGTTTCGGGCGCTCGCTCGAAGCTGCCGACGCGACGCCCGGCCGCCCCCCGGATGACGCTCGAATGTCTAAACTAGTCAACAACAGCTCGCAAGGGTGCAGCATGCGGCGCCAGCGCGGCGTTGAGCTCGCGGCATGCACCCGCCAACGCCATGAGCTTCTCCAACGACGCTGCCGCCGAGCCGTGCCCGAGGGCACGCGCAAGCTCTTCCAGCGCCTCGAAGGCTTGCGCCCTGACCGCCTCGGGCATGACCGCCTCTCGCACCGCACGCGTGGCGGCGGCGAACACGGGGATCGGACGAAGATCAGCGTTGTGATTCACGACTGCATTGTGCAGTGCAGCATTGGATTTGGCATCCCGCATACGCAATGCCGCCGACAAGGAGGTTGTGAGGGGTCGATAAGCTCAAACTGGGTGAGTTTTCGGCATCGACACCTCGACTTACTCGGTTAGCCGGGCTGAGGCATGACCCAGCTGCACGGTCCTCGGCACGATCTTCAGCTCTGTCGCAATAAGGAAATTCGACGAAAGCTGGACGCTACCTGTCGTGTCCAGGTGTTGAGGCGACCCTACCAATAGCGTGCCAAAGCGGGACCGAATTCCTTTGCGACAGAGCCCGAACAGGCGGGTCTGGACATCGTTCGATTCATCGGTCGGCCATTCTCGACATGAAACTGGCCCCAGTCTCGCGCTCACTCGGGTCGAGGTCACAGATCCAGGGCGAAGAAAGAGCGGAACTCCATCCCACTGTAGCGCCGAACTCAGGATCCCGCGAACCGATACTGCTTGTTCACCGTCAGCGCCATGTCGGTGATGATCTCGTTCGAAAGCTGAGCGGCCAGCTCCAGGGCCTGGTCCACCATCTCGCGGGTGAAACGGTCGAGCATCTGCTGCGCCTTGCGCGGCTCGCGTGCATGGATCTTCACGTAGTCCTTCTCGAACGTGGCCTGGCGCGCCCAGATCTCTGCGGCCAGCGCATCGAAACGGCGCCGGACCAGCGGGCCGTATTTGGGAAAGTCCTGCATCGCGAGCGTCTGCATGCGGCGGAATTTCCAGAATGCCGAACGATCGTCGGCCTGATCCGTCGCGCCCCGATACGACGCGGGAATGGCCGCGCCCTGGTGGAACGGCAGGAAGATGCCAAGCGCCGACATTCCGAAGCTGAAGTATTCGACGTTGGCGATCGGCGCCGGCAGGTTCGCACGCGTCTGCAGCACGTGAGCCTGGTAGGTCCGGAACACCGAGATCGGGCGCACGGTGGCCTGCGGGTCGCGACGCTCGTACGGATCTTGCGGCGTGCCCTGGAAATGGCTCTGCATGCTGCTGGCGACATCGGCGACGTCGAGCGGCCGATCGGGTTTCAGGAAAGTCGGGAGATCATTGGCTTTCGTCGGCGTGTCGGCCATGGCCTGGTTGAAACGTCCCTGAAGGTAGGCGACGCGGGGCAGGTTGTAGCCCGCGTCGGTCGCGTTGTCGCGGCCGAAGATCTTCCGGAAGTTGAAGTCCTGGCCGCTCTTCGGATCGAACAGTCCATGCCGGATCGCCCATTCGTCGAGGCGGGGCGACGACAGCAGGTTCTTGCGGTCGTTCAGATCGACCACGCCGAGCCGCGACTGGTTGGCCGACACGAAGTAGCTGTCGTCCGGAACGCGTTGCGCGACCCACTGGTGGCCACCGGCGTTCTCGAGGTACCAGGCCTCGTTCCTGTCGACGACTGCGACGCCGAAGCCTTCGGCCGATCCGTGCTGCTCGATGAGCCGCCCCAGCAGCAGCACGCCTTCGCGCGCCGTCCTCACCTGCGATAGGAGGATGGTCGGGATGACTTCCTCGACGATACCGGTGGCCTCGTTGTAGGGATCGATCTTCAGGGTCGCATCGTTGCTGAAGATCGTCTCGGTGGCGGACACGCCGACGCCCGCGTCGTTGAATCCCGATTCCTCGAACGAACTGCCCTTGCTGCGGTAGTCCGGAGAGCCGGTGTAGCCCATCAGTTGGGCGGGCATCTGATAGCTGAACTTGTTGTGCATCTGGCTCTTGAGCAGGTAGCCTGCACGGCGCGGGGGATGACGGACCAGGTCTACGGCAATGTTGCCGCTGACGCCGTCGACACTCCTGGCGACCAGGATCGAACCGTCCTTGCTCGCCTTCTTCCCGACGATGATGGTCGTACAGGCCATGCTGCCCTGGACGCAGAACGCGAAAGCGAGCAGGAGAACGACGGTTTCTTTCATGTCTGGAATCCTGTGGGCCAATGAAAGGCCGTGACCACGTGCTGCTGGATGAAGTGGCAACGCCCCGAGATCACGATTCCTGCCGGGAAGGCAGCGGACAGCGTTGTCTTCAGACGTCCGTCGAGGCGCCCGTCGTCAAGCCGGGCCGGCTCGATGCAGACAGCGCGGAAGTCGAAGAAGGTGCGCACGATCGGATAGAGGCATTTGAAGAGCGCCTCCTTCGCCGAGAAGATGGCCGTGACCGCCCAGGCTTCCCTGGCGCTGCCCAGGGACCGGCATGCCTGGCGCTCCTGGTCGTCGAGACAGTACCGGCGCACGTCGTCGAGCGCAGCGCCCTCGATCACCGGCTCCATGTCCATGCCGATGCCCGAGGGGCCGTCCGGACATCCGAGTTCGCGGTTGAATGCCTCGCGCCGTGCCGTGGCCACGCCGAGCAGCACGGGCGAGTGGCTGATGGTTCCGATGAACCCTGTCGGCCATTGCGGGGCACGATCGGCGCCGACGCCGACCAACTCGCATGCGCTGCGCTGCTCGCGCAGCAGAGTCGCAGCGATCGAACGCCCCAGCCGGAACTCGACTTGCCGCGCAACCGCGGCAGTCGATTGTGCCTGCGCGGGCAGCCTGACGATGCGCTGCCGGATGGTCGCGAGGCCCCACAGCGAGGGCACGGCAATCTCACGCCGTGCGGTGTCGACTGCGGCATTCACGCTTGCAACGAGGTTCCCGCGAAGCGGTTCAGCAACGCGAGGCCCTGCGGCCACATGCCGAGGTCGGCATCGGAGCCGATGTGTCCGAGCCCCTCGAGGATCGTCAGTTCGCTGCCCCACGCGTCGGCGAACTGCCGCGCCCGGTCGATCGAGATGAAGTCGTCGCCCCTACTCACGACGATCAACGAACGGAAGGGCAACTTCTTCAATGGAATGGGCGTGAATCCGGTCGATCCCTTGGGATAGGTCGGCGCCTCGATGTCGCTGGGCGCGACGAGGAATGCGCCGGCGATCTTTCTCGGATGGCGCTCGGCCCAGCGGCTGACGAAGGGGCACGCGAGGCTGTGCGCCAGCAGCACGACGTTGTCGCCGTACCGGACGACGGCCTTGTCGAGCGTTTCGACCCAGTCCTCGCACCGTGGCGTGTCCCAGTCCTGCTGTTCGACGCGCTTCACGTCGGGAAGGTGTCGTTCCCAGTGGGTCTGCCAGTGCTTGTCGCCCGAGTTGAAAAGGCCAGGCAAGGTCAGGAAGGTCGGAGATGTGGTCATTGCATCCTCAGGTCAAAAAGAAAGTAGGCCGGGCCGCTCAGAGCATGTGCCGCCACCAGAGCATCGCGTAGAACACCGCGGTGCCGATCGACACGGAGAGCAGCAGCTTGCGAGTCGCATGCATCAGCGCGAAGGTGATGAGCCCTCCGATGAGATAGGGGTTGAGCGGGTCGTGGCTGATCACATCGCCCGGTGCGGCGATGCTCGGCACGAAGATCGCGGCCAGGATCGCCGGCGGCACGTAGCCGAGCAGGACGCGCACACCCTGCGGCAGGTTGCGATTCCTCCACAAGGTGAGCGGCAGGAAGCGCGGCAGGAAGGTCGTCAGCGCGAGGGCCGCAAACAAGACATACAGGTTCATGAGCGCTCCTTGGCATCCTGGGTCGAACGCGCGAACCGGTCATGGGCGAAACCGGCGATGGCGCCGGCGAACATCGAGATGACCATGCCCACGTGGTAGGGCCAATCGAGGGTCAGCAAAGACGCAATGCCCGCGACGATGCAGACCACCACCGCGCTGCGGCTGGCCAGCGTCGATGCCAGCATGGCGCCGAACACCGCGACCAGCGGGAAGTCCAGGCCGACGCGCAGATGGGCCGTGACGGTCTCGCCCAGCGAGGCCCCAATCACCGTGGCCACGATCCAGCCGCCGTACATCGTTGCGGACACCCCGGCGTAGAACCAGCGCCATCGGCGCGGTGTGTAGGCGGCGTGCGCAGGCGTGGTCATGACCATGAACACCGCATCGATCAGGCCGAATCCGAGTGCGAAGCGCCAGATCGCCGGAAGCTGCTTCACCTTGTTGCGCAGGGCGAGGGCATAGATCACCATGCGCAGGCTCAGGATGAGACTGGCGCTGACGACGACGGCGGTGGCCGCGTGGACCTCGATCAACTTGAAGGCCAGGAACTGGGCCGTGCCGGAGTTCAGCAGGGCGGACAGCGCTACGGTCTGGCCGACGTTGAGCCCGCTGGCCACGCCAAGCGCGCCGCCGACGAGCCCCATCGGGAAGGCCGAGGCGAGCAGGGGCAGCGACGCGATCGCGCCCGCGCGGAAGTGAGTCGAGCGCGTGCCCACGTGTTCCGTCGGCGTGATTCTCGGCACCTGAAGGTCTGCCTGGTTCATCGTCATTTCCTCTCCTGAATGTCGTTCACAATGATCTGCGCGACGTCGGTTGCGCGGGACCTGCAGAAGTAGTGGCCACCATCCGGCAGTTGCGTCATGCGCAGTTCGCCGCACGCCGCCTGCCAACGCGAGAAGCTTTGCTCATAGCCCTTCGTCAACGGATCGTCGTCGGCAAACACGACGACAAGCGAGGGCAGGCGCCGGACGCGCCTGTCAGCCAGGCCGGCCAGATAGAGGTTCGCGGTCCGCGCGTCATGGCGGAACAACGAGACGAGCCGGTCGGCGTGCGCCGCCGCCAGTTCGCCCAGTTCCGTGTGCCCCGTTTCCTTCACCATCCAGGACAGGACCTCGGCATTCGTCAGCTTGTCCATCGCGGCCGTTCCGGCTTCCGCGTCCTGCGCGGAGGGCAGCAGCTTTCCGCCGATGAAGACGCGCAAAACCGTGTGACCGGCCTTCTCCAGTTCGTCTTCCACGGCGAGCGCCAAAGCCGCTCCGACGCAGTGTCCCCACAGCACCACCGGCGTGTCGATGCCTGCGCGGATCTCCGTGGCGATCTTCGCCGCTGCCGCTTCGACGCCGAGCAATGCACCCTGCTCGCCGACCAACTCGTGGCCCGGCAGATCGACGCCGTAGACGGACAAGGGCACGCCTTGTGTGCGAATCGCCTGCGCCAGCGACTGGAAGCTCGCGCTGCCGCCGCCGGCATAGGGCAGGCAGACCAGGCTGGCTTGCGGTGCCTCGTGCTCCGCGAGACGGACGAGCAGCGACGAGGGCGGGGAACGGTCCTTGTCCAGCACCTGCGCGAGTTCCCTCGGCGTCGGCCGGGCCATCAGGTCGGCCAGCTTGATGTCGCCCTCGAGCATCAGCACCATGCGGATCGCCATCAGCGAATTACCGCCGATGTGGAAGAAGTTGTCGTCGGCGTCGATGTCGGCCACCGGCCGTTTCAACAGTTGCGCCCAGACCGCGGCGATGCGCTGCTCTGCCGGCGTCAGCGTCGACAGCGCGCGCCTGCCCGTCCTCACGGGCGCCTTCAACCGGCGGTCACCGAACACCGTGACGCGCGTGCGCTGCTGCACTTCATGACGGGGACCGGTGATCTCCAGAGACCAGTCGGACATCCAGCGCGCGACGATACCCGTGCCTGTCTGCGTGTCGCCTGCGTGCTTCAGCACCAGTTCGCCGTGGACGCCCATCGGCACCGCAACACCGTGACGATCGACGATCTGCACCGACCTGGCAAGGCCCAGGACCTCCCGGGCGGCGCCGTCGATCGGCCGCCGGGCGCATTCGTCCACGCCGGCCTGAACCATCCGTGCCAGTTCCGCAGCGGCCACCAGCGTCTGCGGGGGGTGCAGTGCCGCGACGTTCTCGGTCATCAACTCGAATGCGCGCCGGTAAAGCCCCGCCATCGAGTCCATCTGCTGCGGCGTGAACAGCTGGTCGTGATAGTGAAGGCTGAGCCGGACGTCGTCGGTGAAGAAGTGCCGCGAGAACTCCGCACGGACCACGAACTCGGTCTCCGAGTTCGCGCGCACGTCCAGCAGCGAGAACTCCGGCAGCTTCTTCAGTTCCTTGAGGCGATAGAAGTGCGTGTAGTTGAAGGCCGTCTCGAACAGGTGGTCCCGGATTCCGAGGTCGTGCTTCATCTGCGCCATCGGATAGCGGCGATGCGGCAGCAACGCCCCTTCCGATTCGAACACCTGGCGGATCAGGTCTTCCCAGCTGCCCTCGCCCACGTCGAGTCCGAAAGGCACGGTGTTGAGGAACAGCCCGACCGCTTCCGTCGCATCGACGTGTTCCGGACGACCGCTCTGCTCGTAGCCCGTCGACACGAAGTCGCTGTTGGTCAGGACGCTCAGGACCTTCAGGTGCGCCGCCATCAGCACCGTCTTGACCGGCACGCCCAGGCGGTCCGACAGGGCGACGATGCGGCTCGACAGCGCGCGAGGAATGTCGACGTCGTGGAAGATCACCTTGGGAATCACCTTGCCGTTGACCGCGTCAGGCCGGACGCAGCGCGGCAGCTGCGTGAATGTCGTGCCGTCGATGGCGTTGCGCCAGAACCGCCGGTCCTCGTCGGAGCGCAGCGCTTCCTGCTCAAGCGCGATGAAGTCACGGAAGAAGTTGCCGATCTTCGGCGCGGCGGCCTGGCGTCCGTCGCGCGCCGCGTGGTAGGCCTCGAACAGCTGGGTATGGACCAGGGTGATGCTCCAGCCGTCCAGTGCCGAGTTGTGCTGTGTCAGCGTGTAGCGGAACAGGTTGTCCGACAGCACATGCACATGGAAGCGGACCAGCCCAGGCGCTTCCCATGCGAAGCGCCGATCGCGCTCGCCGGCGGCCCAGGCTTCGAACGCGCTTTCCTGGGCAGCATGGCCCAGTCCGCGCAAGTCGATGACCTCCAGCGGCAGGGCCATGTCCTTGTGGACGACCTGCATCGGCACGTCGTAACCTGTCAGGTGGTAGCTCGTCCGCATGATCGGGTTGCGCGCGACGACGCTTCGCACGGCCTGCTCGAACGCCGCTCGATGGAACTGCGTCTCGATGGTGTAGCTCAGGATGTCGTGGTACTGCGAGGTGCCGAAGGTCAGCTCGTTCTCGAAGATCAGGCCGGCCTGCAGCAGCGACAGCGGATAGGCGTCCTCTGCGGAGGCGGGCACGCGCGACCGGTCGGCTTCCTGGAGCAGGGCGAAGGGCTGCTGCGCAGCGTCCTGCGCCGGAGCATCGACGCGCGCGAGCACCTGCGACAGCGAGGCGATCCTCGGGTTGGCGAACAACTGCTGGAAGGTGAACTGCAAGCCGTGATGCCGGGCCTTCGCCAGCACGGTGACGAAGTGGATCGAGTTGCCGCCCAGCGAGAAGAAGTTGTCCTGAATGCCGACCCGGGGCTGGCACAGCACTTCGGACCAGATCGCGGCGAGCAGCGTTTCCACCGGCGTGCGCGGCGCGACATACACCTGCTGGTCGCGTTGCGGCAGCGGAAGCGCCTTGCGGTCCAGCTTTCCGTTGGGCGAGAGCGGGAACGCTTCAAGGTGGGTCAGGTTGGACGGCACCATGTATTCGGGCAGGGTCTCGCCGACAAATCGCAGCAGTTCTTCCGCCGGGACGGTCTTGCCCGTCACGTAGGCGCACAGCTCGGCCTCGCGGCCGCCGAGCGAGTGCGCCATGACGAAGGCATCGCTGACCGACGGATGCTGGCGCAGGCGCGCCTCGATCTCGCCCAGTTCGATGCGATAGCCGCGGATCTTGACCTGGTTGTCGATCCGGCCCAGGTAGTCGATCTCGCCTTTCTCGTTCCAGCGCACCAGGTCACCGGTGCGGTAGATGCGCGCTTCGCCCTCGAAGGGGTTGTCGACGAAGCGATCCGCCGTCAGTTCGGGACGCCGGTGATAGCCGCGGGCCAAGCCGACGCCGGCAATGACGAGTTCACCGGGGACGCCCACGGGTTGCTTGCGAAGTTGCCGGTCGACGACGTAGAGGCGGATGTTGTCGATGGGCTTGCCGATGGGCACGCTTGGCGCCGTGTCGTCGGGCAGGCACAGGTAGTGCGAGACGTCGACCGTAGCCTCGGTCGGGCCGTACAAGTTGATCAGCCTGGTATCCGTGTCGCGCAGCAGGGCATAGAACAGGCGCGCGTGATGGGCGCCGAGCGCCTCGCCGCTGGCGAACACCTGAGTCATGGAGCGCAGGCGGCCTCCGGCTCGCGTCGCCTCCACGTACTCGAGGAAGGCGTGAAGCATCGACGGCACGAAATGCAGCGTCGTGACCTTGTCCCGTTCGATAGTCCCGATGATCTCTTCCGGATCCTTCTCGCCTCCCGATGCGAGCAGTGAGACCGTGGCACCGACGAAGCTCCACCAAAACAGCTCCCACACCGACACGTCGAAGGAGATCGGCGTCTTCTGCAGGATCACGTCTCCGGCGCGCAACGGATAGGCCTTCTGCATCCATTCGATCCGATTGATCGCGCTGTGGTGTTCGACCAGCACTCCCTTGGGCATGCCGGTAGAGCCCGATGTATAGATCGCATACGCGACGTTCTGCGCATTCCCGGCCGGGCGGGGGGCGGTGGTGCGCTGGTCGTAGGACTGCGGGTCGCGCAGGTCGATGATCCGGCGCTCGACCTTGAGCTCCGGCACGAGCTCGGGGTGAGCCAGGATGAGCGGTGCCGCGCTGTCCTCGAGCACGTACTCGATGCGCGAGCGTGGATAGCCGGGATCGATCGGCAGGTAGGCACCGCCCGCCTTGATGACGGCGTGGATGGCCACCAGCATGTCGACGCTGCGGTTGGCAATCACCGCCACGAGCTGGTCCGGTTGCACGCCCGCATTCTGCAGGGTGTGCGCCAGCTGATTGACCCGCGCTTCGAAGGCGCGGTAGGTGAAGTGTTCGGCGCCGCAGATGACGGCCAGCGCGTCGGGCGTACGCTGTGCCTGTTCGCTGAGCACCTGGTCCAGCCGGGTCGTTCTCCGGTAGTCGGCCTGCGTGGCATTCGCGCGGCGCACGATGTCCGCATCAACCGCGTTGTCCAGCGCGATCGCGCAGATCGCACCGTCAGGCGCCGCGAGACTCGAGGCGATCTGAAGCGAGAGATGGCCGATCAGCCGGGCCACGGTGCGCTCCTGGTACATGCGTGCGTCGAAGTCGACGTCCCACTGCCACCGGTTGTCGATTCGGCGCAGGCAGACGAGCACGGGAACGCCTTCGACGTCCGGCTCGGGGGGGCGGCGCGCCTGCACGGAAGCATGGCTATCGCCCGACGCGTCGACGGCGATGTCGAAGAACGGATGGACGTGCTCCTCCACCGGCAGGTCCAGCTCGTCGATGAGCAGACGCATCGGGCAGTCTTGATGCTCGACGGCGGCAGCGTAGTCGCGATGGACCTCGGCGAGCACGCCGCGCAGCGATGCATCGGGTCCGACCTCCGGGTAGATCGGCAGCCAGGTCGCGAGCGGCGTCTCCTGCCCGCTGCCGAAGCTGGCCGGCATGCCGAGCGGGATTCGCGTCAGCCCGGTGTAGCGCGCCGCGAGCGCCGCGACCTGGGCGGCCACCAGAACGCGCAGCGCCGGTGACTGCCTGGACGCCGCGACCCACAGCCGCTCGGCGGTCGCGGCGTCCAAAGGCTGCTGAAGGTGACCGCGGCGCGGCTCGCCGCGCGGCGCCTGGTCCTGCGAAAAACGGGCCTTCTGCAGGCTGGCCGGGAGACGCTCAGACCAGAAGGCCATCTCGCGTCGGCGGCGCGCCGCCGCAATCTTCAGGTGACCCAACGATTCAATGGATTGCATGTTCTTCTCCTTTCTTTGCCCGAAACGGGCTGACGAGCACGTTCATCCGACGCATTGCGGGAGCGCGACGAGGCTCTCCGCGGACGCCGCCGGACTGACTTACAAGGCGAATGAAATGAGCGGCAGGCTAGCCCTGACCGGTGCTGCTCCCTCGAGCAAGCCGATGGCCGGGTCGGCCAGCAGCGACGACATGCGCCGCGTCTCGTCTCGGATGAGCTGCTCGATGATCGACAGCCAGTCACCGGCGAAACGCTCCAGCGTGCATCGGTCGAACAGCTGCGTGCTGTAGGTCCAGATGGCCGAGAGCTCGTCGTCTTCGCTCTCGATCTGCAGATTGAGGTCGAAGAGCGACGCACGCGTGAATTCAGGCCGCCACCTGACCGGCGCACCGAAGTAGCGGCGGTCCGACATGCCGGTGTTTTGCATCGTGAACATCGAGTCGAACAGCGGGTGTCGCTGGAAGCCGCGATCGGGCGCGAAGGTTTCGGCCAGCCAGATGAACGGGCAATCCTGGTGATCGAGGCAATTGCGGATGTGACGGGCACTTCGGCCCAGCCATTCGGCCACGCTCAGTGAATGCACGTCCGGACCGATGTCGAGCGGCAGGCACACGGTGTTGACGAACATCCCCGCGATTCGCTCCGACCCGGGCATCGAGCGGCCGGCGGCGGCCGTTCCCACGACCGGCCGGCAGTCGCCGGTAACCGTAGCGAGCCACAACGCGTAGGCGCACAGAAGCACGCTGTAGGGCGTAATTTTGAGCCTGCGCGCACAACGGTCGACGCGCGCCGTCAGGTCCGCACCCAGGGAAAAGCGGCAAGAGTCTCCTCGCCAGTCCCGCATCGGCGCGCGGCGGCGGTCCGTCGGCAGGTCAGCGGCAGGTCGGCTGCCGGCGAACACATCGTGCCAGAAGGCCTTGTTCCGCTCGATCCTGCGCGCGCCACCTCCGCGGGTTTCCCACTCGACGTGCCGGTCGAACGGGACTGCGGCCCGCGGGTCTTCGTCTCCCTCATCGAGGGCGTCGTAGGCGTCGCTCCAGTCGCCCAGCAGGACAGCGATCGATGTGCCGTCGACGAGGATGTGATGGAAATCGCACAGGATTCGGGTGCCGTCCGGCATGTGCAGCAACGCGACTCGCCAGGGGGGCGCCAAGCCCAGGTCAAACGGCCGGATCCATTGCGCGGCCTCGTCCTCTCGCACATCAGGGCCGGACGCATGCGCCGTGGCCGTGACACTGCCGTCGATGACATCGATCTCGGCCTCCACCCGGGGCAGCACGCGACGGACGAGTGCGCCGCCCTCCATGGCGAACACGGTCCGCATCGTCTCGTGCCGGTCGATGACCCGTTGCAGGGCCCGTCTCAGGCGCGCTTCGTCGATGCTTCCCCGGCGCAGGGTGATTTCCAGTGGCAGGTTGTAGGCGGTCGACTCCGGAAACTTGCTTTGCTCGATGAAGATCTGCTTCTGCCCGATCGACGCCGGTCGGGGCGAGTTGCCTGTCGCCAACGAAGGCGCTTCGCCCGCGGCTTCGTGCGCGGTGATCGCTTCCGCTGCGTCGAGCGCCGAAGCGATGTCGGCCAGGCTGTTGCTGTCCAGGATGACGCCGGTCGCGCAGCGGCGTCGGCAGGCGGCTTCCAGCCGCGACGCGAGCAAGGCGGCGGTCAGCGAGCTGCCTCCGAGCGCGAGGAAATTGTCGACTGGGCGGAGGTCCGTGCGGCCCAGCAGCCGGGCAAGTTCCTCGATCACGTGGCCGACGAAGCCTGTGCGCGCGTCGTTGGAATCGGATGCGCCGACGCAGGACCGTTGCAGCGTCTTGCTTGCGCGCGCGGCCGCCCTCGCGGACAAGGCCTGCCGGTCGACCTTGCCATTGGGCGTCAGCGGCATCGTGTCAAGCTGGTCGACATGGGCGGGCACCATGTGCGGCGGCAGCACAGCCTGCAGTGCGCGGCGAAGCGCGATGAGGTCCAGCGCGACGGCCGCGGTGACATGGGCGTCGAGGACGGGATCGCGTTGGGCGCCGATCTTGCGGCAAAGCACAACGGCTTCCTTGATGTCCGGGATGGACAGCAACTGCCGTTCGATCTCACCGATCTCCACCCGCAGCCCGCGAATCTTGATCTGGTTGTCGCGGCGACCGACGAAGTGCAGGCTACCGTCCTCGCGCCAGGACACGATGTCGCCGGTCCGGTAGAGCCGTTGGTTGCCTGTCGCGGCCACCGTGACGAAGCTGGCCGCGGTCTGCTCGGGATTGTTCAGGTAGCCGGGGCCGATGCCGGCACCGCCGACGAACAGCTCCCCAGGCACGCCGATTGGTTGCAGTTGTCCGTGTCGACTGAAAACGTAGGTCGTGGTGTTGGCGATCGGCCCGCCGATCGGGATGTCCAGCCCGTCGTCGTCCGTGACGACGTGGGCCGTCGAGATGACGGCGTTCTCGGTGGGGCCGTAAGCGTTGACAATCGCCAGTCCGGGGCACAGCCGCCGGACCGATTGAACCTGCTTGGCCGGCACGACGTCGCCGCCGACGACGATCAGGCGGAAACCGAGGAACACCTCGGGGAATTCGTTGGCCATCATCGCAAAGAGAGACGAGGTGATCAGCGCCGAGTTGGGTCGGTGCCGGTTGACGAAGCGCTCGAAGCCGCGCCGGTCGATCAGGGCCTCGCGATCGATCACGTGCAGTTCACCACCGTTGAGCAGTGCACCCCAGATCTCGAAGGTGGCCGCATCGAAGCCGATAGCACCGGACTGCAGCATGCGGGTGTCCTGGTCAAGCTGGACATAGTCGGTATCGCGAACGAGGCGAACCACGCCGCGCTGTGTCACGGGCACCCCCTTCGGCTTCCCGGTCGTGCCGGACGTGTACATGATGTACGCCGGGTCATCCGGCTTCGAGGAGGATCCGACCGCGAGGTCCGCGGCGACAGTGGGCGGCAATGCAAGGAGGCTGTCGTGATCTGCGGGCACGACGCGGCCGGCGAAGCCACCGTCGCCGACGAACCGATGGCTCAGCGCCCGGGCCGCATCGCCCGAAACCAGCAGCACCGAGGCGCCCGTGTCCTCGAGGTAGTGACGCACGCGCGCCTCCGGGTAGCTCGGATCGATGGGGCAATACACGCCGCCCGCGATGAGAACGGCCAAAGTCGCGACGACCATGGACGCATCGCGTTCCATCAGCAAGACCACGACCTGCCCCTTGCCGACGCCCATCGCGACGAGGTGCCGGGCAAGCCGGCAGGCCTGCTGCAGCAGTTCCTCGCGGCTCAGCGAGACGCGATCGTCACGCAGGGCGATCCGCGACGGGTTCTCGCGCGCCAGCGCCGCCACGAGGCTGACGATGGTCTGGTCGGCCGGGTAGGCGCGGGCCGTGTCGTTGAAGCAGCCGATGATCCGCTCCCGCTCCGGGGGCGCAATGGCGGAGACGGTTCCCAGCGGTGCGCCCGGGGACGCGATCAGCGCATGGATCATCGATTGCCACAAGGCGAGGTGCCTTGCCGCGAGCGCTTGCCGCAACGTGGTTGCGATGTGCAGCGACCATCCCTGGTCGCCGCGGTCGCATCGATGCACGCGCAGGTGCGGACCGCGGTCCCGGCGCGCCGGCTCATGCGGGACGCCGATCGAGAATTCCGTCGTGCAGCCGTGCAGCAACACCTCGTCGACCGGTGCGTCGTCGGTTGCGCCGCAGGAAGCGGTGCACGCCGACTCGGACAGGCTGTCGCGGGTCCGGGACGCGAAGGCCGACCAGGGCATCCGCGGGTCGAGGCGAGAGACGTGCGTGAAACCGTGCCCGTCGCGGACTTGCACCGCCAGCTCGTCCTTGTCGGCGAGTTGGTGCAGCAGCAGCAGCCAGGCGGATAGGACCAGGTGATCTGCATCGACACCGAAGTCCCTGCAGCGGTCCTGCAGTTCGCGGACGGTGACGGCGTCGAGAAGAACGGCGTCGTTGCCGTCGTACGCTCGCCCGGAAGTCGCATCCGGCACCGGGCTGGACGTGAATGCTCTGGAAGTCATGTTCTGGATGTAATGAATCAGCGAGTGCAGGCGCGCGCCGTGGCACGGGACCTGGCGTCCAAGGAAGGGGCGGTTCGATCGCGACCGCGATCACATGGAAGTCAGGTGTTCTGCGTTCCCGCCGCCGGCCCTTGCTGCACCCGCGTGGGCGAATGCATCCAGCCCGACGTGCAGTTCATCGATCAATTGATCGCAGTCCTCGAGTCCGATGGACAAGCGGACGATCGGGCGATCCGTGAGCGCGAAAGCTCTTTCACGTTGTATGGCGGCGGGGAAATAGGCCGCGAGACTGTGCACGCCGCCCCAGCTGGCGCCGATGGAGAACATGCGCAGTCGTGTGAAGAACCTGGCGTGCGCGGCGTCGTCCGCCGGTTTCAGGAGCACCGACATGACGCAGCCATGTCCATTGAAGCAGGATCTCCAGCGTTCATGACCGCGGCTTCCAGGCAGCGGTGGGAACAGCACTTCGTCGACCGCGTCCCGCGCCTGTAGCCAAGCGGCAATGCGCAGTGCGGACGCTGCCTGGGCATCGAAGCGCAGGCGCAGCGTGTCCAGGCCGCGCATCACGAGGAAGCAGTCGTCGGGACTGGTCTGCTGCCCGAGCACGTCCTGCGTCTCGCGCAGCAACGCATGATGTTCGTCGGAGCGCGTGGAAATCGAACCGAGCAGGACGTCGCCGTGCCCACCGAAGTACTTTGTCGCCGCCTCGATGCAGATGTCGGCGCCGAGCTCGAGCGGCCTGAACGCCAGTGGACTGGCCCAGCTGTTGTCCACCATGGACATGACACCGTGGCGCCGTGCGACCTCGAGCACAGCGGGAACATCAGCCATCTCCATCGTGATGCTGCCCGGCGCTTCGAGGCAGATCATCCGGGTGTGAGGTCGGATCAGGGCTTCGATCTCGCTGGCGATAGACGGATCGAAGAACTGGACGTCGACGCCGAAGTTCGCGAGCCACTTAGATGCGAAGGCTCTGATCGAGCCGTAACACGAAGCCGACACGAGAAGGTGATCGCCGCCGCGAACGAAGGCCATCAACGCGGTCATCAGCGCGGCTGCGCCGGACGGCGTCACGACGCAATGGCGGCCGCCTTCCATCTCGGCGATGCACCTTTCCAGCGTCCTGGCGGTGGGCGTGCCGGTGACGCCGTAGCTAAAACCGTCGGGCAGACGACTCTTGCGATGGACGAAATCTTCGACGGTGTCGAAGACGATCGTCGACGCACGATGAACGGCCAGCGAAAGGCTTCGAAAGCCGAACTCAGCCATTGGCTGCGCCTGCGATCGCGCATGCATACTCATTTTTTTCCTTCCTGATGCCCGGACTGGAGTGCTTTTCTCTGCGCTCCTCATCGCGAGGCGGCGCAGTATAGGTTGCGCGACGTGTCGATCACGAGAAGCAAATTGCTGATGGTGTCATTCCACCGCTTGAGTCCGCCGTGTGTTAAATGCGAGAGATCAGTTTAGACAGACAACTTTAGACACTCGCGCGCCCGTGCGGTCTTGCGAGTGTGGCTGCGTTTGCGAAGCAATTGACGCTGAAGCGAACATGCGTAGTTGCGATGTGAGAAGGCGTTGAAGACCGAGCCTCGGGTGGGCGCCTTTTGCCCGCGCCGATGCTGTTCACCGTCCAAGTATGCCGATTGCTTTCCGAATGGGTCACGTTCTTGTTGGTGGCCGCGCCGCCACGAAGTCGTCCTTTGTCGAGTTGCTTTGTGGCTGCCTGATGTCGCAGGACGGCTGGGTCACGCGCGTCATCAGCGTCATCGACCGGAAGTGCCACTGGACGGCCTACTTCAAGTTGCTCGAGCGCAGTTCAATCAAGACTCAAGCATTGGCCAACCAGTTGCTGCGACTGGTGATGCGATTTTGCCCCGAAGGCCTCGCCACGCTGGTCCTGGACGATTCGCCGGTCATGCGCTGGTCGACTCGTGCGCCGGAGGTTGGCATGCGTCACGAGCACAGTCGCAAGCCCAATCGGCCTCGCTACGTCAACGCGCAGTGCTGGGTCACGCTGGGCATCGTGATGGCGCGTGGCGTCGTGCCGATCCGCTCGCGCCTGGTGCCGCGCAGCGGCACCACCAACAAGCTGTGCATTGCCGGCGCGCTGCTGCGCGTCGTCTCCCACCTCGTGCCCGGCGCACGCGTACTCGTCGACAGTTGGTACATGCGCAGGCGCTTCGTGTTGCCGCTGCTGCGCCGCGGATTTCGGGTCATCGGCCAGGTCCGTCGCGACACCGCCTTGTTCCTGCCTGCTGAGCCCGTCGATCCCGTCATTGCCAAGCCTCGCGGCCGCCCGCGCCAGTACGGCCAGAGGCTGACCCAGGACAAGATCGATGCACTTGGCGCCGCAGAACATCGCCTGATGCTCTACGGCAAGTTGCAGCGGGTTCGACTACGTTCGGCACTCGTCGTTGTTCGCTTTCTCAAAGCCACTCGCGGGCGCGCCGTCTGGTACGAGTTCCTCGACCCGACGAAGCAATCCAGATTGAGGCTCGCACTTCAACCAGTTTTCAATTCGCTCTGCCACTGGGCGAGGGCGACGGGCGTCTAAAGTTGTGCATTTGAGCTTGCTCTTGGTATCCATGCACCATGCCCGGGCCCGTGGCCAACTGGCGCAGTAGCCGTGTCGCCGGCGCGCTTCAATCGTTCTCGAGGGGGCCCTCGGGCTATCAACTGTAATTAATTGTAATGCTGCGGAGCCGTGTGCGCTTTCTTGGCCATGACTGCGCTCGATGCGTCGCAGCGTCACGCACCGAAAAACACAATCGCCTAGGCGCTTGCCCAGTGTCGCCCTGCTGGCGCGATGCGTCTCGGTCTTGCGTCATCTAACCACGGACATTCAAATGAAGCTGTACCTGTCAAGCGCCCTGAGCGCCGCATTCGCCATCACGACCCTGCTCACCGCCTGCGGCGGCGGCAGCGATGGCACGCCACCGCCAACTGCAACCTATGTCGCCACGATCCTCGCGTCAGACGGCACCGACGTCGCCGCACCCAACACGGAATCCGACCTCAAGAATGGTTGGGGTGTAGCGTTCGGTGCAACCAGCACGGCCTGGGTATCGAGCAATGGCGAGCAGCGCGCGCTGCTGTTCGACGGCAACGGCGTTCCGCAGTCCCTTGTTGTGGCGATGCCGACGGGCTCTCGCGGTGCCGCGGGCCCGACAGGCATCGTGTTCAATGCGAGTACCACCGATTTCCAGATCACTGCGAACGGCAATACGAGCAGCGCCGCGTTCCTGTTTGCAACCGATGCGGGAACGATTGCCGGTTGGTCGCCAAAGGTTCTTCCGACAGACGCTGTCACCGCATTCGACGACGGCGTGGGCGGGGCCGTCTACAAGGGCCTGACGAAAGCCAGCGTCAATGGTTCGAATAGCCTCTTGGCTGCGGACTTCCACAACGCCAAGATCGACGTGTTCGACACCTCCTTCAATCGCCTGACTACTCCCGGCGCATTCGTTGACGCGTCCGTGCCCACCGGCTTCGCGCCGTTTGGCATCCAAGCCGTCGGCAGTGCGATCGTCGTCACGTACGCAAAGCAGAACGCGGCGGCGACTGCGCAAGTGACCGGCGCAGGACTTGGATATGTCGACATCTTCGGTTCCGATGGAAGTCTTCTCGGGCACCTGAAAAGCAGCAACGGGTTCAACGCGCCGTGGGGTGTCGCCCTGGCGCCGTCGAACTTCGGCACCTTCTCCGGCGATTTGCTGATCGGCAACTTTGGTGACGGCACGATCGATGTCTTTGACCCCGTGTCGTACGCATATCTTGGCAAGCTGACGGTGGCCGGCGGCAGCAATTTCCAGCAGGCTGGCCTCTGGGGCATGGCGTTCGGCAATGGTTCCCATGATCAACCTACGAACGCGCTGTTCTACGCCGCCGGCCCGCACGGCAAGGCCGACGGCGTGTTTGGGCGACTCGATGTATCGACCGATAACTAAACCCGTCTACGTAATTGCGACGATCGTTTCGCTCGCCGCCGCGAGCCTGCGATCTGCATTCGGAAAAGTCGCTGCAAACGGCGTCTTGCGATGGGTATCGCGGGGGTATCGCGCAACCTCCTCGCTCGGAACGAATCCACTCAACTACGGCAATGCCCTACTAAAAGGAATAGACATGCCCACTGCCGGTATCGCCCGTCCTCCGTCAGTCCCGGTCCAAACGACGACCGGGACTGCTGCCACAACGTCGACCGAAGACACGAAGAAGACGCTGCGCAGCGACGGACCGGCTGGATATTCTGAGGGGCTGCGGCCGGCGAAGCGACGGATGACCACGGACTTGGGCCGCGACGCGATGGCCACTCGACAGGCGCCCGCGAGTCGTCTGGCCGGACTGAACGAACCTGCGAGCGGCACACGCGTCGTCCTCGCCGGCGGCGGGCCCCGCACGACCAGTCAGGCGGAGGCGGAGATCGACTTTCTGTTCGAGCATCGCAACGACTTCGAGCGGATCCAGAATGCAGGCGGCCACTACGACATCCAGACGGTGGTCGTCGAGCGTCAGGATGAAGGCTTTCTCGGACGGGGCAACGCCTGGGGGCCCAATCAGGGTGGCGGCACCGTGAACACCGGCGCCGAGGAGGCCGGACAAAGCTACGCCAACCGGCTGGAATCCTACACGACTCGCAACAGGGACGCGCTGGAGTTCGCCTACGGCCGCGACAATCCGGTCGCGTTGTCGACGCTGACCAGCGCGTTCGCGGGTGGCGATGCGCCGGGCGACGGCCGGCCGACAACCGCGCGTGGGGTCATGACCCGTGCCGACCAGGGCTTCGAAAACCTCGAGCATTTTCACCTGCACCATCGCCGGGCCGAGATTGAGTTCCCCTTCTACAAGCTCATGGTGTTGACCAACACCTCCGCCGAGGCGATCGACCTCAGCGATCCCCACAAGCCGGCGCTTGCTCTCGCCGATGCCAAGACGAAGGAGTCCGTGGGAACGCTCACTGGCGATGTCGTGCGGCTCAACACCGGGACGACGGTGGCCAGCCCGATTTCGGACGCAGCGGTGCTCGCCTACTCCTTCATCCAGCCGATGGACGACAAGGCCCTGGACCGATTCCTCGAGTCGCGCGATCTTCTCGACAGCGATGGACGACTGAAGGAAGGCGCCACGCTCGCACTGGGGGGGAGCGGACTCTCGGCCTACGACCAGGTGCTGGCCTTGCAAGGGTCGATGAATCTCTTCGAATCGGACCCGAACTCACGCATCGGCTACAGGATCACCGACGAGGCGAGGCGGAAGTACGCCGGCGCGATCACGTTCATCAGCAATACCGAGGGTAAGTGGATACCTCCCCGCCACGTCGGAAAGGCTGCGCAGTGGGATCAGCGCACCAACGGTCTTGTCGGCACCGAAGAGCTCCATGCAGCATTTCTCCATGACAAGGGCCAGAAGGTGTTTACCGACTGGAACGATGTCGTGATGGGCAGCATCGCGCTGGCCTTGAACATGACCCCGAAGGCAATCGCCGACTCGGGGCTGAGCACGAAGGATCTGTTGAACGTCTATCATCAGCGCAACGAGTTTCATGCGCAGAAGTTGGAAGAAGCGGCTGGTCTCACGGCGAGGCGAAAGCTCGGAAACTCGCGGAGTCGACGCATACCCCCCACGGGGCCAAACGCCAGGCCATGCTGCAGACCATCATCGGGCTGGGCATGGAGCGCGACTTCGGCCAGGCCATCGAGCGGATGGAGCAAAAGGCACCGCTCACGTTCACCGGTCGCCTGGGCTACGGGATGCACCGGGCGCAGCTCGTCGGCATCACCGAATTCGAAGGCGAGACCCCGCCCGACAACCGAGCCCACTTCGGCGTCTTCAACGACTGGATGTCGGAGATCACGTCGTCGCCGTGGCGAGTCCATGAGCTCGCCCATCAGCTGTTCGAGTCCGGCATCGCGACGTACATGCCGGGCTCGTACGGCAACTTCTCGGCGCAAGACGGCGCGGGCGACAAGGCGCTTGGATTCGCCAGCTCAACGGGGGCAACGGCCAACTTCGACGCGTTCATCGTCTCGCCGACGTTCAACCGATCGAGTGAACCGGTGATCGCTTCCCTCGGCGGGCAAGTGGAACCCGCGCATCCGCAACTGCCCGATCTGCCTCAGGTGACGACGAACCGTCGCATCGTCACCAAGGGCGGCGAGCCCAGCCATGTCGAAGACTTCAGCCTGAACGGCAAGGGCGACACGGTGCCTGGCACCCGAGCGAAAGTCAACGTTTTCGCTACCGACGTCAACAACCGTGAATCGGCCACCGATGTCGCACCGGCGCTGGCATACCGCCGGTTCGCCGCCGAGCACCTGGCCGCGGTGGGCGTCCCGAATGCCGTCGAGAGGGTCGAGGCCCTCTATGCGAAGCACGTCGCCGGGATCGACGAGACGGACTACGATCAAGAGGTCGCACGCTTCAGGCCGCACTTGGACATCCTGCAGAATGCAGCGTCACTCGTGCGGGCCGCAGGGACGGTCGACGACGGGGATGGCGCCAAGTTCGCTTCAATCTTTTCCGACCCCGTGGTCAAGAGCCTTCAATCCGGATCGAGCGTGAGGGCAAGGGCCCAGTTGCTTGAGCCGCTTCTGCAGCCCAAGATGGAAGCAGTCGCCAACGAGGGCGACCTGCAGCTGACGATCGAATCAATCGACAGCACGGTGGACGAAGCGACACGCAAGACGGCAGAGAGCGCGCGCGTCGTGAGCGGTGCCTTTGCCGACGACGTAGCGAAACGCGAAGCGTTCAACCCTGCATCGCTCGACGACTTCATGAAGAAGTTCGTCGACTTGCCGATGCAGGTCCACGAGGCCGTCTACAAGGAGGCCCTGGAGCTTGCGCTGAACCACGCGCGAGGGGGATCGACGACGGCGGAGCCGTCTGGGAGCGACCGTCCCCGTGACTGGCAGGGCGGTTGAGGGGGCGATGCCGCACGAGAGCGTTCATTTTGGTGGGGTTAGGCGGTCAACCGAACGTCGGAATCGTTGACAGAGAAGCCCGGGTACCACCGCGCGAAGTCTTCAGTAACTGTCCGAGAACCCCCGTCCGTGATGGGCTCGATCAAACGTCGAGCACGTGCCTGAGCGCTGCGTAGGGCACGCTCCACGCGGCACCGTCGCTATCGACGCTGGCCGTCTTGGGGTTGCAACGCGTGATGATGCCGACGTGGAGCGATCGGTGAACGAGACCTTGGCACCGCGGCTAAAGTCCGCGCGGGTCGGTCGGGGCGTGCTCGGCGGTGCCGGCGCCGCGGCAGGGGCTTTGGCACCTGGCTCGGGCGGCTCGATCGCCGCATACGGCAGCTTCCACTCGCCGCGGTACTCGCTGGCCTGCACCGTGAGGTTCGTGTCGCGCAGGTCGACGATGCGCCCCAGCAGCAGCCTGTCGTGTCGGGCTTCGTAGAAGCGCACCGTCTGCCGCAGATGCAGGTCCTTGCGGATCGCCACGATGCGCCGCGGATCGCTCATCAGGCGTTCGACCAGCGCGGCCAACTGATAGAGCTCCGGGCTCGTGGCGTTGCTCAGCGCCTCGATGAGCGTCGCGTCCTGCATCGGCGGCGTGCGCATTGGGCCGTTCACGCCGGCCTCCAATGCATCGGCAGCAGTTCCTCGAGCCGAGTCACCGGATG
>Ga0105239_10002485_pt1 | contig 23480 bp, 14 predicted proteins | sample KBSC44metaG_FD_92761 | JGI IMG/M metagenome (GOLD analysis project Ga0105239, IMG submission 92761) | Corn rhizosphere microbial communities from Kellogg Biological Station, Michigan, USA - KBS C4-4 metaG | ecosystem: Host-associated > Plants > Roots > Rhizosphere > Soil | place: Michigan, USA...
CTGCTCTTCCATTTGCCGTATACGTGTCATGGCGTATTGCTGAATAGTAGTAAGCGGCAATACGATCCGTTCACGCATTTGCACCGACAATTGCTCTACCGGGTAGTCGGCCATCAGCTCGCTTTTGCCCGATAACTGGAAAATATACCGTTGCGTCAGCTCATACTCTTTATAGATCTTGTTCCAGATCTCCCCATAGCGAGGGTCCTGGCTCAGGTATTCTGTCAGCGGGAAGAAGCATTTCTTCATCGCCATTTCACAGTTATCGATAAGTGTTTTAAAGAACAGTGAATGACGATAGATCGTTCTGATATCACCCAGTTTTCCCTTTTTATCCATGGCCTGTAGTGCAGTTCCCACACCATAATAACCGGTTACGTTTTGTTTTAACTGGCTCCAGGCGCCCACAAAAGGAATGGCGCGCAGATCATTAAGCGACAGTTTTGATGAAGAACCGCGCTTGGCAGGACGGCTGCCGATATTGGTTTCGCTGTAAAATTTCAGCGGACTAACATGCGCCAGGTAGGTGAGGAAATCAGGATTGTTTTTTAATTCATTATAAGAAGTCAATCCTTCTGCGGCCAGTTCTTCAATCAGCTCCTCATCTTCTTTGCTTAATATTTTGTCTTCATCATCGAATATGTCGTTCGAAATACCTGCATTCAACAATTGTTCAATATTGAACTGGGCTGAATCTATAGTGCCAAAATTAGAGCTCACGGTTTGCCCCTGAATGGTTAACTGTATTTCTTTATTCGAAATATTATTTCCCATCGAAGCATAAAACTTGTGTGTTTTACCACCGCCGCGGGCAGGAGGACCGCCACGGCCATCGAAGAACACCACATCAATACCATATTTCGCAGATATGCTCGTAAGTTTTTCTTTGGCTTTGTAAATGCTCCAGTTAGCCATCAGATAACCGCCGTCTTTAGTGCCATCAGAAAATCCGAGCATGATCGTTTGACGGTTATTTCTATTTTTCAAATGATCGCGGTATACCTTATTCTCATACAACTCCTGCATAACATCGGCCGCTTCCTTTAGATCGTCGATCGTTTCGAACAACGGCACAATATCAATGGTGAGATCGTCTTTCTTCCATCCGCTCAGTCTGAACAGTCCGTATACTTCCAGCACGTTCAGTGCGCTCTCGTTATGGCTAATGATATACCGGCTGCAACCGTCAATACCATTGTATTGCTGAATTTCTTTAATGGCTTTAATAGAAAGCAGTGTATCTTTTACAATGCCTTCTTCAAAAACATGTCCGCCTATATCATCACTTTTTGTAGTGAGTAATTTCTTCTTTTCGTCTGCGCTCAATTCAGCATAATTACGGGGAAGCACATCTGATTTTTGAGAGATTTCTTCCAGTACTTTACTATGAACGCTGCTATCCTGACGAATATCCAGTGATGCAAAATGCAATCCGAATACATGTACTTTGTTGATCAGGCTATCTACCAGATGCTGGAACAATCCGTTGTGCTGATAGATCAGGATCTCGCGGATTTTTTGCAATGCATCGAGGATACCTTGTTTACTTAGGAAAGTGCGCTGGCCCGGAATAAATATATTTTCATACAGTTGTTTTTCCAGATCGGCCAGAATGGTATCTACACCTTTAAAGGTGAGCCGCCTTTTTAACCGCCGTACTTCGAGATAATAACATTTTATAATGCTGCCACGCAGGGCATCTGCAACTTTCAGGGTTGTATCTACTGTAACATAGGGATTACCATCGCGATCGCCGCCGGGCCAGAATCCCATGGTGATAACCGGATTATTATCCGGTATCATTTGCGGAAACTGGTTTTTCATAAATGTAATGATGCGGCCTGCCGCCTGATAAAATACATTTTCCAGATACCATATGAGGCTGGTCGCCTCATCGTATGGAGTGGGTTTTTGCTTTTTAAAGAATGGCGTTTTGCCCAATTGCTGCAGATACATGTTGATCTGGCTGGCATTGTTTTCAGACAATGCTTTCGACAGATCATTGATGATACCTAAAACAGGCCCGGGATAAAACTGGGTAGGATGGGCCGTTAGTACCAGCCTGATGGAAAAGTCATGCAGCTTTTGGGCCAGCTCCTCCTGTACTCCTCTTTGCGTTACTTCAGCATCGAGGTATTTGAGCGTACCGATACCGCTTACATCATTTACTTCTCTGAAGGCTGCATCTTCCAGCGCATCAAACAAAACTACCTGCCTTTCAACATATTGAATAAAGCGGAATAACAGGTCAAGCTTGTCCTGCTCTTTTGTGTAGGAAGTATGCTTTTCGAAAAACTCTTCGATGATCTGAGCCGGGCTTTGCTTCTTTTTGTAACCTTCTTCACAATTATTTAATAATAGCGACAAAAGAATGCCGGTCTTTTCAATTCGATGAAACGGTAAAGAGGTAAACAGACTGTTGTAGAGCTGAAACTTTATGCCTACGTGGTTTTTAAATTGCTGCAGTCCTCTTGATGACTGGTGGTCCATGTAAATTCAGATTTATGGCAATTATGCAAAAATACAGCAAGCAGCAACAATAATCGGGCAATGAAAGTACGTTGAAAAAATTAATTTATAGCATGTTCTGCTGATTAGCTTTCTGTTACGCCCTCAAACCCTTATCATGACTGCATTTTAAAAGAATGAAAAATTGCTGCCGGGCAAATAAAAATTAAAACTAACAGTTGTTTTCGATTGTTCTTGTTATCTTTGGTTATTATTCTACAAAAACAGTGGTATTTAATCAACATATTACATTTTCATCTTCCACAGTAGCATCCACTGCTACAACAACTACCACTATTACAACAACCCGTTAAGGGTTGTACATTTTCATATTACCAATGGGGTTTTCGCCTACCAGTTCTCAGAGAGAGAAAAATAGCTCAAAATCAATTTTTCTGTCGAAATACAACTAATTTCAAATCAATTTAATTTCATGTTATGCAGGTTTTAAAGTTCGGTGGCACTTCTGTAGCAAACGCCGAAAACATTAATAAAGTTACCAGCATTGTACAGCAGGCTATAGCGCGCATGCAAAATGGTAAAACGATTGTAGTGGTATCAGCTTTGGGAGGAGTAACGGATGTTTTATTGCAAAGCGGTTCATTGGCTGCATCAGGCGACGAAAGCTATAAGGATTTATTACAGAAAATTGAACAGCGGCATCTTGAAGCAGTAAAAGCATTGATTCCCGTTACACAACAAAGTAGTGTACTGAGTTGGGTAAAACAACGTTGTAATGAAATTGAAGATATCTGTAATGGTGTGTTTTTATTGGGTGAGCTGAGCGCACGTACCAAAGACCGTATTGTAAGTTTTGGTGAATTATTATCTTCAAAAATAGTTGCTGCCCGCTTCAATGCACAGGGCGTTGAAAATACCTGGGTCGATTCACGTGAACTGATTCGCACCGATTCAAATTATGGTGGCGCAGCAGTAGACTTTGCTGTTACCAACTCACTTTGTCACGATTACTTTTCAGCTGCTACCGGTAAATTATTTATAGTACCCGGCTTTGTATCTGCCGATGCAAAAGGTAACACCACTACATTAGGCAGGGGCGGAAGCGACTATACTGCTGCCATCATTGCCGGCGCCGTAAACGCACAATTATTGGAAATATGGACAGACGTAAGCGGCATGATGACTGCCGATCCGCGTCTGGTGCCCAACGCCAGAATATTACCACATATCTCATATCAGGAAGCCATGGAGCTGTCGCACTTTGGCGCCAAAGTAATTTATCCGCCTACCATACAACCGGTGATGAACAAGAACATTCCGGTATGGATAAAAAACACTTTCGTTCCACAGGATCATGGCACCCTTATCGAAAACGATGTACATAAAAACGGCAACAACATTCGTGGTATTTCAAGCATTAATAAAATTGCCCTGCTGAGTCTCGAAGGAAGCGGCATGGTAGGTATACCAGGATTTTCACGTCGTTTGTTTGAAGCATTGGCCAATGATCTCATTAATGTTATTCTTATCACACAAGGCTCTTCAGAACATTCCATTTGTGTTGGTATTGATGAAACACTGGTTGATAAAGCAAAGCTTGCCGTTGACAAAGCATTTGCACATGAAATAGAAACCCGCAGGGTAGAACCGTTAAAGATTGAAAAAGACCTTGCCATCGTAGCGCTTGTTGGTGATAATATGAAAAGCCATCCCGGCATCAGTGGTAAAATGTTCGGCGCTATTGGTCGCAATGGGGTGAATGTACGCGCGATTGCACAGGGCTCTTCTGAAAGAAATATCTCTGCCGTTATTGCTTCCGCCGACGTAAAGAAAGCCATCAACGTATTGCACGAAGATTTTTTTGAAACCACTTATAAACAGATTAACCTCTTTGTTGCCGGAACCGGTAATGTAGGCGGTAAACTGCTGGCCCAGTTGCATCAGCAGCAGCAATATCTGCAGCAGCACCTGCGATTACAGGTACGCATAGTAGGTATGGCCAACAGCAAAAAAATGGCTTTCAGTGATGAAGGTATTGATCTGAACAACTGGCGTGAGCAACTGCAGAAAGGGGAAGCGATGGACCTATCTAAATTTATTGAAACCATCCGATCTAAAAACCTCCGAAACTCTGTATTTGCCGATGTTACCGCCAATGAAACGGTAGCACAGGTATACGATCAGTTATTATCTAAAAGTATTTCGGTAGTAGCCTGTAACAAAGTAGCCTGCTCTTCTGCGTTTGCCTATTACAAAAAATTAAAAGATCTCGGACGCGAATACAATGCCTTCTTCTTATTTGAAACAAATGTAGGCGCCGGCTTACCGGTGATAGGAACATTAAACGACCTGCTGCGCAGCGGTGATGTGGTAAATCGTATTGAAGCTGTATTGAGCGGTACATTGAATTTTGTATTTAATAATTACGATGGTACCCGCAGCTTTGCACAGGTGGTAAAACAGGCGCAGGACGAAGGTTATACTGAACCTGATCCACGGCTCGACTTAAGCGGTACCGATGTAATGAGAAAGATCATGATCCTTGCCCGCGAAGCCGGTGAACGCCTTGAAATGGATGATATCACCAATAATACCTTTATGCCTGCTTCGTGCATGGTGGGTAGTGTAGATGATTTTTATAAAGAAATGGAAAAGCAGGAAGATCATTTTAAAGAGATCTATAAACAGGCATCCGGTGCAGGAAAAAAATTAAAGTTCGTGGCTAAATACCAGAATGGTAAAGCATCTGTTGGTCTGCAGCACGTAGACCCACAAAGTGATTTTTATCACCTGTATGGTAAAGACAATGTGGTATTGTTTTATACCAACCGCTATCCCGATCAGCCGCTGGTTGTAAAAGGAGCAGGTGCAGGAGCCGAAGTAACCGCGTCAGGTGTTTTTGCAGATATTATTCGCGCAGCACATTAATATTGGTAAGGGTGACTCACCCTCGCCCGATAAATAAGTCAAACGATTCAAAATGGCAAATGAAAAGATTTCAAAAGACAGGAGTATAAAAGTACTGGCGCCGGCTACTGTGGCTAATTTGGTTTGTGGATTTGATGTATTGGGCATGGCATTGCAGCAACCTCAGGATATAATGATCTTACGGTTTCGTGATGAACCCGGTTTGGTAATTCAGCATGCTGACGGGTATGACTTACCGGTAGAACCTGAAAAAAACGTAGCAGGTGCCTCGTTACTGGCATTGATGGATGAGTGGACTGAGAAAGTTGGTTTCGAAGTGATCATCGATAAACAAATAAAACCCGGTAGCGGCTTAGGTTCCAGTGCAGCCAGTTCTGCCGGAGCTGTGGTGGCTGCCAATCATTTACTGGGTAACCCGTTCTCTAAAGAAGACCTGGTGCGTTTTGCCATGAATGGAGAGAAAGTAGCTTCCGGTGTAAAACATGCCGATAATATCGCTCCCTGTATTTATGGCGGTATCACACTCATCCGGTCTATTTTTCCATTGGATATTGTTCAGCTTACAGCACCGCCATTATATGTAACTGTAGTGCATCCGCAAATTGAAGTACGTACTTCAGATGCACGGCAGATCTTACGTAAGGAAGTGCAGTTAAAAGCTGCCATTAAACAATGGGGCAATATTGCAGGATTAGTAGCCGGATTTATGAAGAATGATTATGACCTGATCGGTCGTTCATTGGAAGATGTGATCATTGAACCGGTGCGCAGTATACTGATCCCCGGTTTTGATGAAGTAAAAAAGAACAGTAAGGAAGCCGGTGCTTTAGGCGGCGGTATCTCCGGATCAGGCCCGTCTATTTTTATGCTTAGTAAAGAAGAAGCCGTTGCAAAAAGTGTAGAGCAGGTAATGATTGAAGTATATACAAAGCTGGGCATAGAGTTTAAAACCTATGTAACAATGATCAACTACAGTGGCGCAAAATGTATTGAGGCGTAAGTGCTTTTTAAATTCACCATTCACGATTCACCATGAGATACTATAGTTTAAATAAACAATCCCCTGATGTAGATTTTAAAGAGGCGACAATAAAAGGTCAGGCGCCTGATAAGGGATTGTATTTTCCTGATCATATTCCTGTACATGAACCTGCGTTTTTTGAGAATATAGAAAAGTATTCAAACGAAGAAATTGCTTTCAAACTTATTCATCCATATGTAGCAGGCTCTATTCCTAATGATGTGCTTCGTGGCATTGTAGCTGAAACCATCAACTTCTCTTTACCTGTTGTGCCGGTAAACGATCGCATATCTTCTCTGGAACTTTTTCATGGTCCAACCCTGGCATTCAAAGATGTGGGTGCCCGTTTTATGAGTCGTTGTTTGGGATACTTTGCCCATGAACGCAGTGAGAAAGTTGTAGTGCTGGTTGCTACTTCAGGCGATACCGGTGGCGCCGTGGCGCATGGCTTTTATAATGTGCCGGGCGTAGAAGTAGTGATATTATATCCATCCGGAAAAGTAAGCTCCGTTCAGGAAAAACAACTGACTACGCTCGGTAAAAATATTCATGCGCTGGAAGTAACCGGTACATTTGACGACTGCCAGCAAATGGTAAAACAGGCTTTTGTTGATGAAGCATTGACTAAAAAAATATTTCTTACCTCTGCCAATTCCATCAATGTAGCCCGCTGGTTACCGCAGCAATTCTATTATGTGCTTGCCTTTAAGCAATGGACTGATAAAAAGAATCCACCAGTGATCTCTGTTCCTAGTGGCAACTTTGGAAATATCTGTGCAGGTTTATTGGCATATTGCTCCGGATTACCTGTTAAACATTTTATTGCAGCCTGTAATGCCAATGCAGTTGTACCTGCATTTTTACAAAGCGGAGAATATCAGCCGAAGAAAGCAATTGCTACTATTTCCAACGCTATGGATGTAGGCAACCCAAGCAATTTTATACGGATCCTTGAACTGTTTCATCATAAGCTCGGCGATCTGCGAAATGTATTAACCGGCTATAGTATTACCGATGATGAAACAAGAGAAACCATCAAAGAAGTTTACCAACAATATAATTATCTGCCCGATCCGCATGGTGCGGTAGGATATCTTGCGTTACAACGCTATTTGCAACAGCATTCTGATGATAAGGGCATCTTTCTTGAAACGGCCCATCCGGTTAAGTTCTATGATGTGGTAGAACCGGTTATTGGCGAAACAGTGCCTGTTCCTGATGTTATTAAAGAACAATTAAAATTAACCAAGCAAAGCAGTGTTATTCAGCCAGATTATGAAATGCTGAAGAGCGCTTTGCTCGCGAGATATTAAGAGTTTAAGTTAGAAAGGGGAATGGTGAGCCATCCGCCGGGCTGGCAGGCTCACCATTCCCCTTAAATTTGAAAATTAATGGCCCGGAAACTTTGTAGTGTGCCGGAAAGATGCTTAATTGTGACAGAGCAAAAGTCCAACCAGCAACTATGAGAGTAACCACTTTTCTGGTGATTGCCACTCTGTTTTCATGTGCAATCCGTGCCAATACAGGTGATTCTTTACGTACAGGGCAGCAAACGCTGCAATATCAGTATGGCGTAGTTCCCATAGCCAATGGCATTGCTCAGTTAACTATTCCCACTGGTTTTAAATTCCTCAATGCTGCGCAAAGCAGGTACATTATCAGTGAAGTATGGCATCAGTCGCCACAGCCCGATTTGGCAGGTATGCTTTTCCCTCAGTCGGGCGATCCCTTGAATAAAAACTTTTATGCAGTTATAATCAATTACGAACCAAGAGGATTTGTGAGAGATATAGATGCCGGCAAAATTGATTACAATAAGGTGCTGCAGAATTTACAGAGAGATGAAGATGATGATAATGCAGAACGTAAAGCAATGGGCTACCCTGCCATGCACCTTATAAGCTGGGTACAAAAACCAGTGTACGATAAGTCCTTCAATGAATTATACTGGGCTAAAGAGATGCAGGTAGCTAATAACAATGCGCATATTGTAAGCTATAACATTCGCGTTCTCGGTCGTAATGGCATCATTACGATGAGTGCAGAAGGTTCAATGGATGACCAGGCATTGCTGAATAGCGATATGGCCAAAGTGCAGCATATGGCTTCTTTTACCAATGGAAACAGGTATACCGATTTTGATATCCATACCGACAAAGTAGCTGCATGGACGATCGGCACACTGATTACCGGAAAAATTGTAAATAACACACGAATTTTTGCTTTACTTGGAAAATACCTCAATCTGATCCTTTCATGGCTGGCTGTTCTGATCGTAATAATTTCAAACCTGCTGAAGCCCGGCCTCCTGCCCATCTGTTCGAGTCATGAAATGTCCCTGGCAGGCAACAAATAATGAATATTGAATATTTAATGATGAATATCGAAGTAAAGGCACTTCAATATTTGTTATTCTGCATTCTACATTCAATATTGTTTGCGTATTTTTACTAAAATTCCCGCACAAACCCTGTTATGTTAAAATCAATAACTTCTTCCTTATTCATTCTTTTTTTTACTGCAACCATTCATGCACAATCAACACCCTCTGCCGAGCAGGTAATACATGTTGCCATGCAACGGGCAGGTCAGGAACATAAAAAAGTATTCATCATTTTTCATGCATCATGGTGTGGTTGGTGTCGTCGTATGGACAGTCTTATGAACAGCGAAGCGTGCAAAGCATTATTTGATAAGAATTATGTTATAGAGCATCTTACTGTAATGGAATCAGAAGGAAAGAAAGGGCTTGAAAATCCCGGCGCTAATGATCTGCTGAAGAAATTAAATGGAGAGGGCAAGGGCATTCCTTTCTGGATAATCTTTGATGAGAAGGGAGGCAGGCTGGCTGATTGTCTCATGAAGCCCGAAGACGCCAAACCCGATGTAACAGGCGACAATACCGGATGTCCTTCAACTGAGGAAGAAGTAGCTTACTTTGTAAAAGTGCTGAAAAAAACTTCCTCACTCAATGCCAGTCAGCTGGCTGTAATTGAAAAAGCTTTCTGGATGAAGTAAGTTGATGAGTTAATAAGTTGAAAAGTTAACAGGTTGATAAGTTAACATGTTAACTTATCAACCTGTTAACATACTACTAGATGATCCCAGCTAATTCAAGGCTTTTCTTCTTCAGTCTTCTCACCTCCACATCTTCAATAATTGGCTCGGGCGCCAGGATCAGTGAAGTTTTATTTTCACGCCACCAGTTGTTTTTCGCAATCTCATTAAAATGCAGCACCCCTACCAGATACTTGCGATCTGTTTCGGCATGCCATTCTTCGATCCATTCGAATTTTTCTTTCGGAATGTATTTCCAGTCATCGAAACTCACAAACACCCGAACATAAAAATCATTGGTCAGTTCGTTCGGTTTGTGATGATATAATTTCTTGTACTCGTATTTGTATTGATATCGAAGTGCTGAAAGATCACTTAATACAGCAGATGCAGTGGGAAAGCTGCCGGCGCCTTTTCCATAGAAGAATTGTTTGTCGGCAAAACCACTTTCAATTACCACGCCATTGTATTCATTTTTAACAAAGGCCAGATGATCTTCATGTTTAACAAACTGGGGCAATACAAAGGCGGCTACTTTTCCGCTTTCGAGTTTTTTAGCCTGTGCTACCAGTTTAATATCATAATGTTTTTCGGTGGCTACCAGCGCATCATTCTGATGAATATGCTGAATGCCATTAAATACAAGTGTACCGGGATCTACTACAATGCCATAGGCATGTGTGAGCAGAAATGTCCATTTGTTGGCGGCATCAAAACCTTCCACATCGAGGGTAGGATCGCTTTCGGCAAAACCCAGCTGCTGCGCCAGCAACAGGGCCTGGTGAAAATCGAGCTTATCTTCGAACATCTTAGTTAAAATGAAATTGGTTGAACCATTCACAATAGCTTTGATGGAGTGCAACAGATCATTATCGTAATATTCTTCGAGGTTACGAATAACAGGAATAGAAGCGCAGGCTGCTGATTCGTACAGGAAAGAGCGCCCGGTTAGTTTTTGCAAACCCAGTAATTCAGGTAAATGTTCAGCAATCATTTTTTTGCTGGCGCTTACTACATCTTTACCATTCTTTAATGCTGTGGATACAATCTCGAAGGCAGGCTCAGATTCATTGATCACTTCCACGATCACATTAATTTCCGGATCATTCAGCAGCTCATCTTTGCTTGTAGTAAACAAGCTGGCAGGAGCATTTCTTTTTTTCTCCGGATTCTTAATACACACTTTTTTAATAGTGGCCTTAAGGGAAGGGGTTTGCTGTAAAACCTTATACAATCCTTCTCCAACTACGCCAAACCCAAATAATCCGATTGTTAATGATTTGTGTGCGTCCATATCTGTATACTATATGTTATTGAGGTTAATATTGCTTACTTGTTGTTTTCTTTTCAACACGGCACTGCATTATGCGCTGTAATGTTAACTTGTATAACACTTTTCTCAAGCGCTTGTTGCAGGTCCTGGATCAAATCATTGGCATCTTCAAGGCCAACACTCAGGCGGATAAGACTGTCTGTAACACCGGCAGCGCGGCGTTTTTCAGCAGGTATGGTTTTATGTGTCATGGTAGCCGGGTGGCTTACCAGACTTTTGATGCCGCCCAAACTTTCTGCCAGTTTAAACAATTCAGTGCCGGTAACAAATGCTTTGGCTGCTGCTTCGTTATCCTGTTTCAGGGAGAAGGAAACAATACCGCCAAATCCTTTGCTTTGTTTTTTGGCTATATCATGATGGGGATGATCTTTCAACCCCGGATAATTTACTTTATCAACAGCAGGATGCTGCTGCAGAAATTCAGCGATAGTTTGCGCACTGCGGCAATGTTGCTGTACACGCAGGTGTAATGTTTCAATACCACGAATCACGAGCCAGCTGTCGAAGGGCGCCAGTACGGCACCGCAGGCGTTCTGATAGAATTTTATTTTATCGCCCAGCTCTTTTTCTCGGGTGATTACAAGTCCGGCAATCAGGTCGCTGTGGCCGCCCAGATATTTGGTAGCTGAATGAACTACAATATCAGCTCCCAGTAAAAGAGGTTGCTGCAATGCGGGTGAAGCAAAAGTGTTATCCACGCAAAGTAAGCAGTTGCTGGCCTTTGCGATCTTTGCAATAGCTTCTATGTCTGAGATCTTTAAAGTAGGATTGGTAGGTGTTTCAAGCCAGATCAATTTTGTATTGGGTGTAATGGCATTGAATACTTTTTCAGGATCGGTAGTGTCAACGAAATTGACCTTGATACCGAACTGCTGATACACCTGTGTAAATAATCTGTATGCGCCGCCATAAATATCATCTACTGCTACTATTTCATCGCCGGTACGTAATAGTTTGGCGATGGCGTCAATTGCGGCAAGACCGCTGGCGAATGCAATACCTACTTTACCTCCTTCCAGTTGTGCAATAAGGTTTTCAAGTGTAGCGCGTGTAGGGTTGTTGGTGCGTGAATAATCAAACCCTTTGTTAACGCCAGGTGCTTCCTGTACAAAAGTTGATGTTTGATAAATGGGCACTGATACGGCACCGGTGAGTGCATCAACAGGAATGCTGTGAATGAGTTTTGTTGTCGCTTGCATGATAAACACTTTTTTGCTTCCCGTTTCCTGCAAAGAGGGCAGGGGAGCGATTGATAATTTGTTTAGACAGTTGTACTTCGCGTACGCTCGGTACTAACATTGGTTGCGACTTATCAAGAGGAGTTCTTACAGGAGAGCTGATATTATTAGACGATCCGCCTTCACCATGGCTTCGGCGGATACAATAAAAAAAGCTCTTCCGTAAGTCAGAAGAGCTTTCAATATGTTGATTTGCAGTATTGTAGAAGCTTTTATCTGACTTATCTGTCCCGCCTTCCGCGGGATGGAGTTGGCACCTTACGCTCCCGGTTATTATAACCGGAATGCAGGTTGTCAAGGCTTCATCGGGCCATTTCCCTCAGCCTTTCTTGATAAGCGATGTGTAAAGAACTGGTGCAAAGATAATACGCAGAATTAAATTGTCAAATTTCTTTTTATATAACGGCTGCAACAAACGGTTGCATAAAAAAAGCCCCGCCATTTAGCGGGACCTTCCTTTAAATAATTTCGAGGGTGTCATTGGGCTTACAAAGCTATCTTCTCAAACTAGAAGCGATAGCCGAGTGAAATACCAAAGCCTGTATTCTTTGCTTTTCCCTTGTCGCCACCAGGATAGTCTGTGATTTTCGAATTAACTTTAACCATGCCAAGCTGAGCATTTATTTGGGCTGAAATTTTGCTGCTCAGTTCATAACCAACTAAAAGGTTTCCACCTGCATCAAAACCTTTTACGTAATAAGCTTTACTGTAGTCAGCCATTTTTACTTCACTTTTGAATTTAATATCTTCGCTTTGGCTGCCTTCTTTTGCTTTTCCACCTATGCCGAATGCAAAGTAGGGTCCTACACCCAGCAACAGTTTACCACCACTGAATTCAGGCTTATACAGTAAGTTGATAGGCACTTCAATGTAAGAAATGTTAATTTTAAAATCATCAGTACCTGTTTGTTTTACTTTAGTACCTTTTGTGGTAAATAATAAACCTGGCTGAACATAAAAATCAGGAGCGATAGGAATTTCAGCGTTTACGCCAATATTAAATCCTGTTTTCAGTTTGTCATCATCCAAACTGTTTCCGGCTTGATCTTTACCAGTAACATTTGTAAAGTTTACACCAGCGCGAATACCGAAAGTGGTTGTTGCATCACCGCCTTTAGACTGTGCTTTTGAGGTTAAAGAAATGGTTGCTGTTGCTAATGCTAACATTAGAACTTTTGATTTCATAACTAATCGTTGTGGTTTATAAATGTAGAAATGTGAGAACATTGGTTTTTAACTTTATGGCCTGCCTGGTTTTACTATTAATTATTATATTCTAATACCGTCTAAACATACACACTTCATTGTCAGGAAATCTGCCTTATAACGTAGTATTACTATTTAAATTGTATACGCACTTATGTGTAACAAGAAAAATACGGTGATGCAAATATATTGTACAACTCATTACATTGATGCTTGCATACATCAATAAAAATACAGAGTGAAAACAAATTTATCTTGTCAACGATTTAGTGTTGCTACGATAAAATTGTTTAGTATACCGCATATGTATATTGTACACTAAATAAATATTTCTTTTATAAACTGTTTGTTAAATGATAAAAGTCCCGCTTGCGGGACTTTTGTTTGTAATTTTAAAAGTATAACGATTACATAAACCGATAACCTAATGAAATACCAAAGCCGGTATTTTTCAACTTTGTATGGTCGTTAGTTACTCCCTCAATTTTTGGATTGATCTTTATCAATCCTAGTTGTGCATTCAATTGAGCAGATAATCTGCTGCTTAATTCATAACCGGCTAATAAATTTCCACCGAAGTCAATGCGTTTTAAATACGGATCTGTCAGGTATTCTGAGGCAGAAATACTGTTTTTGAATTTAAAATCCATGTCCTTCCCGCTGGAGTTTGTAAGTTTTCCTCCCACACCAAATGCAACGTAAGGGCCAACGCCTAACAATAATTTGCCGTCGCCTAATTCGGGTTTATACAAAAAGTTAATGGGGATCTCCAGATAGGAAATGCTGTATTTGATCTTGTCGTTGTCTTTATTTTTTGCTCCTTTAGTAGTAAACAAAATACCTGGTTGTACATAAAAATCCGTTGCAAGCGGTATTTCGGCATTTACACCAACATTAAATCCGGTTTTTAGTTTACCGTGAAAGTCGGAGTTGTCGTACTGTTGGCCATTAATGTTTGTAAAATTTACGCCTGCTCTGATACCGAAGGTGATGGATTGATCGCTCGTTGCGACGGTGGTGTTTTTTGTTTGAGCGTTCAGTGCGAGGGAGAATGCAGTTGTAGCAATAGTAAGGGCCATAATTTTAGTGTTCATAACAATAGTTATTGATTGTTAATAATCACTACTATCAGGCCCTTACCATTGTAAGGAAAGCAAAATTATTGTTGAGCTTCTTTCTTAGCGTCAGATTTCATTTTTGAGTTGGCAGTGATCAGGAAGGCTACACGACGGTTTTGTGCACGTCCTTCATCTGTATCATTGCTGGCAATAGGAGCTGTTTTGCCAAAACCTTTTGTAGTGATACGGCTGCTGCTGATACCTTTTGAACGTAAATAATCAGCTACAGTGCCAGCCCTTCTTTCAGAAAGTGCCATATTATATTCATCTGAGCCTCTGCCATCAGTATGTCCCTGTACTTCGATATCAGTATCAGGATATTCTTTTAATACTGCAGCCAGTTTATCAAGATTGCTTTGTGCAGTGGCAGACAGATCAGATTTAGCGAACGCGAATAATATCTTTTCATTGAATGTAACATTAATACCTTCACCAACGCGCTCAACCTGGGCGCCCGGTATTTTATTTTCAATTTCTTTTGCCTGTTTGTCCATTTTATGGCCAATAACAGCACCGGTAGCACCACCTACAGCAGCACCAATGATAGCGCCAAGGGCAGTATTACCTGCAGCTTTTCCAATAACAGCACCAATGGCGCCACCGCCTGCGGTACCAATAACTGCTCCTTTTTGGGTCTTGTTCATGCTTTTGCAACCAAAAAGGATAATGGCTACAAGGGCGATTCCTGTCAGGGTTTTTTGGATTGATCTCATATTATATTGTTTTAGTAAAAAACAGCATTACGCAGTCCTCAGCTTTCAAACTTTGTACCACAATTCATTAAACGAAAGCTATTTGCTTGATAATGAGGCGCAAATATCTAAAGAGATTATCAACATTCCTACTCTTTTTTTGTTCTTATCTTTGACAACTTATTTAGTAAAATCGTTCGATAGTCGTACATTTCAGCCTTCATGCGAGGAGGGAACAGGATAATTTCGCAGGATTTCACTTTATAAAATAAAATTATACGCAAACTAAAAGGCAAAATGGCTTCCGGCAAAATTTTCATTAAGAATTTTTTGTTCAGGTAGGTGAATAAGTCTTTAAAACAATAAAAGGTTCACATAATATGGCGGATGTGAAAGTTAAAAATTCAGCGCTGGCAGAAGATGTACCAACCGGCCCCATTGAAGCAGATGAATCAATTAATGTGTTTGGTGCACGTGCCCACAATCTTAAGAACATCGATATAAGCATTCCCAAAAATAAACTGGTGGTAATAACCGGCATCAGTGGCAGCGGTAAATCATCCCTGGCATTCGATACTATTTATGCAGAAGGACAACGCCGTTACATGGAAAGTTTCGGCGCTTATGCAAGACAGTTTATTGGTGAAATGGAACGCCCTGATGTAGATAAGATTACCGGCTTATCACCGGTAATTTCTATTGAACAGAAAACCACCAACAAGAACCCGCGATCTACCGTTGGTACCATAACCGAAGTATACGATTTTCTTCGTCTTTTATATGCCCGCGTTGGGGAGGCCTATAGTTATAATACGGGGAAAAAAATGGTCAAGTTCAGCGAAGAAGAAATCGTTGATAACATATATAAGAAATTCAACAAAAAAAAGATAAGCCTGCTGGCGCCACTGGTAAGAGGCCGCAAAGGTCATTACCGGGAGCTGTTTGAGGATATCCGCAAAAAAGGATATCTGAAAGTAAGAGTAGATGGTGAAGTAAAAGACCTGGCGCCCAAGATGCAGGTTGACCGGTATAAGATCCACGATATTGAAGTAGTGATCGACCGTATGGCCGTCACCGATGATATGAAAGTGCGCCTGAGCCAAAGTGTTCAGAAAACCCTGCAAATGGGAAAAGAACTGATGTTCCTTTTGGTGCAGGATGATGCTCCCGCCACCACTTCAAAGAATGGAAAAGCAAAGTCAGAATCATCTTCCTCTAAGGGCGACATATTGGTTCAGTATTCCCGCCAGTTAATGTGCGAAGACACCAGCATCAGCTACGAAGAGCCTTCTCCCAACAGTTTTTCTTTTAACAGCCCCTATGGCGCATGCCCTACCTGTAAAGGATTGGGTAATGTATACCAGATAAGTCTGGATGCTGTTATGCCCGATAAAACACTAAGTATTAACGATGGTGGTATTGCCCCATTAGGTGAAGAGAGAGATAATTATATTTTCAATCAGGTACAACGGCTGGCTAAGAAGAATAAGTTCAGTCTGGATGTACCATTAAAGGATATGCCTAAAAAGGCGCTCAATCTGATCTTATATGGCAATGAAGCCGGTCCGGTAGAAGAGCACCTCGACTTCGATACCATCGATCCCGAAGCCAACTTATACACTGAAGAATTTGAAGGTGTGGTACCACAGCTGAAAAGATGGTTCGCAGTAAGTTCCAGCGACTCGGTGCGCCAGTGGACAGAACAATTCATGGAATTAAAAACCTGCACTACGTGTAACGGAGCCCGCCTTAAAAAAGAAAGTCTGTGGTTTAAGGTGGATGAAAAGAATATCTCTGAGCTGAGTGACATGAACCTCGATAAACTGATGCAATGGTTCAAAGGGATTGAAAAGAGATTATCTACCAAACAAAATGCTATTGCAAAAGATGTATTAAAAGAAATACGCGAGCGCCTGCAGTTTTTGCTGGATGTGGGATTGAACTATCTTACCCTTAATCGTGCTTCACGTACATTAAGTGGCGGTGAATCACAACGTATCAGGCTGGCCACGCAAATTGGTTCACAGCTGCAGGGTATTACCTATATATTGGATGAACCGAGCATTGGGTTACACCAGCGCGATAATCACCGGTTAATTGAAGCTTTGAAAAACCTGCGTAACATTGGTAACAGTGTGCTGGTGGTTGAGCATGATAAAGATATTATGCTGGCAGCGGATCATTTAATAGATATAGGTCCCAAAGCCGGTTTTCATGGCGGCCGTGTTGTTGCCCAGGGTAACCCCAATGCATTGCTGAAACTGGATACGCTTACTTCAGCTTATCTGAACGGCATTCGTGAGATCGCTGTTCCCAAAGAAAGAAGAAAAGGAAATGGCAAGGTGCTGGAATTGATAGGCGCCAATGGCAATAACCTTAAAAATGTAACAGCGAAATTTCCATTAGGAAAGTTGATTGTGGGAACAGGCGTAAGTGGAAGTGGTAAGTCAACACTTATTATCGAAACCCTGTATCCTATATTAAGTAAGCATGCCTATAATTCAAGAATGACGCCGCTTGAATATAAAAGTATCAAAGGGTTGGAGCACGTCGACAAAGTAATTGAAATTGATCAGTCGCCCATTGGTCGTACACCACGCAGTAATCCTGCTACCTATTGCGGCTTTTTTACTGATATAAGAACCTTGTTTGCATCGGTTCCCGAAGCAAAAATACGCGGCTATAATGCCGGGCGTTTTTCATTCAATGTAAAAAGCGGCCGTTGTGATGTTTGTGAAGGCGGGGGCATGCGGGTAATTGAAATGAACTTTTTACCCGATGTATATGTGCATTGTGAAAAGTGTCAGGGTAAACGTTACAATCGCGAAACGTTGGAGATCCGTTACAAAGGCAAATCGATCAGCGATGTACTGGATATGACGGTAGACGATGCCGTGGAATTTTTTCAGAACGTTCCTTATCTGTATCGTAAAATAAAGGTATTGCAGGAAGTTGGGCTTGGTTATATCACGCTCGGGCAAAGCGCCGTAACATTAAGCGGTGGCGAAGCGCAGCGTGTAAAGCTGGCTACTGAATTAGGGAAGAAAGATACGGGCAAAACGTTTTATATTCTCGATGAGCCTACTACCGGTTTGCATTTCGAAGATATTCAGCACCTGCTTGATGTATTAAATAAACTTGTCGATCGCGGCAATACCGTATTGGTTATAGAACACAATATGGATGTAATTAAGGTGGCAGATCACATCATTGATCTGGGACCTGAAGGCGGCGATGGCGGCGGTCAGATCTTATTTGAAGGAACACCTGAAGACCTGCTGAAAGTGAAGGCAAGTCATACAGCAAAATTTTTAAAAGCAGAGCTAAAGTAATAATTATGGAAAGAGTAATTATTGATATGGATGAAGTTATTGCCGATCCTATGGGCGCCATGGTGACATGGTATGAAAAGGAATATGCACTTCCCATTGATTATACAAAAATGAAAGGGTCATGGCTTCTTGGTTTTCCCGAGCAACATCATAAACTGATACGCGAGCGTTTGCATGAACCAGGTTTTTTCAGAAACCTGCCGGTGATGAAAGACAGCGTCGATGTATTGAAGGAAATGAATGACCGGTATGAAATATTTATAGTATCGGCTGCTACCGAATTTCCCAATTCATTAAAAGATAAGTTAGACTGGTTGCTGGAACATTTTCCCTTTTTTAACTGGAAGCAACTGGTGCTTTGCGGCGAAAAACGCATGGTATATGGCGATTATATGATCGATGATCATGTTCGTCATCTGCAACACTTCAAAGGAAAAGGATATCTTTTTACTTCTATTCATAATCTGGACGTTACGGGTTACGACAGATTGAATAACTGGGAGGAAGCTGCGAAAGTGTTTCTAAAATAGCAGGCTGCTAATGTATTTTTAGAAACCGGTAGCCACGCGGCTACCGGTTTTGTTATTTATAATAATATAAAATGCATCTGAAAAACAGTGGATAATATATTTATTATTAAAATTTCATTAAATCATCTCTTATTTACCTATCTTGTGTGTAACCGAACTGCTACAACTGTTTTTTTCTTCAGCCTTTATTCTTTATCCTGATTTTTCCTATCCCAACCATTGATTGTATTGCATATGATGAATAGCACGACTGCTGTTTGCTATATGTGTATTTCTTAAAACCCAAACTAACGTCACAATGAGAAAATTACAACTCCTGCTGGGGTTCGTATTGCTATTCTGCATGCAAATACGAGCTCAGCAAAGAACCATTAGCGGTAAGGTAACTGACGGCAATGGTAATCCTGTTCCAAACGCTTCCATCGTTATTAAAGAAACCAACTCCGGAACGACTACTCAAAATGATGGTACTTATTCTATCTCCATCAGTCCTCATTCAAGAACGATTATTTTTTCTGCTGTAGGCATGTTGCCAACCCAGTTTGCAATTGGTAACAAAGGTGTGATTAACGTAAGCCTTGAGTCCAGTGATAAAAACCTGCAGGAAGTAGTGGTAGTAGGATATGGAACACAGAAAAGGGCAGCTAATACTGCTTCGGTTTCTAAAGTAGGCGGCGAAAAGCTGGAAAATAAACCAATGCCTTCTGTTGATCAGATGTTACAGGGTGCTGCTGCCGGTTTACAATCTACTGCAACTACCGGTCAGCCGGGTGCGAATCAACCCATACGTATTCGCGGAATAGGCTCTTTTACCTATGGAGGCGCACAGCCTTTATATGTTATAGATGGTGTTCAGATCAATTCGGGCGACCTTGCGAATGGTAACGGCGTAAGCACCAGTAGTTCAGGAACGTTTAGTATCAATCCAAGCACTAATGTGTTGGCGGCGATCAATGCTAATGATATTGAAAGTATTTCAATATTGAAAGACGCTGCTGCCACCAGTATATACGGCTCACGCGGCGCCAATGGTGTGATCATTATTACCACCAAAAGCGGTAAACAGGGAAAAGCCCAGTTCAGGTTTGATGCAGAAGTAGGTCAAAATAAAATTATTCCACTGCCCGATGGGGGTAAGCCGCTGCGTGCAACCGACTGGCTTATGTTATTAAGAGAGAGTTTGGTGAATGCCGGGAACACCGCTTCTGCTGTTGATGCAACCATGCATTCGTATGGCGATACCAGTGGTATTGATACCGACTGGTTGGGGCTGATAACAAGAACAGGTACACAACAACAATATAACTTAAGCGCCACAGGAGGCGAAGGCAAAATAAAATATTTTTTATCGGGTGGCTATTTCAAACAGGAAGGTACCACTATTGGTACCGATCTCAGAAGAGTAACCGGTAATATGAAGATCTCCTATGCGGTTACTGATAAGCTTAGCCTGACAACTAGAATAACGATAGGGCAGGTGAATCAGAACTCAGCGCTGGCATCGAGTGGCACATCAGGTGGTGGTGGTTATTTTGGCAATCCTACCTATGTAGCTTTAACGCTCAGACCTACGCAAACCCCTTATAATGCTGATGGCACGCTGAATATTAAAACAACAGATAACCTGAGCTTCCCGTCGCATTATAATCCGCTTTATATCGCTGCACATGATAAACGCTGGTTAAAAGAGCTTCAGGGTTTAGCTGGTCAGTCACTGGAATATAAAATACTCAACGGACTGAAATTTACCAGTAATATGGGACTTCAGTATGCCACTGATGAAGAATACCAGTTTAATAATCCTTATCATGGTGATGCTTCCGGCTCTTCAGGCGAAGGCATTTCTATTTATACACGCAACTTTTTGTGGGACTGGACAAACCAACTGGATTATCATTATGATATTAATGCTGATAAAAAATTTTATGTTGATCTGAAAGCCGGTTATGAATCTATTAAGAATGATTATTACCGCCAGATAGGCGATGTTACGAACTTTCCCAATTACGATTTTTATCTTAGCACGAACGGCGCTACTTCTACGAATGGTAAAGCTTCCGGTTCGAACTATACGTTCCAGGGATATTTTGCCACTGCTAACTTCAGTTATAACGACAGATATTCTTTATATGGAAGTTTCAGAAGAGATGCTTCTTCAAGGTTCAGTGCTTCCAATCGCTGGGGAAATTTCGCTTCGGTTGGCGTAGCATGGAATGTGAATAATGAAAGCTTTTTCGAAAATATTCAGCCTTATGTATCCTTGCTTAAATTACGGGCCAGTTACGGTAACAACGGTAATGCCGAAATTGGGAACTATACCTGGCGGCAGGAATTCAGTTATGGGTATAATTATAATGGAATATCCGGCGGCCGTTTCGATAACATCGGAAATGGAGGACTTACCTGGGAAAAAAATCAGCAGGCAGATGCAGGTGTTGACATCGGCTTTTTAAGCAACAGGATCAATGTTACATTTGATTATTATAACCGTAAAACCAAAGACGCTCTTTTAAGCCAGAACATTTCCCGCACTTCAGGGTTTACAGGATTCATTAACAACGTAGGCGACCTTGAAAATAAAGGAATAGAATTAACGCTCAATGCTATTCCGGTGCAAACAAAAGATTTCAGATGGGAAGTGAATTTTAATTTTACCCACAACACCAATAAAGTTACCAGATTGCCTGCAGGTGATCAGTACAATCCGCAAAACAGCAGCTTTTATCTGCGGCAGGGATATTCAATCTATTCATTTTATACGCGTGCCTGGGCCGGCGTAGATCCTGAAGATGGTGCTGCTATGTGGTATACCGATAGCACCAGAAGCGCCACAACAAAAGTACGGTCGGCTGCGGCTCAGTTCCTGGTTGGTAAAAGCGCCGATCCAAAATATTATGGCGCACTCGGAAATACCCTTACTTATAAAAACGTATCACTGAATTTTGATTTCTATTACAATTACGGAAACTACTTCTCAGAATCTTATGCGCAATATTTTCTCGATGGCTGGCAGGCTCAGAGAGGTAAATATGCCATTAACTTAAAAAGATGGCAAAAAGCAGGTGACGTTACCGATGTGCCCAAATATGTATACGGGCTTACCAATACCAATTCGGGTTCAGACAGAACCCTGTATAAAGGCGATTACATCCGTTTAAGGAACATACAGTTGCTTTACCGCTTAACCAGTAAGCAAATTCTCGATAAACTGCATATCGCTGCTTTAAGCATGTATGTGCGTGGTACTAATTTGTGGAGGAAAACATACGATAAAAACCTGGTGAACGATCCCGAGCAGGGTATCCTGGGCGTGAATCAGCAACAGGTAATTGCTTCCAAATCTCTTACCGCAGGCCTGAATCTTACTTTTTAATCTGTATAGCAGCTAAATTCTTACAACAATGAACAAGTTTAATATAGTAAAGCAAATAACCGCCATGGTTCTAACGGGGTACATGCTGTTTACGACAGCTTCCTGTGCCAAATCTACTCTGGACCAGCAACCGACAGATGCCACCAATACCGGTACCGCAGTTACCAATGAGGCGAACATGTATACAGCTGTATTGGGGTTATATTCTTCATTGCGTGCTACCGATTTTTATGGAAGAACCTTTGCAATAAAAGGCGATCTCATGTCTGATAACTGTTTTCTTTCCACCAATAATTCGGGAAGATATACGCAGTTTAACACCTACGACATGGATAAAACCAATACGTATGCAAGTAATGTGTGGTTAAACAGTTATGCGGCTATAAAGAATGCCAATTTTATAATTAATTCAGGTGTAGCAAACAATTCAGATGTAGTCAGCCATATGTATGGCGAAGCATATGCTATAAGAGGTATGGTTTTATTTGACCTGGTAAGGAATTATGCATTGCCTTACACGGCCGATCCTACAAAACCAGGTGTACCAATTGTGCTTAAATTCGATAGTCTGGCTCATCCTGCCAGGGATACGATCAGTAAAGTGTATGCACAGGTGCTATCTGATTTAAATAAGGCTTATTCGTTAATAAAATACGATCAGGGAGCTACCATGACGTTTACTTCAACGGGCGTGGCAAGAGCTATCAATTCATCCTATATTACCAAATATGTGATCGACGGGTTGCTGGCAAGGGTTTATCAGCACATGGGTAACTGGGCAGCAGCACGCGATGCAGCGCTTGATGTTGTAAACAAAGGAGGGTATTCGTTCGTTGCCAGTTCAGGGCTTACAGGCTATTGGGCAGGCACTACGCCGCGAGCTGATAAAACAGAAACGATGTTTGAGGTTACTTCCGATGCCAACAACAGTGTTTCTGACGGCACCCTGGCGAATATATACGTGCCAAAAGCATATGGGGGAAGTTATGGTGATATTCTGGCTACAAAGGCACTGTACGACTCTTACGCTGCTACAGACGCACGTAAATTACTGTACAATCCTGCAACAAGATCGGGGCAGCTGGGCACCGCTTATTATGTAACAAAGTATCCCATTAATACCAACACTTACGACGATGTAAAAATTGTTCGCTATGCCGAAGTGTTGCTGATATTGGCCGAA
>Ga0105239_10002487_pt1 | contig 23470 bp, 20 predicted proteins | sample KBSC44metaG_FD_92761 | JGI IMG/M metagenome (GOLD analysis project Ga0105239, IMG submission 92761) | Corn rhizosphere microbial communities from Kellogg Biological Station, Michigan, USA - KBS C4-4 metaG | ecosystem: Host-associated > Plants > Roots > Rhizosphere > Soil | place: Michigan, USA...
ACGATGGCGAGGGTGACGAGGTCGAAGGCTCGTTCGGCCACGACGGTGCCGACTAGTTTGTCGGCGGGGACTTTTTCATAACGGGCGATGACGGTGCATTTGACGACTTCGCCGAGACGGGCTGCGAAATTGGCGAGGTAGCCGATCATAACGGCGAGGAATAGGTTGAGGACGGATGGTCTGTAGCCCATCGGCTCAATGAGCTGGCGCCAGCGGAGGGCGCGAAGCCAGTGGCTGAGGAGGAGGAAGCCGAGCACGGGGACCAGGAGCCAGTAATTGGCGCGGTGCAGGGCGTCTTGCAGACGGGCACGGTCATCCCTGGTCATGCCTCTCAGGCTGAGCCACACAAAAAACGCTGCGAGCGCAGCGAAAAAGAGGTATTGTAGCAGGACCAGTAATTTTTTCTTCATACTCGGTACAAGTTACAGCTTATTTCCTTCTTTCGGAAAAACGATCCAGGGTTTGAAGGTTTTGGCTTCTTCGAAGTCCATGTGAGCGTAGGAAATGATGATGACGATGTCGCCCACTGCACCCTGCCTTGCAGCGGGGCCGTTGAGGCAGCAGGTGCCTGAGCCTCTTTTGCCTTTTATGAGGTAGGTTTCGATGCGGGATCCGTTGTTGATGTTGACGACCTGGACTTTTTCGTTCTCGATCATATTGGCAGCGTCCATGAGGTTTTCGTCGAGGGTCAGGGAGCCGATGTAGTTGAGGTTGGCTTCTGTGATGGTGGCACGGTGGACTTTACTTTTCAGTATCTCGATATCCATGGTAATTTTTTGAGGGGGCAAAGTTACGGTAAATATTATTGCGAGCTCGTCGCCCAACTGACGTTGGGCGAACTTCGGGTCTCGACACTGTTGAGACCCTCGTTCGTTCCCTTCGCTGCGCTCGGGAACGCTCGCAGGGGCTCCGAATTGGGGGCTTCGCCCCCATTCGGAGATAAGCCTAGAGCAGCAGGTTGTCGATGAGGCGGACTTCGCCCTGGAAGGCGGCGATGAGCGCAATGGAGCCGGGGGATGGGTTGGTGGGTTCGAGGGTTTCGGCGTCGCAAATGGAGATGTAGTCGGTGCGGAATCGGGCGTCGTCGAGGATCTTTTGGGCGGTGGTGAGGGAAGAGCCGGACTTTAACGACAACAGGACCTGGTAGATGGCGGTGGCGCGCTGGCGCTCCTGGGGGTTGAGGCGGGTGTTGCGGCTGCTCATGGCCAGGCCGTCGGACTCGCGGAGGATGGGGCAGCGGTGGAGATGGATAGACCAGTCCATCAATTGAATAAGACGCTGGACGACCATACATTGCTGGTAGTCTTTGCTGCCCATGAAGAGATGGTCGGGGCGAACCAGTTCGAGGAGACGCCGCATGACCTGGCATACGCCCTGGAAGTGCCCGGGGCGGTATTTGCCTTCGAGGATGGTCTCCAGCCTTCCGAGGCCGTAGGTTTCGAGGTTGGTGGTACCGTCGGGATACATCTTCCGGACTTCGGGGAGGAAGAGGGCGTCGACGCCTGCCGCCTCGAGCAGGGCGATGTCTTTTTCGATGGTGACGGGGTATTTTTGATAATCTTTCGGGTCGTTGAACTGTGTTGGGTTAACAAAGATGGAGCAGACGGTGGTGGAAGTTGAATTTTTTGATATCGTAATAAGTGATATATGTCCCGCGTGGAGGGCCCCCATGGTGGGTACGAAACCGATAGCGTTACCCGAAATCCGTTGCTGTTCTATCCACCGGCGCAGGTCACCGGTTTTCTTAAATAAAATCATCTTTTTAGGGATTTAAGCGTCCAAAACCGGCTACAGCGCCGATTTTACAATAAAAATTGTGTACTTTTGCAAACTAATTCGATTAAGTTTTCAAACTAATTCATTGAGTTTCCAAACTATTTCATTGAGTTTACTTAAGGTCTGGTCTCAACAATTATTGTAAAAATAATGCTACAAAAAAAGCGAATTTTATTTATTGCCAACGAAATGTCGCCCTATTTAGAGCTGACGGAATTTGCAGAGATCGTTAATAAGCTGGCAATTAAATCAAATGACAATGGTTTTGAAGTACGTTGTATTATGCCTCGTTTTGGTGTGGTCAATGAGAGAAGGCATCGTCTTCATGAGGTAGTTCGGCTTTCGGGCATCAACGTCTCGGTTGACAATGACGATTATCCTTTACAGATCAAGGTAGCATCCCTCCCCAACGCCCGCCTGCAGGTATATTTTCTGGATAACGAAGACCTGTTCAAGCGCAAGTTCATTTTTCATGACGAAGGTGATAAGTGGTTCGAAGACAATGGATTAAGAACCGTATTTTATTGCAAGGGCGCTCTCGAGACGGTGAAGAAGTTCGGCTGGCCGCCTGATGTCATCCATTGCAGCGGCTGGATGACGGGGCTGATCCCATTATATCTCAAGACAGTCTATAAAAAAGAGCCGGTGTTTGCGCACAGCAAGTGTGTGTTTACGATCGGGCAGAATACCTTCAAGGAGAAATTAGGGCCGGACTTTCTGAAGACGGCCAATATCCACGCCAATATCAAGGACAAGGATCTGGAACCTTACAAGGACGCCAATAACAGCGCGCTTTTCCGTGGCGGGGCTACCTATGCCGACGCGATCACGTTCGGTGCGGAAAAGGTCGATAAGAAGCTGATCGAAGAATTTGGTAAGATCCGGGGCAAGAAAGTGCTCTCTTTTAACGCAGAGTCAGATTTAACAGATTATTTGCAGTTGTATACTGATCTAAGTAAATGATTTATATTTGCGGCGAAACGGGAAACCGCGAACCCATTAACATTAATTAAATCTTTAAAACACAATGCCTTATTTATTCACGAGCGAAAGCGTTTCTGAAGGACATCCGGATAAAGTCGCAGACCAGATATCGGATGCGTTGATCGATCATTTCCTTGCATTTGACCCTCAATCCAAAGTTGCCTGTGAGACGCTCGTGACTACTGGACAGGTGGTCCTGGCCGGTGAGGTGAAGTCCAAGGCGTACCTGGACGTGCAGGATATCGCCCGTGAAGTTATCCGTAAGATCGGCTATACCAAGAGCGAATATATGTTCGAAGCTAATTCCTGTGGTATCTTCTCGGCTATTCACGAACAGTCTTCCGACATCAACCAGGGTGTTGACAAGAAGAAGAAAGAAGAGCAGGGAGCAGGTGACCAGGGGATGATGTTCGGCTATGCGAGCAACGAAACCGACGACTATATGCCTCTGGCGCTGGATCTGGCTCATAAGATACTGCTGGAGCTGGCGGCGCTGCGTCGCGAGAACAAGCAGATCAAGTATCTGCGTCCCGACGCCAAGAGCCAGGTTACGCTGGAATATGACGACAACAACAAGCCGGTTCGTATCGATGCGATCGTTGTCAGCACCCAGCACGACGATTTTGATACGGAGTCCAAGATGCAGGCCAAGATCAAGGAAGATATCATCAATATCCTGATCCCCCGCGTCAAGACCAAGTACAAGAAATACGCAAAGCTGTTCAACGATAAGATCAAGTATCATATCAACCCCACTGGTAAGTTCGTTATTGGTGGTCCTCACGGTGACACCGGTCTGACGGGCCGCAAGATCATCGTAGATACCTATGGCGGCAAGGGCGCCCACGGTGGTGGTGCCTTCAGTGGCAAGGATCCCTCCAAAGTAGACCGTTCAGCCGCATACGCTACGCGTCATATTGCCAAGAACCTGGTTGCTGCGGGTGTAGCTGACGAGGTCCTGGTCCAGGTGTCCTACGCTATCGGCGTGGCTCAGCCTACCAGCATCAACGTCAACACGTATGGCACGGCGAAGGTGAAGCTGTCCGATGGCCAGATCGCCAAGAAGGTGATGGAGCTGTTCGATATGCGTCCTTATTTCATCGAAACCCGTCTGAAGTTGCGCAATCCTATCTATAGCGAGACCGCGGCTTATGGTCATATGGGACGTCAGCCGCAGGTGATCGAGAAGGTGTTCATTGCGCCCGGTGGGAAGGAGCTCAAGAAGAAGGTTGAGCTGTTCACCTGGGAGAAGCTGGACTATGTGCCCAAGGTGAAGAAGGCGTTTAACATTAAATAGTTGAATGAGTTGATAATAAAGACCTCCCAGACGGGAGGCCCCCGGCAAAATTTTTGCCGGACATTGTGAAAAAATCGACCGCGTACTTTCAGTTCTGACGCGGTCGATTTTTTTTATTTTTGCGTATTATGAATGAAAATCCCTGGACAATACTCGGTGAGCGGGCTGTCTATGACAACAAATGGATCAGCCTCACGGAATTTGACGTGCTGAACCCAGGCGGTGGAAAGGGTATCTATGGCAAGGTGCATTTTAAGGGCCTGGCTATTGGGGTCCTGCCGCTGGATGAGGAAGGGTATACGTGGCTGGTAGGGCAGTATCGTTTTACCCTGTCGGAATATAGCTGGGAGATACCCGAGGGCGGTGGTGATCCGGGGGAGCAGCCATTGGCGTCGGCGCAGCGGGAGCTTCGCGAGGAGACGGGGTTGGTGGCTACCGAGTGGACGCATCTTCTGGATATGCATCTGTCCAATTCCGTCACCGACGAGAAGGCCATTATCTTTCTGGCGCGTGGGCTTGAGCAGCGGGAGGCGATGCCGGAGGAGACGGAGCAGCTGGTTGTAAGACGGTTGCCCTTCGAAGAAGCGTGGCAGATGGTGGAAAGGGGAGAGATAACGGACTCGATATCTGTCGGGGCTATTCAGCGACTGAAGCTGTTATTGTTGGAAGGTAAATTAGCGATCTGATGAAGAAAAGCCATCTTATTATTGGTCGTCAGCCCCTGATCGAAGCGATCCGGTCCGGGAGGGCTGTCGACAAGATATTGCTTCAGCGGAATACCAGCGGCGATGCGGTTGCCGATATCCGTCAGCTGGCGCGGGAACATAATATCCCGGTGCAGGTAGTTCCGGGGGAGAAGCTGGCTTCGCTGACAAAGGCCAATCACCAGGGGGTGGTGGCGTTTGCGGGGCTGGTGCAGTATATGGACCTGCAGCAGGTGATCGACCATGTCGTGGGCTCGGGCGGAGTGCCGCTGTTCGTCATGCTGGATGGGGTCACGGACGTGCGGAATATCGGGGCGATTGCGCGTTCGGCCTTGTGCTGCGGGGCGCAGGCGCTGATCATCCCCGACAAGGGTGTGGGAGCATTGAATGAGGAGGCGATGAAGTCTTCGGCGGGCGCGTTGGAAAGGATCCAGGTGTGCAGGGTGAGCAGCCTGCTGAAGGCGGTAGATGAGCTGCATCTGAATGGGATCAAAGTGTTCACCAGCGAGATGAAGGCTTCGACGAGGGTGTTTGACCTTCCGCTCGGGGAGCCTTGTTGTATAGTTATGGGTAGTGAGGACAAGGGTGTTCAGCCGTATATCCGCAAGGCGGCGGACACGCATTTTACGATCCCTATGGAGGGAGATTTTGATTCGTTGAATGTTTCGGTGGCGGCGGGTATCATTTTATACGAAGCAATGAAAAATCGTTTATATGGTAAGCTTGGTTGAGTGTCCGCGGGACGCCATGCAGGGCTGGCCGCATATTATACCTACGGCTCGCAAGATCGAATACCTGAACTCGTTGTTGAAGGTGGGTTTTGATGTGCTTGATTTCGGGAGCTTTGTTTCGCCGCACGCGATCCCGCAGATGGCGGATACTGCGGAGGTGCTGAAGGGATTGGATATGAGTGGTAGCGGGACGCGCCTTCTGGCCATTGTGGCGAATTTCAGGGGAGCCGATATGGCGGCGGGCTATGATGAAGTCGCTTATCTGGGTTTTCCCTTTTCCGTTTCCGAGACCTTTCAGCTGCGCAATACTAACAAGACCATCGAAGGCTCTTTCGCCATGGTCGATGAGATGCAGGATCTCTGTGTCAAGCGGCAGAAGGAGCTGGTCGTCTATCTGTCGATGGGCTTTGGGAACCCTTACGGAGACGCCTGGTCCGAGGAGATCGTCTATGAATGGGCGTCGGCGCTGGCTTCCCTGGGGGTAAAGACCTTGTCTGTCGCGGATACGGTTGGACTGGCGACGCCCGAGCAGGTATTCTCCTTGACGAGCTACCTGATCAAAGAGCTGCCCCAGTGTACGATCGGCGTGCATCTGCATTCTACGCCGCATGGAAGGAAGGCGAAGATAGACGCGGCGCTGGAGGCCGGATGTCTTCGTTTTGACGGCGCGTTGAAAGGGATTGGCGGATGTCCGATGGCGGGAAACGAGCTGGTGGGGAATATGGATACGGAGTGGATGATCAATCATTTTAAAGAGAAAAAGTTGCTGCCCGCGCTGAATGGCGCTGCATTGAAGGAGAGCCTGCGGATCGCGGGTGAAATATTTGTTTAAGATGGAGTTTCAGGTACCGATAAATATACCGGTTTTACCGCAGCCGATCGGCTATGGGGACAGGATCCTGCTGACGGGTTCGTGCTTTACGGAGCATATCGGGAATAGTCTGAAGGACTGGAAGTTCGATGTGCAGCAGAATCCGAACGGAATCCTTTTTGATCCGGCCAGCGTGGCTTCGAGCCTGATCTCGTATATTGATCCAAAAATATATGTAGAGGACGACCTGGTATACTTCAACGAGCTGTGGCAGAGCTGGCAGCACCACAGCCGGTTTTCGCATGTTGACAAGGAGGAGTGTTTAACGGCGATAAATGCTTCGCAGCAAAGGGCGCATGATTTTTTAAAGAAGGCGAACTGGCTGGTCATCACGCTGGGCAGCGCGTTCTCGTACCGTCTCAGGGACGGGCAGCCCGTTGCGAACTGTCACCGGGCGCCTGCGCAGGCCTTTACCAAGCACCTGATGACGATCGAAGAGATCAATACGGCACTGGACGGGTGTTTGCATCAGCTGCGGTATCTCAACCCAGAGTTGCAGGTGATCTTTACTGTTAGCCCCGTGCGTCATATCCGGGACGGGGTCGTGGAGAACAACCGCAGCAAGGTGAGGCTGCTGGAGGCGGTCCATCACCTGGTGGGCAAATTCGACCGGCTTTATTATTTTCCTGCATACGAGCTGGTGATCGACGTGCTGAGGGATTACCGGTTCTATGACATCGATATGGTCCATCCGAACTATCCTGCGACGCAGTTCGTGCTGGAGAAGTTTGCGGCGTCCTGTATCAGCGAGGAATCGCAGCGTGTGATGGAGGAGGTGAAGAAGATCGTGATCGCCCGTAAGCATAAGGCCTTTCAGCCAGAGACGAATGCCCATAAGCAATTTTTAGCAAGTTTTAGGGAAAAAACTGCTGAGCTGGCCCGGCAGTGCCCGTATTTGGATCTAAGGGAAGAGCTGGAATATTTTAGTGTTAATACAGGCTTAATATAAACGCACAGTATTTCCGACAACGGGTGACTAATTTTACGGCATTCAATTTTTCGTTGCATGAAAAAAGCTCTGATCGGGATACTCGCTCTGACGTCCCTTATTTCGGCAAATGCCCAGCCCAGTCGCCCTGTTCCTCCTGGAATTATCGATCCGCCTACACTCGAAGCCCGCAGGGTGAATCTGCCGAATGGATGGTCGCTGACGCCTGTCGGCACGAGCCTGCCGTTGGGTGATCTTCCGCTGAATATTGCGGTGAGCCGGACGGGGAAGTATGCAGCGATCACCAATAATGGTCAGAGCGTTCAGTCTATTCAGCTGGTAGACACCAGGGCCGGCCGTCAGCTGGACAGCATAGAGATCGGAGTTGCCTGGGGCGGGATCGCCTTTACCGCTGACGAAAGATCGTTATATGTCAGCGGCGGGAGTGACAACTGGATCATCAAATACTCCATTAAGAACAATAAATTAGTGAACGATGACACCATCCGTCTGGGAGAAAGGATGTCGGGCAAGGTGTCGCCTACGGGGATCGCGATCGACGACCGCCGTCAGCTGCTGTACGTCGTCACAAAGGAGAATAATAGTCTATATGTTGTCGATCTTCGCGGGCGTTCGGTCGTCCGTCAGCTGCCGCTGAGCAGCGAAGGGTATACCTGTCTGCTGTCGCCTGATAAAAAAGAATTGTATATCTCCGAATGGGGGAGCAGGAAGATAGCGGTATACAATACCGAATCGAATCTATTTACGGATAGTGTGGCCGTAGGAGATCATCCCAACGATCTGTGTCTTTCGGGAAATGGGCAATATTTGTATGTAGCCAATGCGCTTGACAACAGTGTGTCGGTTGTTGATATTAAGGCCCGCAAGGCGCTGGAAACGCTGAATGCGGCGTTGTACCCGGAGTCCCGGGTCGGCAGCACAACCAATGGGGTGGCGCTGAGCGCGGATGACAAGATCCTCTATGTGGCCGACGCGGACAATAACTGTCTGGCGGTTTTTGACGTGCGCAAGCCGGGGGCGGCTGTATCGATGGGTTTTATTCCCACGGGCTGGTATCCCACCTGTGTACGGGTGATCGGTCAGGAGATCTTTGTCGCTAATGGGAAGGGGTTTAATTCTTATCCTAATCCACATGGACCGAACCCGGTGGATGTCCGTCAGCGGGTATTCCTTCACCAGGGGGATTCGGTCAGAAACAAGAAGATACGTGAGCAATATATCGGCGGTGGTCTGCTGATGGGTTCGTTGAGCATGATACCGGCGCCTTCGGATGAGCAGCTGAAAGTGTATACGCAGGCGGTATATAAGAATACTCCTTATAAGAAGGAAACGGAGCTGGTGAATGTGGGTGTTGAAGCAGGGAATCCTGTACCGGGGAAGGTAGGTGAAGCGTCGCCGATAAAGCATGTTTTTTATATCGTCAAGGAGAACCGGACCTATGACCAGGTGCTTGGGGACATCGCGGAGGGCAACGGGGACACGAGCCTGGTGCTGTTCGGCGAGCGGATCACGCCCAACCAGCATGCGCTGGCGAAAGAGTTCGTGCTGCTGGATAATTTTTATGTAGACGGCGAGGTCAGCGCGGATGGGCATCAGTGGAGCATGGGGGCTTATGCTACCGACTATATGGAGAAGATATGGCCTTCGGCCTATGGTCATCGCGGCGGCAATTATATTACGCCGACCGTGCTGGACAGGTCCTATATCTGGGATCAGTGCGCCAGGGCGGGGGTGAGCTACAGGACCTACGGGGAATTCATCAACAAGGATAAGAATGGCCATGACAAGCCGGCGATACCGGTGCTGGAGGGGCATTTCTGTCCTTATTTCAAGAATATGGACCAGCATATCTTCGATACGGCGAGGGCCTATAAGTGGATGCAGGAGTTCGACTCGCTGGTGGCGGTGAATGCGGTGCCTGCTTTCCAGGTGGTGCGGTTTGGCAATGACCATACGGAGGGTACGACGCCGGGCAGGCCGACGCCGTTCGCGCATGTGGCGGATAATGATCTCGCGGTGGGTATGTTTGTAGAGCATCTTTCGAAGAGTCCTATCTGGAAGGAGAGCGTGGTGTTTGTGCTGGAGGACGACGCGCAGAACGGTCCTGACCATGTGGACGCGCACCGGAGCCCTGCCTATGTAGCCGGCGGCTACGTAAAGCGTCATTTTGTGGACCATACGATGTATACAACCTCGTCGATGCTGCATACGATGGAGCTGATCCTGGGGCTGCAGCCGATGACCCAATACGATGCCGCAGCTGTGCCGATGTGGAGGTGTTTTGCCAGGGAGGCGGATGGTTCACGTTTTGTGAGTCTTCCGGCGAGGGTGGATCTGGGAGAGGTGAACCCGGCGAGAGGGAAGCTGGCCGCGATGGCGAAGGGGCTGGATTTCTCGCACGAGGATGCGCAGCCTGATGCGGTCATGAATGCGATGCTGTGGAAGGCTGTGAAGGGTGTGGATGCGGTGGTGCCGGCGCCTCGGAGAGCGGCATTTGTTAAAACAACGAGTCTAAAGATGGGGGACGGGGATGATGACTGAGGCCTCTTTTACTGAGGTGTTCCACCTCTATTATCCCAAGGTGTACCACCACTTCCTGAAGAGGACCCGGTCCGCGGCTGTGGCCCGGGAGGTGGCACAGCTGACCTCTATCAAGCTGTGGGAGTTTCGTCATACACTAAAGGATTCTATCTCACTGGATACACAGCTGTTCCATATGGCTGCGGGGGTGTTTATCGATCATTTGCGAAGAGAGCATACGCAACGTAAAAAGGTGGAGGTCAGGAGGGAGAGGGGTGTAGAGCTGCGATGAATGGGGACGGTGTATTATGATCCGATACCGAGCAGCGAGATAGTTCTTAATCCTAACTTAAAACAGAATCCAGGATGGTAAATCGGGTATTTTATATGAGAAGATCCTTTTTGTTGGTGTTGCTCTCCGGTGTGGCGTGTTTGAGCCACGCGCAGGATCCGGATAATCTGGTGAAAGTGGAGAAGACAAGAGGTAATGAGGAGAATAAGTTCGTTTTGAAATGGCAAGACGTTGACTCTGCGTTTGGGGTCTTGCCTGCCGGGGTGCACGTTTACCGGTCGGGTGATTCGGTGAATGGCAGGGTTTCGGTGGCGTATTATGTTGAGGCGCCGTTGAAGGATGAAGGTTTGGCCTATACGACGCAGGTAGGCTATGGGAAGCGGCTGACGCCGGCGGAGTATTACAAGCAGGAGGGTGAGCCGGTGGTGGTGATCAATACGTCGTTCTTTTCTTTTAAGACCAATGGGAACCTGAATGTTGCGGTTAAGGATGGGCGCCTGGTGGGCTGGAATCAGCCGTCACGACGTCCTAAGGGGGATTCGCTGTTTACCTATACTACACGGAGTGCGATGGGGATCGACGGGTCGCGGCGTGCGGATGTGGCCTGGGTATTTACGGATACGACCCAGCCTCTGCCTTATGCATTCGAGGACGGGCCGGTGGTAGCCCGTGGTCGGGATTCCGTGCCGACGCTTGCCGCGCTGGGTGACCGGCACTGGAAGAAGTGGAAGATGGAGACGGTTGTCGGCGGAGGGCCGGTGCTGGTGTGCGATGGGAAAGTAAGAGTGACAAATGAGGAGGAAGGACTGTTTATCCATGGGGAGAAGGATATCCACCCACGAAGTGCGATCGGGTATACGAAGGATGGACGTGTCATTGCGCTTGCTGTGCAGGGGCGTACGCCGGGTGTGGCATCGGGAGTGACGCTGGCCGAGGAGGCGAAGGTGTTGCTGGACCTGGGGTGCTATGAGGCGCTGAACCTGGATGGGGGAGGCAGCAGCTGTATGCTGGTGAATGGTAAGGAGACGATAAAGCCTTCCGATAAGACGGGGGAGAGGCCGGTGCCGTCGGTTTTTTTGATCAAAAAAAGATCTTAGACCTGCTTTGTTTGCCGGCCGCGGCAACGCTGGGGATGAGGAAAAGGGTTAATTTAGGGCCTATGTCATCGAAAAAGTTTGATACGCAGGCCGCGGCTATTTTGAGTTTTTATAAGGGGCTTAAACCCGATTTTGCGCTTGGGGATGGGGTCGAGGTCATGAATCCTTTTACTGTGCCGGCGACGTGGAAGCTGGCTTCGCAGTTCTACGAGAAATTTTATAGAGATCCGAAGCCGAGAGTGTTCATCTTTGGGATCAACCCCGGTAGGCATGGGGCAGGGGTGACGGGGGTACCGTTCACCGACCCGTTGTTGTTGGAGAAGGAGTGTGGCATTCCGAATGATATGAAGAAGAGGACGGAGCTTTCGGGGGAGTTTATCTACAGGATGATACATGCTTATGGGGGTGTTCGCCAATTTTATGGGAAGTATTTTTTTACTTCAATGTCGCCGCTGGGGTTTACGAAGCACGGGAAGAATCTGAATTATTATGATGATAAGGCGTTGATGAGGGATTTTGAGCCTTTTATGCTTTCATGTATAAGGATGCAGCTGAAGACGATGCCGACTTTTGAGGTGTGCTTTTGTTTGGGAGAAGGGACGAACTTTAAGTTTTTTACGAAGGTGAATGAGCGGCATGGCTTTTTTAAAGAAATTATTCCTCTTCCGCATCCGAGGTGGGTGATGCAGTATCGGCGGCCGCGGGTGGAGGAATTTGTTAATTTATATTTGGAGCGGCTCGGTAGGGTTTAGTGGATCCGGTCGCCGCGGACCTCGGTGGAGGCCATAAGCCGGGATTCGAAGTCGAGCCATTCTTTCCAGCGCTGGCGGACGAGGTTCTTGTCGATGTAGTATTCGGCGAGTTCGATGAAGAGGTGGTAGTGTCCGGCTTCGCTTTCCATGAAGCGGCGGTAGAAGTTGCGGAGGTAGGGGTCTTCGAGGCCTTCGCTGAGGCGTTTGAAGCGTTCGCAGCTGCGGGCTTCGATAAGGGCGAAGATGAGCAGCTTGTCGAGGAAGCGCTGTTCTTCGCTGCCGCCTTTCTGCTGAAATTCGAGGAGGCGGTTGACATAGATATCTTTTCGTTGCGGGCCCAGCCTGAGGCCGCGTTTGTTGAGCTCCGCCAGTACAAGGCGGAAGTGGCCCCATTCTTCGGTTACGATGGGGGATAATTCCATGACGAGACGTTCTCTTGCGCTGTATCGCTGGATGAGGGAGATGCAGCTGGAGGCGGCTTTTTGTTCACACCAGGCGTGGTCGGTAAGGATGGCTTCGAGGCTGATGCCCGCCAGGTCGACCCAGCGTGGGTCGGTGGGGAGCTGGAGGCCGAGGATGTTTTTTTGGTCTGTGGAGATATCCATGGGGTAAAGGTAGGATTTGTGTAGGTTTGCCGGAAAATTTGGGGTATGGCGTCAGAGGATTTTTTGGAAAGGAAACTGGAGGAGCGTCGTGCGAATAATGCCCTTCGGGTGTTGAAGCTGCCGGAGGGGATGGTGGACTTTTGTTCCAATGACTATCTGGGGATGGTTACGGATGGGTGGATCGAGCAACACTGGGGGGATGGAGTTTGGCCGCATGGGAGCATGGGGTCGCGGCTGCTGGCGGGGAATTATCGGCTGGTGGAAGAGGTGGAGAAGTTGCTGGCTGCCTTTCATGTTGCCCAGGCGGGGTTAATTTTCAATTCGGGGTATGACGCCAATCTGGGTATACTAAGCAGCGTGCCGCAGCGGGGGGATACGATACTATACGACGAGCTGAGTCATGCGTCGATACGGGACGGGATGCGGCTCTCTTTTGCGAAGGCGTTTGGTTTTGCGCATAATGATTGTAGTGATCTGGAAAGACGGCTGCGCGCGGTTGAGAGCGGGACGGCGTTTGTGGTGACGGAGTCGGTGTTCTCGATGGATGGGGATATGGCGCCGTTGGCGGAGATGGTGGCGTTGTGTCGCCGGTATGGGGCCCATCTGATCGTGGATGAGGCGCATGCAACGGGTGTTGTGGGACCTGCGGGTGCGGGGCTGGTGCAGGACCTGGGCCTGGAGGCCGGGTGTTTTGCGCGGGTTCATACGTTTGGAAAGGCGATGGGGTGTCATGGCGCTGTTGTGCTGGGGAGCGAGCGGCTGAAGAGCTACCTGGTGAATTTTTCGAGGTCATTTATCTATACTACGGCTTTGCCGCCTTCTGCGGTGCGCGCTATCGCAGTGGCGTACGGGCTGCTGCCTTCGATGGATGCGCAGCGTTCGCGGCTGCGGGGGCTGATAGCCAGGTTTGCGGCGGTGTCACTGCCGTACCGGCGGCTGGACAGTGTGACACCCATACAGGTGGTGATCATCCCGGGGAACGATGCGGTGAAGCGGGTTGCGGGCTTGCTGCAGGACTCGCGTCTGGACGTCAGGCCGATACTGTCGCCTACGGTGCCGGCGGGGCTGGAGCGGCTGAGGATCGTGCTGCATGCGTTCAATACGGAAGCCGATATAGACAAAATAAGCCGGCTCATTGCTGAGTCCGGCCTATTATCTACCTGAACCACCTGAACTAACGTTTGAACCGGACTTCTCCGGTGTGTAAAAGAGTACGACTACAAGGGTTGTTGTATAACGATACAAAGGTGCGGAGATGGCGGAGCCCGGACAATACCATTTTGTGGTAAATTTTAGTACATTTGGTCGAAACGACACCGGTATGAGAATAGTTCCATTTCTTATCTCTCTCTTTTTGACTGCCGGACTTATCTTTTGTCTCAACCGCCAATGGGATCTGGGTGATTTCAAGAAGACGCCTGTTCTGGGCAGTTTCCTGAGTCCTCAGCATGGTTTTTGGCAGAACGCGGAGCCAGTGGGGAGCGACTTCAACGGAACGGTGCATCTTCCGGGGCTTGAGGGCAAGGGGGACGTCTATTTTGATGAGAACCTTGTGCCCCATGTTTATGCCAAAAGCGAGGCGGATGCCTGTTACATACAGGGATATCTGCACGCGAAGTTCAGGCTATGGCAGATGGAATTCCAGACGTTTGCGGCGGCGGGGCGGCTGAGCGAGGTGCTGGGGGCGGGAAAGGACGACGTCTATATCCGGTATGACCGGTCGATGCGGCGGTTGGGAATGGTTACGGCGGCGGAGGCTGAGCTGGCGGAGATCGAAAAGGACAGCGTGTCAAAGCGGGATTGTGACGCCTATACGGCGGGTGTGAATGCCTGGATCGACCAGCTGAAGGAGGGAGATCTGCCGTTGGAATACAAGCTGCTCAACTATAAGCCCGAGCACTGGAACAATCTTAAGATCGCGCTTTTTATAAAGGATATGGCCTATGAGCTGGCGGGTGGCGACGAGGATTTTGGGATGACGAACGCCAAGAGCTATTTCAGCAAGCAGGAGTTTGGCAGGCTGTTTCCGACGGTGCAGGACAGCCTGGACCCGATAATTCCCAGGGGGACGAGGTTCCCGACGCCTTCTTTTCAGCCGAAGGCGCCGGCGACAGCGGATTCGCTGTATTTCAACAACCCGGTGACGGTCACTGACAGGGAGCCGGGTGCGGAGAAGAGCAATGGCAGTAATAACTGGGCCGTCAGCGGGGTGAAGACGATCAGTCATGCTCCGATACTCTGTAATGACCCGCACCTGAACACGACGATGCCTTCTATCTGGTACCAGATGCAGATACATACTCCCAGCTATAATGTATATGGGGTGAGTTTTCCGGGGGCGCCTTTTGTGATCATTGGTTTCAACGATGACTGTGCGTGGGGGATCACGAATGCAGGGAGGGATGTGAGGGATTACTACAGCATTAAGTTCAAGGACGATAGCCGTCGCGAGTACTGGTTCAACAAGGAATGGAAGACGGCTGATATGCGGGTCGATACGATCCTGATCAGGGGGCAGCAACCTTTTTATGATACGGTGATGACGACGTTGCTGGGGCCGGTGATGTTCGACCCCAGTTTCACAGGCTATTCGGATGCGGCAAGCAATCGTAGCTATGCGGTGCGGTGGAAGGCGGCGGACCCGTCGAATGAGATGGCCACGTTCAGTAAGTTCCAGTCGATGAGGAGCTATGATGACTATACGGGGGCGCTGGCCACCTTCAATTGTCCGGGACAGAATTTTGTGTTTGCCAATAAGGCTGGTGTAGTAGCGATAAGGCAGGAGGGGGAATTCCCGGGCAAGTGGAAAGGGCAGGGGTTGTTCGTGATGCCGGGGGAGGACAGCAGCTATGCATGGCAGGGGGATATCGACCGGGAGAATAATCCCTATATGTTTGCGGATTCGACCAACCGGGGTTTTGTCAGCAGCGCGAACCAGGAGCCGGTGGATACTACCTACCCTTATTATCTTGGCAGCGATTTCCCGATCTACAGGGGGCTCATCATCAACCGGCTGCTCAGCAAAATGAACTCCATTACGCCGGCCGATATGATGAAGATGCAGACGAATACCTACGATGTCTTTGCGGAGATGGCGCGTCCGTTGTTGCTGAAGTACATCGACCGGGGGCAGCTGAACGAGAAGGCGACGGGTTATCTGAATACAGTGAGACAGTGGAATCTCTATGATAACCCGCTGGAGGAAGGGCCGGTCATTTTTACGTATTGGTGGAATCAGCTCTCCAAGAACATACTTGATGACGAGTATTCAAAGGCTTCGCTGGCGATGACCCGTCCGCTGGAGAGCACCGTCGTGGAGGCGCTGATCAGGGATAGTGCGTGGTCGTTCGTCGACAATGTTCTTACGGACAAGAAGGAGACGCTGACGCAGCAGGTCACCGATGCTTTTCTGAAGATCGTTCCCCAGCTGCAGCAGGACGAGCAGAACGACCGGATCACGTGGGCAAAGAATAAGGATACCTGGGTCCGGCACCTGCTGCGTATCCCCCAGCTGAGCCGTACGCATCTGCCGATAGGCGGTGGCGCGCGCTGTATCAATGCGGCTAAGCAATTTCACGGACCGAGCTGGCGGATGATCGTTCATCTGACCAACAAGACGGAAGCTTACGGGGTCTATCCCGGCGGGCAAAGTGGCAATCCGGGCAGCCCGTATTACGACAATTTTGTCGACTACTGGGCGACGGGCCGGTACTATCCGTTGTGGGTGATGGGGCCGGAGGAGGTCAAGGATCGGCGGGTAAAATGGATCATGCATTTTGAATAAATAAAATATTATGGCGAAATTGATCGTCTCAATTTTTCTGACGGCCCTGCTATCTTTTGTCTGCGGGCTTTTCTTCCCGTGGTGGACCATTGCGCTGGCGGCTTTTGTGGTCAGCGTGCTGATACCGCAGCGGCCGTTGTTTGCGTTCTTCTCCGGCTTTATTGCGATACTTCTGCTGTGGGGGGCGATGGTGGTGGTTATCGATCAGCTGAATCAGAGCATTCTGTCGGCAAAGATCGCGGCCATCCTTCCGCTGGGTGGGTCGGCGTATCTACTCATCTTCGTCACGGCGCTGGTGGGTGCGTTGGTTGGGGGTGGGGCGGCGATCACGGCGTCATTTTTGAAGCCTGCGCGACAGGAGTAATCTTATTCTCATGTTAAGATCTGCTATCCTATTGCTGCTCGTCTGTTGTGGATGGGTTGGCGTCTGTGCGACGCCGGTAACAGGAGTTGTCAGGGATGACAAAGGAAGCCCTTTACCCTATGCGTCGGTTTGGGTGAAATCCGGGACGAGGGGTGTCACAGCCAATTCGGAGGGACATTTTTCCATCGATCTATCACCGGGTGATCATGTGCTCGTCTGTCAGTATGTGGGGTATACGCGGCAGGAGAAGAAAGTCGTCGTGGGGGCCGAGGCGTTGAAGGTGGATTTTGTGCTGAGTGCGCAGCAGCTGTCCATGGCTGAGGTGGTCGTTCGTCCGGGTGGCGAGGACCCGGCCTATGCCATTATCCGGCAGGCGATCAGGCGGCGCGCATCCTATGCCGATCCGCTGGATTCCTTTACCTGCGAGGTTTATATCAAGACGTTGATGAAGCTACGCGGTTTGCCCAAGCGGGTGCTGGGGCAGAAGATCGACGCCCAGGACAAACGGGAGATGGGCGTGGACTCGGCGGGGAAGGGGATCATCTATCTGTCGGAGAACCTGACGAAGGTGGCGTACAAGCGGCCGGACAAGCTGAAGCTGGAAGTGTTGTCGGGGCGGGAGAGCGGCTCCAATGGTTATGGGTTCTCGTTCCCGATCTTTATCAATTTTTATAAGAACAATGTGACCGTGCTGACGGACCGGCTGAATCCGAGGGGGTTCGTTTCGCCGATCGCGGATGGTGCGTTGAACTATTACCGGTATAAGTATCTGGGTTCATTTTTTGAGGACGGGAAGGAGGTGAACAAGATACAGGTGACGCCTCGCCGGAAATATGAACCTTTGTTCTCGGGAACGATCGAGATCACGGAAGGGGATTGGAGGATACATGGGGTGGATATGATGCTGTCGAAGCAGTCGCAGCTGGAGCTGATGGATACGCTGGAGATAAGACAGATACATGCGCCGGTGGAAGGGGGACCCGCGGGGGGTGGCGCCGCGCGGGGTGATGGAAGTGTCTGGCAGGTGAAGAACCAGGTGGTTTATTTTACGTTCAATTTTCTGGGGATCGATGCGGTAGGGAATTTTGTGGATGTCTATAATAACTACGACGTGGCCCCGAAGTGGAAGCGAAAATTCTTTGACCGCGTCCTGCTGAAGTATGATACGGCGGTGAATAAGAAGACGAAGGCTTACTGGGATTCAATACGGCCTGTGCCGCTGGAGCCGGACGAAAAGGTCAATTATATTATCCGGGACAGTATCTATGCCGCTACGCGGGATTCGGTGGGGAAGGTTGAGCAGAAGTTGCGGTTTACGCATGGGCCGTGGTGGGAGATGGTGGGGTATAATACGGTGGAGGGGATCGACGCGAATCTTTGGGGGACATTCAGGAAGAAAGCCGGGAGCTCGGTGTTGAGGCTGGAGCCGCATGTGCGGTATGGTTTTCACAATACGCGATTGAATGTCTGGGCGACATTGAGCTGGAAGGACTGGTGGGTGTCGGGTGGCAAGCGGATCAGCCAGTTCAACCCGGACAATCCGATCCGCGAGACCTGGAGCGGCATCTATACATTGTTGTGGGGGAGGAACTATATGAAGATATACCAGAACTATTTTGCGCAGGCGGGGTGGGCGAAGGTTCTGGATAATGGATTGCGGCTAAGGGCGAGCGCGCTGTATGAGGACAGGATACCGCTGGACAATACGACCCTTTATAGCTGGGCGAAGGCCACGAAGTTCACTCCGAACTACCCGGTGGAGAAGCTCAGCGCTAATTTTTTGCGGCAGCAGGCTGTGATCACGACGGTTGGGCTGACCTATCAGCCCGGGCAGCGGTATATTGAATTCCCGCAGCAAAGGGTGGCCATTGGCTCGAAGTACCCGGTATTCTCGCTGGTCTATCAAAAGGGATGGGATGGGATATTGGGGAGCGAGGTCAATTTTGACAAATGGCGGTTTACGGTCAGCGATGACATGAATTTTCGACTGGCCGGCAGATTGAGCTATCGGCTGGGCATGGGAGGCTTTTTGAATACCAATTCGGTGCCGATACAGGACTACCAGCATTTTAACGGCAACCAGCTGGTGCTGGCGAGTGAATATTTGAATAGCTTTCAGCTGGCGCCTTATTATGCGAACAGCACCACTGCGTCGTTCTATGCTACGGGGCATCTGGAGCAGCATTTCAACGGTCTGCTGACCAATAAGATCCCGCCTTTCCGGCAGCTGAATATCTTTCTGGTGGGTGGGGCGAATGCGTTCTATGTCAATTCTACGAATAATTATGTGGAGGTGTTTGGGGGGCTGGAGAATATTTTGAAGGTCTTCAGGGTGGATTTGGTGAGCTCATGGATGGGGGGACATTACTATCAGACCGGCGTGAGGGTTGGACTGGGGGGATTGCTGAGCTGGAAGCAGGTCAGCGGAAGATAATGGGGGTGGACGCCGCCTGCCGGATTTTTAGTAATTTTGGCGGATTATGGCCGCCTTACACAACCGGGTTTCGAGGAAAGAGCTGAAAGAACGTTTACAGAAGGAGACCGAGCCCAGGACTACTATTTCATTTTACCGATATTTACCGATCGCGGATGTGCCTTCTTTCCGTGACCAGCTGTATGTGGGTCTTTCCGCCCTGAAGGTGTTTGGGAGGGTCTATGTCGCCGGGGAGGGGATAAATGCGCAGGTCAGCGTGCCGGCTTCCGATCTTAGGGCGCTGGCGGAGTATCTACGGGGGCTTCCGGGTATGGAGGGGCTTCGGCTGAATGTCGCCGTAGAGGACGACGGGAAGTCATTCTTTGTTCTGAAGGTCAAGATCCGGGCTAAGATCGTTGCGGATGGCATCAAGGACCCGTCTTTTGATATGGGGCGGAAGGGGAAATATGTGGATGCCGAGGCGTTCAACCGGCTGACGGAGGATCCTGCGACCATTGTGGTGGATATGCGAAATCACTATGAGTATGAGGTGGGTCATTTTGAAAATGCCCTGGAGGTGCCTTCGGATACCTTCCGGGAGCAGTTGCCGATGTCTGCCGATCTGTTGAAGGATAAGAAGGATGCCAATATCATCATGTACTGTACGGGGGGGATCCGGTGTGAAAAGGCCAGCGCCTGGCTGCTGCACCAGGGTTTTTCGAACGTGTTCCACCTGGAAGGGGGGATCATCAACTATGCTAATGAGGTCAGGGAGAAAGGGTTGGAGAATAAATTCCTTGGGAAGAACTTCGTTTTCGACGATCGTCTCGGGGAGCGGATCGGGGGAGAGATCATCGCGCACTGTCATCAGTGCGGGAAGCCGGCGGATACGCATACCAACTGCCGGAATGAGGGTTGTCATCTTTTGTTCATCCAGTGTGATGAATGTGCGGCTAAATATGAGGGTTGCTGCAGCCCGGCCTGCCAGGAGACGATCCATTTACCCCTGGAAGAGCAGCAGGTGTTGAGGAAGGGAGTGGAGAAGGGGGCTCATATTTTTAATAAATCCCGGGCCCGGCTGAGGCCGCGGCTGGGAGAATAAGTTGGATTTACGGGGGTTGTGGTCCTGGAAAAGCCTGACGTATGTCGGATAGGAAATATGTATAACAATTTTTATTTCAGAAAAAATCCAGATATATTTGAATCCAACAAAAAGTGTATAACGTACGTTTATAATTTTTTGTTTAGTAGAATTTAGTAGCTAAAACGTTTCAACGTCTGCCGTACCCGCAGAACCCTTAAAACTAAACTTAGGCTCGGACCATGAACAAAGCTGTGAAAGGTTTTTTCCGCCTCCGTGGTTATATCTGGAACATCGGGTACAAGCCCTCATTAGGCGGCTATGAGAAACGGAAGCTAGGCATTTTCAATGCGATGAACTTTTTGGGGCTATTGATGGGTATTGTAGTTCCGGTTGCGGGCCTGTTGAGCCATATTCATTTCCCTCCTATTGCCTGGCTGGTCGCCTGTTCTCCGGCATTTATCAGTCTTCTTGTTTATTTTATCACTACGCGGCAGCGGTATGAGCTGGCGAGGATCGTGTTTTTCATCTTATACCCGATAGTAACGGTGGCGATCTATGCGCTGCGGGTGGACGCGGGGGTGGAGATCTTTTTCCTCCTGTATGGGGTGCTGTCGGTCTTTTTCCTGAATAATATCTTCAATATCCTTCTGTCTTTCCTGTTGTCGATGGCCTGTTATTTCATGGTCTGTACGGTATGGAAGGACTATGATTTCAGCCTGGAGAAGAACAATATCTACTTTTATGTTTTCAACCACCTGATGGCCATTTTCTTTGTCTTTTATGGGTTGCTCCTTATAAAAAATGAGAATACGCGGTACCAGGAGCAGACGAGGGACAAGAACTGGCAGTTGCGGCGCAGCAATCTCAAGATACTTCGGCAGAAGGCAGATATATCGGGTAAGGCGGCGTTGCTGGAGGAGCAGACCCAGCAGCTGACAGAGCTGAATACGCTGAAGAACAAACTATTTTCGGTTATCGCTCACGACCTGAAGGCGCCGGTGTATGCGCTGCGCAGTCTTTTCCGGAATGTGCAGCTATATGATCTGCCGGGGGATGAGATCAAGCTGCTGATACCCGAGGTCGTTAATGAGCTGACCTATACGACGGGGTTGATGGAGAACCTGCTTCAGTGGGCCAAGAGTCAGATGCAGGCGGAGTCGATCCGGCCGCAACTGCTGGATATAGCGCGTATCACGCAGGAGGTGCTGCAGCTGTTGAGGCTGCAGGCGGAGGCCAAGCATATCTATATCCAGAGCAAGATCGAGCGGCCGGTATTCGTGTACGCCGACAAGGATATGATCAACCTGGTGTTGCGAAATCTCTTGTCGAATGCGATCAAGTTCACTCCGGAGGAGGGGCTGATCTTTGTGGAGGCGCGGGAGATGCGGTCGCATATCGAGGTGTTGGTGCAGGACAATGGCATGGGCATCAGCCAGGAGGGGATACAGCGCTTGATGGGAGAAAATTATTATACCACCCGTGGGACGGAGGGGGAGGCGGGGACGGGGTTGGGATTGATGCTTTGTAAGGAGTTCCTTTCCCGCAATGGGGGGAGGATGCGGATCGAGAGTGAGCCGGGGAAGGGGAGTACGTTTGCGTTTACGTTGCCCAAGGGGGGAAATTTGGGGTAGCTGCCGGTGGAAGACAACCTGGGTTAGTCCAGGTTGCCGAGGGCGTATAGGATGCGTTGATAAGTTTCTTCGTCGCTGAGTGTCTGGGGTTTGAATTTTTCGCCGATGACCTGTTCGTACAGCTCGATATAGCGTCCGCTGATGGTCTGGATCCAGCTGTCGGACATTTCCGGGACGGTCTGTCCTTCTTTACCCATAAAATTGTTGGCGATCAGCCATTCCCGTACGAATTCCTTGCTTAGCTGCTGCTGTTTTTGACCTTCCGCCTGTCGCTCTTCGAAGCCTTTCGCGTAGAAGTAGCGGGAGGAGTCGGGGGTATGGATCTCGTCCATGAGATAAATGGTATCACCTATCTTTCCGAACTCATATTTTGTATCGACGAGGATCAGTCCGCGTTTGGCGGCGAGCTCACGTCCGCGTTGGAAGAGGGCGAGGGTATATTTTTCCAGCTGCGCGTAGTCGTCGGCGCCTACCAGGCCGCGGCGGATGATCTCTTCGCGGGAGATGTCCTCGTCGTGACCGACCTCGGCCTTGGTGGAGGGGGTGATGATGGGAGTGGGGAAGTAGTCGTTCTCCTTCATGCCTTCGGGCAGGGCTACGCCGCAGAGCTCGCGCCTGCCTGAATTATAGGTGCGCCAGGCGTGTCCGGTGAGGTTACCTCTTACCACCATCTCTACCCGAAAAGGGGTACATTTCCGGCCGATGGCGACGTTGGGCGCGGGTGTTTCGGCCAGCCAGTTGGGGCAGATGTCGCGGGTAGCCTTGAGCATATAGGCGGCGATCTGGTTCAGGACCTGACCCTTGTAGGGGATCGGGCGCGGCAGGATGACGTCGAAGGCCGAGATACGGTCGGAGGCGATCATCACGAGCCATTTGTCGGAGATGGTATATACGTCCCTTACCTTACCACGGTAGAAATTTGTTTGATGTGGAAACTGGAGAGTCTTCATTTTGCAAAATTAAATTATGAGGACAACATTACAATGTGTATTTTAGTAATACCGGAGATGCTATCTCCGGCCCGTAACACGCTTATCAACGAAAACTTGCGCAATGAGAAAAAAATCAATCGGGGCAGTAGCGCCGCTACTGTCCGTCCTGTTCGTGCTTTTTTCTTTGTCCGCCTTCCCCCAATCCTCCGTAACAATTACCGGTAATGTAAGCAACGCAAACGGCAAAGATCGTGTTCCGGCCGTCAGCGTAACGGTCAAGGGTTCGTCAGCCGGGACTTTTACCGATGACAGGGGTAATTTCAGGCTTACGACTATGCAGTCGCTGCCACTGGTGCTGGTCTTCTCTTCAATAGGATTCGAGTTGCAGGAAGTGTCTGTATCCAGCGCTTCACAGCCATTACATATTGCTTTAAAGCCTGCTTCCACGCTGGGTACGGAGGTCGTTGTCGCGGCCAGCCGTGTGCCGGAGCGGATAATGGAGTCGCCCGTATCGGTAGAGCGGGTGGGACCGGCTGCAATCCGGAGCTCTCCTGCGCCGGATTATTATGATGTCATCCGGCAGGTGAAGGGTGTGGATGTGACGTCTTCGAGTCTTACGTTCACGTCCATTACCACCCGGGGGTTTAACGGCAGCGGGAATGCGCGTTTCAACCAGTATGTGGA
>Ga0105239_10002488_pt1 | contig 23470 bp, 16 predicted proteins | sample KBSC44metaG_FD_92761 | JGI IMG/M metagenome (GOLD analysis project Ga0105239, IMG submission 92761) | Corn rhizosphere microbial communities from Kellogg Biological Station, Michigan, USA - KBS C4-4 metaG | ecosystem: Host-associated > Plants > Roots > Rhizosphere > Soil | place: Michigan, USA...
GTCATTGTGTGGCGTAAGTAGAACAGAGAAGTGGCGTCGCTTCAGCCTTGCGAGCTTCGGCCTTGCAGGCCTCACATCTGTGCACCCTGGACATTGCCCGATCGAAGGAGCTGACGAGGTGCGTAGATTATGAATGAGGCTACGAGGCGGCATACTTTGAGCCAACTTACATAGCAAGGGGCCAAACAACTAGATTGATCCTGTATTGGGATAGTGAAGCATACGTGTGGATCCGAGATACTGGGGGGATGGTACAATCAGGTCGGCTTTATGACGTCCCAAACGACCAGTCTCTACAAGATTGCTATTGTCATTGTTACCAAAGCATGAGGTGAGTCCTCGACCATGCGTCCACGGTTCTGTAACACCTCTGCCTTGACCTCCAATCCATGACTGCCGCCTATTCCAAGCGAAACAGAGAGACATACACCCAAGTCTTTATTGTGGTGCGTTCTTCTGCGTATTTGTAAGGTCCAACCAGCACCTGAAGGCCAAGGGGCCTTTGATATGAAACTCGGCTACTTGTAAAGCGCTGAAGTTCTGATACCACGGGATACCCGGGTACCTGACATTGTCCAACGATTGATAATGCGTATCGCACCCTGTTTGCTCGTAAAGCTTGCACTTGACGCCCTTGTCCGGGGAGAATGAGCCATATTCAGTGTACATCCTGCGTATGATATTAGCAACTGCTTTTGTTGATTTAACTCGTCCCGGAGCGTGGGCGGAGAAGGACAGGAGATGGAATTTCTTCCAAGGGCAACGTTTGTGTACACTTACCTGTTATAACATTGGCCTTCGACAAAGTCCGTGAAGCGGCATGGAGGTGTGTACATTTGATGTGCACACTCATAGAACCCTCGGCCAGCAGCACGCCTATTGATCGTGGTGACCATAGCATTGGGGTGATCCGAATCGAACTTAAATCTGATATCCGGGGAGTCATCGTCTTCCAAAGCCTCTGCCCATCGACGATGAAACTCATGGAGATCCTGGTCTGTTTGGTCGTCATCATCGAAGTTCTCATCGCGATCTTGTTCTTCCCCAGTGCTGGATGTCTCAGCGAGAGCTTGAAGAGCGTTAAGGACGTCCTCCCTTTCGTTATCGTCGGTGTCACTGGTTGCATCCGCTTCGTCGCGAGGGCGTCTCCGCTTACCACCAAGTTCCTTAACGGCATCCACCTCCCCTTCATCACGAGGGCGTCTGACTTTACCACCAAGTTCCTTAACGGCATCCACCTCCCCCTCATCACGAGGACGAACGCCGCCTGGTCGTTCGGCGTCTTTTCCTTCTTCCCCGCGACCCTCACCCTTTCCCTTATCCCACGAATGCTCACCATCTTTTCCGGCTCCATGATTCTCATGCTTGTCTTTCTGGCTGCCGCCACGATCACCAGAGTTTTCGTGACGACGCCAGGCACGACCCGGTGACTTGCCGCCACCTTCATGAGACCCATCTGCGCCCTCTCCACCACGGCCTTGTTCTCCATTTCCTCCAGTATAGGAACCTCCATGGTCACCACCATGCTGATTGGCACCTTCATTGTCCATTCCTTCACCGTGGTGTTGGCCTTGATCAACACCGGCGTAGTTGTTGCCATTGCCGCCAGTAGTGACGGCCTTCGAATCACCGTTCTGGTTCGACCATTGTGTCGTGCCAGGAAAGGCAATACTGACGGCGGTCAACGCCGCCAAGAGCCCAAAGGTTTTCTTATATCCTACCATATCTTGCTCAATGGTAAATCTATTTTTACTGTCTTCCGGATGTATTCCACCAAGGATGACGGAATGATGAACCCCAAGTTATATGGAACAAAACCTACCTCTCCTCTTAGTAGCAAGCATCAGAGAAGGCCCTTTGTCCTTGTCCATACTTGCGGTATCAGCAGCAGACGTACGAGCGCTGTATCAAAGGGAACGGTACGGCTCAGCGCGGACTCGCACCGCATGCGAAGGCCTTTACAGCATCAGGAGGCCTCTACTCATCACCAACAATAGATTTCGATGTTGAAGGTGACAGCATTTGGCTAGTCGCGGTGTTGCGAGACAAAGGTGTGCTTGATATTGTTCTTGTGGAATGTGGGTAAGCTGCTTAGTATTGTTCTTCTGGCCGGGACGAAAATAATAGTGCGAGGATGGCGCACGGATACAATGTATGCAAGAATTTGATCGATGCCCTTCGAATCTGCCTGACTTACAGTAAGTATATTGGGATCGTAATAACCCAGTTTAGGAATTCTAAAGGGGAAATTGGCGTTGTGAGCTGTTCCACGCAATTGTAGAGATCCTGTGAGAACGGGTCCTACTTTACAGCGCAAGAGTTTCGGTAATTTCGTGAGAGCCCATCGCTTCGTCCGCTAGAACTTGACCTTTAGCACCCTTGGCATTTTCTTGACGCACAAAATACTCCGTGCTGTTGTTGCGCGAGTAGATGCCAGGATATCATGGGACAGCTCCAAGCCTACCACCCTCCTCTCACAAAGGAGAGGGAAAATATCAAAAAATCGAAAAAAAATGGGCGCAATCCAGGGTTCGAACCTGGGGCCTCTCGCACATTTACTTAGAGTAATCCCTAAGCGAGAATCATACCACTAGACCAATTGCGCAGTGAACAACCACGGATGTAAGACCGACGGCCAACCTACCGTATTTGTTGGGGAAAAGATCGAATATAGAATTAATAATCTGCATCACTGGTGAAATAGTGTGGAATGGTAAATACGCTAATCGCTAGCGTCGGACATTGCCTTGAAGGCGAGACTACGAGAACGCGTTCAGCTTTACTAGGTTTAGTATTTACAGTATTACACATCCTCTATTAAGCGCTACGGGGTTCACGAGTCTTGGATGCATAGTGTTCACCGTGAGTATCCAGACCGCTTCCGCAGCTTGGGCACACATTGTAAAATGGACAATCCTTGAGATCCAGCCCTTGATTCATCGCGGGTTCCTCATCCAATGTTGATCGGAAGTTACTGGAGAAACGAGATCGGGTTGGATCTGTGGATTGTTGCTCATCGTGGCTGGGAATCGGATCGAAGTGAGGTGTAAGTGAAGGAGTGGGAAGATTGAATGAATGGCCTGTAATGGGGTGGTGGAATTTGTGGGAAATGTTTTATTGTAATTTTGAGGAATAATGAAGAATCGAAGGCTGCAGAATAAGAGCAGGAGATGAAGGAATAAACAACCGTCGCATTGTGTGGCGGCTGAAAGCAAGATTTGATCGTGATGATTGTTGAGAATAGCTGACCCGCTTCCACGCATCGTTAACTTCAATCCAAATCGACTCACGTTGAGGCCTAATTAGGCTACTAACCGCTCACCTTCGCCATTCAACACTGACAGCGCACGCCTGAATACTGCTTCCTGGGAAACCACCGGTAAGTTGAAGATGGGAACCGCTTCCCCATGCTATTCCGCATTCCTTTTTACTCCTTACCACCACCGCCCGCGCCTTGCCAGGTTTTGGGTCCTTCATTCACTTCTCCCACCGCTCTGCTCCTTGAATAATTCCTCTCTTCGTTTGAGCAGCGCCTCGCCAGCGAGGTCAGAGGCGGCCATAACCGAGCGCTCCCATCTGACAAAGCATCGTAGAGACCCGTCCTTCGCCGGGTAAACGCCGTCAAGGCCCTCAACTCTCCATGCCTTTTCGAGATACTGGCGTGGGAATGCCTGGCCGGCAGCCTTCTCAATACTCTGGACTAGTGCTCCACTCGAGGTTGTAGCTAAGGGAGACTCGTGGTATCTGTGGCTTGCAGAGTACGCAGTCGAAGGGACTCTTTCCCTTGCTTCATAGGGCTTCTTTACCTTTTGAAGGTCGCCAAACACTCATACTCTGCGAAAACATCATGGATGTTACCTTCGGCAGGGGATAGAGCGACAATTGGAGGATCGTGGCCTATCTTCCTGGCCTATCCAACTTGACCACACTCTCTACTGCTGGTGACATCGCGATCTATCCCCTTGCCACCCTGTAAATCATTATTGTTGTTCTTCTCGCGAATAATGCCACTTGGGTTGATAGGACTGACGAGCAGTTGTCTAACAGAGTGATCGATGCTGGTCTCGGCGGGTACGGCAGGAGGGAAGGTAAGGCTTCTACCTCGAGCGCCAAAGATGAGATGAGATGGTCGTCATCGTCATCAGATGCCACTGCTGCAGGGGGGCAGGAGTTGCATCTCGCTTCGTACCAGGTTCGTCGTCACCCAGGAGAATGGGTAGGTCTAGCGGGTGTCGCGCGAGTAAGCTGGATGAGAGAACTGGGAAAGAGAATCACGGCGGGCTCACCTCGAGTGCCGGCACGGCTTGTGTCAGTTGCAATAGCAGCAGAACTGCGAGATGCAATACGGTAGGCGCACGTACCGAGCGCCACGATGTGCGGCACGACGATGAATCGAGAAGGCCAGTCACGCGCGAGCCGGGGGTGAGCACAGGGCGGCATCACTCTCGTCCTAAAGAGGGGTGAGTCAGGAGCCGTTTTTATATACCTTGGCATTCTACGGACCCCGTTCACCTTTGGCAAACGTGACCTCCAATGCTCTGAACAGCCACTGTGATATAAGTATCTGCTATATCAATAAATCTGCCAATAATAATCGCGTTGCATCGGGTATTGGAAAACTGTCAGCTGTGTCTACATTGACATTGGGCTTACAAAATAAACCTATATTGTGTTTTGCAGAAGCAAATTCCCACCCAGGAGTCACTCGTTTCTCGGATTGCCAGACAACAGATCAAGCAAAACCATGAACAGGAAGCAGAGGCGAGCGAAGGAATCTCAGAATTCCTCCTCGACCAGGGAGACGCTAGACAGCATCCCTCTTGCACAGCCTAACCGGTCCCCCTCAGCGAAAAGCCCCAAAACCTTGATCGAAATCGCAGCCGAGAAGCAAGCTCAACTCGATCCCAAGGGTCAGAAATTCAGCGGCAGCAACATTAGACCTGAGAATGTTGTGCAAGTTGAGATAGGCGAGGATGGAAAAGTGATTCCAAACCCGGCGTTGAAGTCTCTTGAAACCGCAGCAGGTGATGCCGAGGAGAGCGAGGAGACGCCCTGGCTGGACGTGATATTACTCGCGACGAGCCTTGGAGCCATCCACTTCACACTAGAGGTGTTGACGGTGCATCAGTACTCGCAGGAGCTGCACTTTCCACCGATTTTCGCGCACACGATCTTCACAGCGTTTCCGTCGCTCATGTTAGTGATCAGTCTGTTCCACGGACTTCTACTGCCGATCTCGATGGGAGGCTTCTCCAAACCAGTCCAGGAATGGGTCACGTCTCTGAGGTCACTTGTTTACATGGTGATTGCGAATTTGTCGGGTTGTTATCTGATATATCTCACGAATGATAAAGGGTATTATGCGGTGATGAAGAATGCACCAGCCGTGGGGACTATTTGGGTATGGGCCGTTCTTGAATCGGGGCTGTTTGGCGCGCTGGCTGGTGCTATTGGACCTGGGGCATATGCTTGGTGGTATGGATATGGCATCTCTTGATATTCGGACCTGCATCGAATGGCCCAGGATCTGGATTCAGAGACCCATGAGGAGAAAGATGATCTACTTCGCCCTGAGGAAGTCGCATGGGCAGGGCTACTTGACGATGACGCTCTCTTGGGAAGTGGTTTCCGGACATCCGATCGGATCAGACGGAAATGTCGGAGAAGATGAGCAAGCCTTACTGTTTCTCCCGTGTATCATGTCAGCGACACAACCGGGCCTGCAACCCCTGTCGCGCTTCGTCTCGAAGCTTTACATGAAAGCTTGGCCGGCAACTAGCCCCGGCGTGAGTTGTACAGATCGCAATTTTCTCGTACAACCCGATATCGGCAAAGACACCGTTACGAAACAGGGATCGGAGTCACGGGAGCGCGTGGTCTGTCTCGGACACTATTCCCACAGAGAATATAACACGAGTACCAGCGCAAGGTAAATTAAATTGAGTTGCCGACCAAATTAAGAAACAATACGACGAGTAAGAACAATGGGCGGCCGGGGCGGCTAGATTTACTTGTTGGGGGGTTTGCCGGTATAATGGATCGTGGCACAGGGCATAGTGGTGCTCAACAAGGGCATCGGATGTGGGAATCGGGCGGAGAAGGCCGGATTGTTAGGCTGAGTCGGGTAATAGTTTGTGAGTATCGAGGGCTCGAGGCGCATGGATATTTCTGAAACACGTGTGAAAGGACGCAAAGGTGGTCCGATGGCAGTCTGCAATGGCGAGAATTGCGCCCTGTGAAGAGCGGTAAGTTTCCTTGAGGGAAGCATTCTAGAAGGAATAAAGTGGAGAGGTGGATATAAGGGAATAACTATCGAGTAATGGGAAGTACAAGGCAAGGCAAAATATAGCCAGAAACTTGTACGATTGTTGACACGTGGGAGAAAATTTGCACAGGCGCCACGGGTGGGAGGCCGAGGAGGCCGAGGGGCACCTGGGCGGCCCCTAAGGAGGCGCCTGGGGAGGGTCCTCCCACGCCAATATTAGGGACCCCCTTAGGCTATACTTAGGTAATTACGATGGCAACAATCTTAGTCAGGATGTCACCTTGCCAAGCGAAAGTAGAGGACGGTGGGAATTGCGCCATCCCATAACAAAATGGTGGCCAGGCACGGAGTAATACTAACATGTGAGAAAGTCAGAAAGCCAGAAGCTCAGAAGTGAGAATGCTGCGACGTGTCATCATCGCTACGGTCTGCACCTCTCCTCATGATCTTCTTACGAGCGCGGAGTTCCCTGAAAAATGATATGATCGTGGATCGACGCCTGCAGCAGAAAATCTGTTTGCGGGGTGCAGAGGGAGAGGGGCAGGCAGAGTCTCGGGGCGTCGGGCGCTGGTTATTGGGTGTTTGGAACGCCCAAAGAGCCTAAACATGAGGGGTTCTCGGGCGCATCCAGGGGCTAAACCAGCCTAAGGGGATGCCTAAGGCGCCTAAGTTTCGCCTGGCACGATGCATTGGTCCAAAGTGCGGGTCTTGGCACACACCCGAGTTTAATTCCCTTTTTTCTTAGCCGTTTTTCCAGTCTACTGATGCTCATTAGTTGACGAGACGAACTCTTCGGCTGTCAGGTGGCCCCATCGCACCGTTCAGGAATCAGAAATCGCATCCACTGGCACGATCCACCATGAGAAATTCTCAACTTGCACTCTCTCTTTCCGCTTTCAACTGGCGGGCCGCTGGTTCGAGCAACCTTGACAACCTTGGACCTCCAAAGAGGGGCGATCGCGGTGGGATTCATTTCGCGGTTGACTCCTGGATTCAGATGAGACGAGACCACCGAGGATTTGGTACCTGGTACTCTGTACTCCGTACAGGGTCATCTCATCATCCTTCCCGAGTACGGAGCAAGGAATACAGTCCGCCACGTATACACGCCGATGGTGTAGCTGAATATCGCCTCAAGCCACCTCAGGAGGGATATTTCTTCCACCAGCCTAGCCTCCTGCAACCTAGGGCCTGAGACCTGAATGCTCAAGAGCAGGTATTCAGGTTTCGGCGTGATGTCAGCTTTTGACGATGCGTCGATGGAATAAAAATGTGGACACCAGCTAGCCACAGGGAGGTGACAGGGCTGGCTTGGTTGGTATCCAGGGCATGACCCATTTCCCAACCCGAACAGGGATTGTTCAACTCCCGGAATGCCTGGTCCGTCACCCTGGACGCAGAGAGTCACCCATCCCTACAGCATCAAATAGAGTCAGTTTGGTGCGGCTAGACGCATCAGCCCTTTCTGAATCGAGGTTTCTATTATTCACACCGAGCGTGTCAATGGACCATCAACGGAACATGCGCAACTATACAAAGACTGTGCGTGATGGCTCATCGTTGCAGAGTTTTCAACCTTACTATTCACTTGTTCTGCCCGGTGTGCTCTTGGACTGCCTTCCTCACGAGATTGAGGTGCATCAGCAGGACATATACCAATATATCCCATCACAATCGAGTGAATTCTATGATCGCTCGTTCTGTCCTAGCACAATCTTGGTATCACCACTCAGACAACACCACTTCCATTTGAGCCTCCGCGGATATACGCGCATCACGCCTCAAGTCAGGAGGACAAGAACTGCAGGACAAGACAGTCTCGAACAGCCAGAGACACAGACAGGAATTTCTAGGCGAGGACAGCCACCACATCCACCGCTGCTGCTACCGCCGGCTACAACTTCTGCTTGCCACCACCCACACTCTCATCCCGCAATTTGCGATTTCCACTTTTTCAACCTGCAGCGTCACCCCGCGTCCGTCATCCACCATCGGCGCTCGTCATCGTCACCGTCACGCCTCCCAGCGCCTTTCTGCGCAAGAAAACTCTGCTCCATACAAGCCCTGGTTTTGCTGGGTCTTGGCTGCCCCAGTCACCATGCCGTCTCGTGTGCAGGTGCATACAGGTACCGCTACTCCTCCCAGGAACGCTCCTTCCACCGTCAATGAAGTTGTCCATGTACTGCAAAGAAAATTAAACAACATCCATCTTGACTCGTCCGCCACCCCGCAAGCCAACATCTCTCCCAAGTCTTCCAGACGCCCCTCTTTCTCAATGGATAATTTACTCCACCACAAGAAAGATAAGAAACGCGATGACTCCAAGGAGCGGGATTCACGTGGTCAAAAGCGCATTTCTCTAAACATGCGCTACTCAAACAAGTCAAAAGATCGCTACATTCATTCTCTTAAGCATGGCCCTGTGAAGCTAGCCTGCTTTGAAAATATTACCGAATCTCCTCCTTTGGTCCTGTATGGCAACGTCACTAACTCAACCGGTGCACTGCTCTCAGGACGTCTCAAGCTGTTCGTCGAAGACCCTAGTGGTCAAGTTACTTTGGACAACTTCACCATGACTCTGGTAGCAACGACATCCACCAAGAAGCCCGTGGGTAAAGATTGTAAGGAGTGCGCAGACAAATCCGAGGAACTGAAGAAGTGGACCTTCCTCTCAGAGCCCAAGACCTTTTACAAAGATTCCGATAATCAATTTCCCTATTCGTTCCTCTTTCCTGGCCATCTACCGGCGACAACACACTCTCAACTGGCCACCATTGGCTATGGCTTGCACGTCACCGCAAATACTTCTCATGGCGAGAAGATCGAATATCAGAATCCTTTGATTGTTCAGAGAGCCATTCAACCAGGTCCAGACAAGGCTAGCATCCGCATCTTTCCACCAACAAATTTGACTGGCCGTGTACAATTGCCTCCTGTTGTTCACCCCATCGGCACTTTCCCCGTAACCATGTCTCTCAGTGGCGTGGTCGAGAAGAAAGCAGAGAGCCAGACCAGGTGGCGTCTCCGAAAGCTCTCATGGCGTATCGAGGAGCATTCCAAGGTCATCTCCACCCCTTGCACTAAGCATGCACACAAGGTGAATGAAGGAAAATCAATTCAACATTCTGAAACTCGGACTCTGGGCAATGATGAATTAAAGACGGGCTGGAAGAGCGACTTCGATACTATCGGAGGTGAAATCAACCTAGAATTTGAAGCCTCCCTAGCCACAAGAACAAGTCATCGTGCTACCTGTGACGTCGACTCCAATACGGGTATCGAGGTCAAGCACAACTTGGTCCTCGAATTGATCGTCGCCGAAGAGTTCTGCCCGAACAAGAACACTTCCTTGATCACACCTACCGGAGCTGCACGGGTGCTCAGAATGCAATTCGGTCTAGTTGTCACAGAACGGGGTGGCATGGGCATCAGTTGGGATGAAGAAATGCCACCCGTCTATGATGATGTACCAGCAAGTCCGCCAGGATATGGCAGTGCGGACAAGAACGACGGAGCTTGGGGTGGTGCCATGATGGAAGATTATCATGGCCCAGACTTGGAATATGAGGATCTTGAGGCAATGCACAGTGACAACCCTAACGCACCTCCATCCTATCGAGATTCGAGTTTGCCAAGGCGAAGACCATCACACCCTAGAACCGAGTCCGGTGAAAGTTCCTCCCATCCCACCTCCAGCAGACGGCCGAACGGTGGCTGGACCATCGACGAACTTGGCTATCAGCCACAATATGCTATCCGAACAAGGGGGGAAACAGACAACGAAGACTCTAGCCCCACAGAGGATTACGGCGAAGGCTCGTCTTCACGCACCCTCCAAAACTGAATCAAGCGAGCAAACCAGTCGCAATCGTTACTTGCGCCTCGCCTCACACATCTACCTAATATCAACCTACTTGCACATAATTCTTATAACGACTCAGCATTTTTACGACCTTTTTATAGACAAAACACATGAGCCCTCCAGAGCTCCTTTGGGTGGATTTTTCATCATTGTGTTACACTGTTACGAGAGCGGCAAGAAGCGATACCCTCCATGCCAGTGCAGCAGAGCAAGCGTTTTTCATCAAAGCGAATTCGAATTCATGAACCGGAGTCTTCAGTGACTCTGGTTCTGTTCCTCTCTTGGTTTTCTTCAACTTTCATCATCGGAGCGAGCACAGTACACGGTTGGGCTTTTTCACCTTTTCACCCTTTTCCATCTTACAGTTATAGTTGACTTTTTTCCTCCTTCTCAAGAGCTCTTGCTTGAATTCTTCTTCGGCATGAATCAGTCCTTGTTGGGGTGTTACCCATCTCGCGACTTTGATGAGACCCCAGACTTTTATTACTGGGAATGATGAACTCTTCTCCAATATTAGGTAGCATTACCATCAAGAGATGGTACATAATATCTCAAAGGCTACTTTGAGTATTCCTACTGGATCAGCATGGCTAGGACCGGCCTTGGTAGGTAGGTACCTACTCCCGCCATAGCTTAGTATAGTAATGAAACAGGACAATGACTCCAATTGTTCCGGTCCACAAACTCTGAAATATAATCCTATGCTAGAGCAGAGATACAACGTGCTTCATGGTTTCATTGCATGTCCCCTCGTGAGTCTTCGATGCTGAAGTAGCGATCCTCGACAAATATCAAAGAATCGTACTTACGTTGAAGGTACTTCGCGCCTCACTCTAGAGAGTACAAATAGACTATCACAGCTTGAGCGCAAAGGACAAGAGCAGGACAAAGCCACCGAGCCAGTGGTTCATTCATGTGCGAGTGAGCGCGTCAGGTGTGTGCGTGTGACTATGAAAAATTTCTGGGTTGGCCTGGCTCTGCCCATGGTGGCCCCGGGTGCATTGGCGCCAGTGGGCTCGAGAGTGAGAGTGGAATGGAGTAATAATATTAGTAATTACAGAGTACAAAAGTGAAAAGAAGTCTAGTCTAAGGAGCGGAAGAAATATTCACCGACTAGTTAATTATGTAAGTTAACTAAATAATAGGTAGCGCGGCATCTCGCACTCGACGAATGAATGAGTGAATGAATGGACAGACGGATGGGGTCGAGTTCGACTTTCTGCTTGCTAATTGCAATTTGATTTGATTTGATTTGTGATGAGATGAGGTTGGAGAAGAGTTATGAGGTTTACTAGTTAGTGGTGTATGAGTATGAGTCTGAGCTTGAGCGCGAGCACTAAGCAGGCATACGTAGAGCGTCGATGCCAATGGTGATTGGCAACACAAAAATGGTAAATGGTAAATGGTATTAATTAAATGGTAAATGGGAAACGGAAAATGGAAAATATTGTTAAAATTTCGATCTAATACTCTTTCTAACTCGTACTACACCTGCAACGAAAAATTGAAATCGAGAAAGCACAAATAGCGTTTTAGCGTTTATGTCCGTCGGCTCGGCTGAGACGTGGTATGACCTCCTGCTCTCAGTCCTTGCGTGCGACTTGGGGATCATCGGACAATGGGCCAGGTTTAGAAAGGGGTGAGAGGAAACTCGTAAGTGCATGCACGCTCGGTTGGCGAGGATGCTGAGACGTAGTATGACCTCCTGCTCTCAGCATTCCCGGCGGGCGAATGGGAAGTTGGGATGATAACCTGGTCCGACGGGCTGCCTGAGCAGCCGGCGAGTCGGGACAAACCTGTATCCTGGGATATAAAGAGCCAGATTCGGTCGGTGAGTTGGAGCAGCGAAGAAGGCTATTCGCTTGGTCGATGGCCGTGAAATTCGAGTGAGGCGTAATAGAACAAAAAGAAGATGTAAATGCTTGTGTTGGTTGGTTGGTTGGTATGGTAAGAGAAGATCATCAAAGCATCGGAGAGGGTAGGTTGGATGTGGTTGATAGGAGAAGTTGAGTGTATCGTTGAATGCTCTTGATGAAGCGGCCGGGTACAGCGATACCTCGTGGGAAGGCTGGCGGGAGGGAAGGAATACTGGCGTTTGGGATCAGCCTAAAGTCATCCTCCATTCCCCGTTCCCTTGCCCTCCCTCTTCGGAGAGCTAATCATCGACATCTCTCGGGTCATTCTTCTCCCAGAAAGCCTCGTAGTCCTCCCAGCTCTGCAGAGGAATCTCCGTGGGTCGAGTAATCGGAATGAGCGGTATCTTTTGCTTCTCGAAGAACTCGAGCTTCTTCCTGGTCAACTCGCGGGTCTTGTTGACGCTGTAGATCTTGACGCGGTGACAGGAGCTGGTGACGTGCAAGCCCCAATTCCAGGCGTTGCGAACCTCAAGGGGCTGGGTGTTGAGAGAGTTGTCCCAGCAGCGCACCACCAGTTCGATCCACCCCTCGACGTCACATGGGAGGGAATACTCCCAAGTTCGCCAGGCGAATTTGTGCTTGGTCGAGAGGTTCTCCGGTGGCACTGAGTACCAGCTGAAGCCCCCGTCGGCGGATAGTTCGACTCGTTCAGGCCAGCGGCCACCACCGGAATACGCCCATCCCTTCATGGCGATAGAGCCTTCATGGACAACGACTTGCTTGTTCCATGGTGACATGATGGCGGAGGAGACGGGCATTTCCTGGATTTGGATGCCCATAGTCGGTAACTGGTTGTGCTTACCCACCTGCTGATTGAAGTAGAGATATTCCTTGCTTTGGACTGGTGCGCGGGTTGGATGAGGAAGGCCGCGGATACGATAAAGCCATTTGACGGATCTAGCGCCGATGTATCCCATCACCACAACTCGGAGTGGGAAGCCATGGATCTTTGGGAGCGGTTCGCCGTTCATCTCCCATACCAGCATGACTTCGTTGGCTTTGACTTTGGACCAGGGTACGGAAACGAGATAATTCATCAGCTCGTTTTGCTTGAAGTAGGTGTCTGCACCGTGAAATTCGAGATGTTTGCCGCCATCTGCCATCCCACCACATGCTTTGATCACCTTCTTCAGCGATACGCCGACATACCGTGCAGTACCGATAGCTCCTTCGGCCCAGGGAGCGTTGATCATCTCATCACCTTCGCCTGCGTACAGCTGAATTTGCTCGATGCGACGAGTTCCAGAACATTGGATAGTCACTAGCTTTTCCATACGCGGGAAGGCGGTTTCGTCTTGAAGTTCCGCTAAGGTAAACTTGCGAGGATTTTTGACAAGGCCATCGAGAGTCAGGAACCATTTGTCTGCCTCAATATCCGGGATACCACCGTGGTTTCGGATAAAATGTAGTGGGTTGGGAGTGATGGGCTTGGCTGTGACGAGTCTTTTTGGAGGCTCACCATTATAAGGGAACTGCAGGAGATGTAGCATGTCTGGGTGTTTCTCTTGGATGACACGAAGCCATGATTCCTCGGGCACAGAGGTCAAGGGCCCGCCGATGGCCTTGTGCCAGGCTTTCCATCGTACACCCTCGAGGACGGGGTTGGTGTCAGGAATGGGACCAAGTTGAAACTCTGGTGGGGGTGGGAACTCGTTGGCAAGCATTATCTTGTTTGCTTTGGCTTTCTTTTCGGGATAATCTTCCCATTCAATATATCTGCATATGAATGTTCGTTAGCTGGAGAAGGGAAGAAGACAGTCGAGAGGTGAAAAGGCATCTCATTACCCGTGCCAGCCTTCCCTCTCCTCTGCAAACACGACATTTAGATCCTCTTCCTTTGCGATATCATCGGCTTTAGCATCGTCGTCGTCGCTGCTCTCGACATCACTAAGTGCGCTTGGGCGTGCGTCTCGCGCTTTTGAAGCAGTTTGATCAAGCAGGGCGAGCTCAGCTGGAGCTAATCCCTGCTCGAGCTTCCATTCATCACTGGGCTGCGTGGAGATCATTGTCAGCTATTGTCTTGGGGGGAAAAAGGCTTAACCAAGTAGTGAGATCAACCTGGACGTGATGAAGTAGCTCTCGAGCTGGAATGTCAACGTTCATCTTCGCTCGATTTTGTATCAGAGAGTTTCACGCCGCTACGTTGTCGTTGCCACATTCAAGGTGACGTGTCCTCCTATTGTGTGTGTAGAGTTGAATTCAGCCGGATGGAAACGAGGAGGGGCAGTACAGGAATTTCACGAGAGGCAGAACGTTGCGCTGATAAAGGGAATTCTCAGACCTGGCGGGAAAACGATGGCATAGAGGGGCTTATCTAGACCCACCTCTATCGAGGAAGGTAGCTGGAAACCGGTCCATGAGCGGCTTCATGAAGCTGATACAGACCAGCTTTCCAGTCTCATCAGGGCTCGAGATTGGCTGGCTGCTTGAGTTCCTCATGTCATTTTGAACACTCATCCTAGATTTCTGCATCCGAAATAGCTGACCGAAGGGTGATTCATGAAGCTGTTCACAGAAAGTCGCTTTGGTTGGTCGAAAGCCGGGAGATCCGAAAGCAAACAATCTACCGAATCCAACCGGGCATTGCCTGCCTAGCCAGATTATGAAGCGGTACAGATGTCCCACAACGGAAACAGTTTGGTGTAAGGGTATTGGAAGATCTGAATGTTTGTACTGGAACCTATGAGTTCCTGATCTAGCTTGCATCTCGGGGGATCTTGGAATTGTCGAGCTTGCTGAAAGGTGGGACGCATGATGACGTTTCTACACCTGAATAGGAACATTTCTTCTGTGGCGACCTAGAAATGCGAGGTATTCGGAAGCGAAACCCTGAAGCTGTCCATTCAACTTGGGGTGTTAGGATGCACAAAAGGTAATATGGTGGGCTTGAAGTTGCCCGACGGAGCAACGTTTCTCCAGAACGAATTTATCATCAGATTAACTAACCTTTGTAAGCTAGTGCGGTAGAACGTGCCTCCGCCGAAGAAATGGAAGGACCAGATCTCGTTGCTTGACTCTGAACGCTCATCATGACACATATAGGGATTTCTTAACTAGGCGGTGTCTCGCTCAGTTAAGCCACACACGTGGATGCAGCTCATGGACAACGGTGGGGAACGGATTACATGAAGGGGAGCGGAACCTGAATCAAGCCTCGGAGCAGTTCACTCTTGACCTGGGAAGCACCAGTGTTCCATTTGCCCTGTAAACGAACCTATGGGAGTCAGGAGGAGAAGGCAGACTAATGGTTCTCAGATGATGGGGTTCGGAACGATATAGGCTTCATCATAAAACATTATGTTGTGGTAGCCTCTGTATCCGCACCCTCAGCGACATTCCATATAATACATCAGGTATCTACATACATCCCTAGGTAGACAATATGTAGGAGGCGATATATTTCAGGTGGTTCATGAGTCCAGACAAGGACTGATCGTAGTTCGTTGGTGGGTGTGCAAATCCATACTGCGAATATTTCTGTGCCTAAGTAACGGCTCCGAAGAGCTCAACTCAGCAACATCTCCAATTCCTCAATGCGTCTCTTCTTCCTCTCTTCCTCTGACTCGCCCGATCCTGACTGTCCCACTCCAAGAGACCCAGCCACAGCCATCTTCCTTTCCTGTACTCGTAGCATCCTCTCCTCAATGCTTTCTTTGGTTATGAAGCGTACCACTTCCACCTTCTGGGTCTGCCCCATTCTGTGCACTCGATCAATGGCTTGTGCTTCCACTGCAAAACTCCACCATGGATCCATCATATAGCAGTAATTCGCGGCTGTGAGATTAAGCCCGACTCCACCTGCTCGAAGGGAAAGGAGCAGAACTCGTGGAGCATTGGGATCGGATGAGTTTTCGGCATTAAAGGATCGAATGACCTGAGCGCGAACTTTTTGAGACATCGTCCCGTCAAAGCGGAGGTGCTCGAAGCCATGTTTGGTGAGTTGTGGGGAAATGAGATCTAAGAATGATGTAAACTGGGAGAATACCACTGATTTAGTGCCTCTGGGCAAGCATGAGAGGTTTTTGAGCAAAGCTGCTATTTTCGCCGAGGTGGATGCCGTGGGGGAGTATGGATGAATTCTTGTGAGCGAGATTCTTGTCGGTTGGGCAGCAGTATCGCCTCTGTCGTACAAGTCGCCTTCAGAGTCGAACGAGTCAGAAGGACTGTTATGTTTGACGATCTCGAAGACATCTCGTGGGTTGATGGTCTCACGGCACAGGAAACAGCGAGGACTTTCTCCTGCATCTAATTGCCGGGATATGTACTTCTCAAGGCAAGCCTTACAAGCACTATGCCAGCATGTGGTTACAGCTGGATTGATCATGGGCTCTTCATAGCAAAGGGTGCATTCCCCACTGGACTCATTCTGAATCTGACGTAGGGCACGAGCCGGAAAGGAGCTGATAGGGTCTTTCGCAGATGTGTCATCTTTTGAAGCGAGGTCTGTGTCATTTGTAAAGCGGTTAATCAGATCCTGCAAGTCCATGTCGTCCGCGAACCCATTCTCGTCTGCAGCCAAAGCAGTTGCCGCGTCCTCCTCATCAGCAACAATATCCTTGTTTCTGGTCAGCACTGGATGACAACATGACTGTCTCAATCTGAGAATCTGGGCAAATATCGTTGTATACGACTTCAACAGCGTGCCTGCCTGAAGAGATTCATTGAATGCTCGCTTAGCGCGAGTGAAAATCAAGCCGTACACTTCCCTTTCTGTTTTAGAAAGTTCAACTTCCTCAATAGTAGTGGTCTTTGCAGGAAGCGGTACCAGAGCCTCCCCTTCCGGAGTCTTCATATCTTTTGTTCTGCGAAGTACCAAAGGTTCCAAGACAGTCTGCACCACGTTGAGGGCACGAGCGATTTCCTTCGATTCAAATGGCACTGTGATGAATGTCTTCCAAAATGAGAAATTGTTCCATGGTTCAACTTTCAAGAACCGTACCAAACTGAACAAATCTTCCAGGCGATTCACGATTGGCGTGCCAGTGAGCACCCAACGGTGCTTGGCTTTCAGCTCGTAACACGCTTTCGAAGTTTTGGCCTGCCTGTTCTTGATGGTATGTGCTTCATCCAGAATGACTCGGTGGAAATCAAGTGAGAATAGTCCATCATGAGAACCACGATCTCCTCCAGCACCTGCAATCTGATTGAACTCAGACAAGACTACTCCGTAGCTTGTAATGATGACGTTTGGAGCCGAGTTCGCCTTGGAGGCAGAACAAAGAACCGGTAAGTTCACATTTTTGTCACTCCCGTAGTAGACCAACGTTTTCAGAGTTCCTGGCTTGGAGCACTTGATGGCCTCACTCTCCCACTGGGCAAGCAAGGACATCGGTGCCACAACCAGAGTTGTGCAAGGAGCAGGTTCTGTCGACACCGAAGACTGAGGCAATCGAGGTAGATCGTTCACAGATGTAACAGGTTTGCTGCCAGCCTGGAGATCTATCTCCGATCGATTGGAGTGAATGAGACTGTAAATCTCGATCGTTTTCCCGAGACCCATTTCATCAGCTAGAATGCCACCAAGACAATTCTGCTCTTGGACAGGGAACTCTAGACTGATTTCACCTGAGTAAAGATTGACATAGAAGTGATCTTGGCCTTCTACAAGGGGCTGATCGACATCATCAGCGTTTTTCGTTGGCCACGTATACTCTTCCCACAGTGGATGCATTGACTGCTGTGCCTCGGATTTCTGATCTCGCTCCTTTCCCAGCATCCAGTGCAGTGCCTGCTTCTGGTATTTTCTCAACTGCAATGCGAAGGAGGACGCGGGTTCAGCTTCGGGTGTATTGAAATCAAAGGACTGAGCTTTTTGATACAATGTATCTAGCTGATCTTCCTCGAGCTCTTCGCCTTCCTCATCCTCGGTGTTCGGAGTTGAAATTCCGGATTTGGCCTTTGGTTCCTTCTCCTTGTCATATTGCTCAGCCATCTCTGCTGCTTTCAAAATGCCTTGTTTTTTATGTTTGGCCGTCGTTGCATTCGTTGACGTTGGATTGAGATTCACTTCTTCGAAGAGCTTCACGAGTGCAACTTGTCGAAGACGTAGATCTTTCTCCTCACTGCTTTCCTTCTCTTCAAAGAACCCCGTGGCTCTGTTGTCATCTTGTGGCTTCACAAATGCACTGGCTACAAATGCAGATCGAAGGAGGTATGCACGCAGTTGAAGATACACGGTATCGTTTACCCGAACGCGATCGGGAGCGAAGACGCAAGTTCCTTCGAAACGGCATATTTTCTGATCGATAAGGGAGGACACCCATTTGGCTGTTTCTTCAGGTAAACGACCTAATTCCTCCCCTGTCGAGTTTGTGAACCTTGTCACAACATCACCTTTCTGATTTCTTCCGATGACTGGCACTAGTTTTCCACCTCTCCCAATTTTTGTCTTTGGCATGATTTTAGAGCGTTCAATCCGAACTGCCTCGCCATGGGCAAGCAGGTTTGATCCACTCTTTGTCATCCAGGCTCCCACACCGAAGGAACCTACATATCGTTCTGTAGGCATCAACTGGAGCGGGTTTCTCTCAACAGCCGACTCTTCAGTTTGGGTGGACTTTTTGACACCACGGGGATGCTCTAATTTTGCAGATATACTGAGCGATGGCCTGGTGGGCAATGAGCTCGGTGTGGGATCTAGTTTTGCAGATGAATCGAGCCATTCATCATCGTTGCTTTTTGACAATGGGATTGCCAGAGGTGGAGATGGTACTTTCGTCTTCCATGAACCATCAAAGTACATGTTGATGGCTCTTTCCAAATTGCCATTCGCCGCAGCCTGAATTTTCTGAATTGTGGTCTGTCCAACATCTTCACCAATAAAAACCCGGAAGGTCTCCTCATCGAATTTAGAAGTGCCTCCATCTGGATATAGAGGTTGGAGGTCGCCAGCATCCGTTTGACTGGATCTTTGTTCGATACTAGTGGAGGAGGTGGCGGAGGTAGGCCTGGACCCATTTACGGGAACTGCGGGAGGCTCTTGAGCAACAGTCTCCTCAGGATCATCTACGAAGAAGCGCCTCTTTTTCTTGGGGCGCTCGTCGAAGAAATCCATCATGGGTGATTTCTGTTGGCATGAATGGAGGAAGGCAGACTTGGAGGTGAAGCGGTTGAATACGCGTGGAACTTGAAATGACGCGCGCCGCCACGTGATCACGCGATTCAATTAAATCTCGACGGCCGTGGTCGAAGCTTCCCTAACAGACTTTCCCAACGTCATTGATTTCAGAATTTATTTTGGGATGTTGAATGGCATGCGTGAGTTTATGATGTACTCTTCAAATTGATGGCATTCAAACTCTTTCTCTTGTTTCTCATATTTTGATCGGCAGCTGCCTAGATAGATGGCTTTGGGTATTTCCCAATGATATCGGCCGAACACTTCCTCTTTCAATCACCACCACTGAGTTAAAGATAAAGAACTATCTCGGCATAGCAAATTATGTCACACCAACTGGCGGCGATGTTAAGGTCTTCTAGAACGGAAAGACTCCCAAAAACATCCGTGCAGGCCCGAGTATTTTTCTTGAAGACCAGGCGCCAATTTTCCCTCACAGGGACAGCCAGGCTGTCCCTAGACCGAGATTCACCTGATGTTAAGAAAGCACAGGTTTACTGCTCCAACCTTGTCCGGTGCGTTAAGATGGCATAGATTTCAAAGCCTCCAAGTTCCTTCTAACAGTATTAGAACATACGATGCTCCATCATACACGCTAGCACATTTTATACCTGCGCGTATGCAAGCAGCATACTTTGCCATCCGTGCATTCAATATTGAGCTAGCTCGTATTCCGGATCTTGTGTCTATAGCAGAGATTGGAGCAATGAGAATGCAATTTTGGCGAGAGACTATTGATAAAACCTTCAGGCTCACTCCGCCCGCTGAACCAGTTGCAATCTTGCTAGGCTCGTATCTCGATCAAGGGCACAAGCTCAGCAAACCCTGGTTTCAGCGTATTATCAATGCCAGAGATCGTAAACTGACGCACCCTGGATTTGGCAACATGAATGAACTCGAGTCTTATGCAGAGTCTACCTATTCTACCCTCCTTTATCTAACGCTTTCTGCTCTGCCACTTGAATCCCTCACTATGGATCATTTAGCATCACATATTGGTAAAGCTGCAGGCATAACAACCGTTCTCCGTGGCGTTCCCCTACTGGCTTTTCCACCTCCGCCAAACCGACACTCGAACAACCCAGCTGGAATGGATCTTCCTGAGATTCGCGAGAAACAGGGTGTGATCACATTGCCCCTTGATGTCATGGGACAGTGTAGCGTTCGCGAAGAAGACATCTTTCGTAATGGATCGAACGCTGCAGGGCTCCGAGATGCAGTATTCACGGTCGCCACACGTGCTTCAGACCATCTGATCACGGCAAGGACGATGCTCAAGAACGTGATAGAGGATAAAAGTCCGGGCCATGAGTTTGAGTACATGGACGACGAGGGTCGGGACTATAGTAGATACGAGAGTGAAACCGACACATCAGCCCAGAAGACGCGGGAAGACAAGGACCGGGGTTTTGGAATTGTCATGGGTCCAGCCGTCAGCACCCAATTATGGCTAAACAGATTGCAGAACGTCGACTTCGACATCTTTCATGAGAGTCTGCGGCGTGTTGAATGGAAACTCCCATTCGTCGCTTGGAGCCGGCACAGAAAAGGCGAATTTTGAATTCTGTGCTTCCATGAAATAATTGAGAGGCCGTTTACAATGGATCTCCGTCCATTTCGCCGACTCATATCGGTATCCGCTTAAGGAAGTCTCGAAATCTCATCATTCAAGCATCCAATGTATTCCTACGGCTCCGACTGACAGCCATTGCATCTCCTCTTTTACCCAGAATAGCCTCGATGGCCCCAATCAGTGCTAGGGGATCATAGAACATGATACCCTTGGGGCTCTTACGACCGTAGAGTTTCAAGCAATCGATTCCAACGGAGGCAAGATGTTCTCGGTCAACACGAGGGGTACCATCTCCAGTTAAATGAATGACATGGGTCACATAGCGGCGATATATAGATCGAGGTTGGGAAATGGAGTGATGTTGTGTCTCTGGTGTGAGAAGATTACCATGTCGAACTACCGGAGATGTTGCGGCGGTTGTTGAGAGAGTCTCATCTGAGCGCGAAGCGTGCAGCATGGGTCTTGATATGTTGCCTCTTGATTGTTCACAGGCGCGTACAATTGCCTCGACAAAGTCAAATGCAGAGAAAGGACTTGTGCTAGGACCAACCTCACGGTCTAGTGATCCATTCAAGATAAGTATCTTATGACGGGCTGCTGTGGACCGCAAGGCTTCGCCCACCCCCTTGAGTACGATTGAAGGAATGATCGATGTGTACAGCGAACCGATGGAATATATGATGGCCTGCGAGTGCTTGATTGCTGATACAACACGCGGGTTGGCTGGTGGTAGCATCTCCTGCCCGTAAGGGTTGATATACCATATACGATCGATACGAGTGGGTAAATCTTCATCTTCCTCCTTGCTAAACTTGATGTTTCGTTGTCTCAAAGTCGGGAGAGTCCCAGGGATGTTGGCGTCTTCAACGTCATCAGAGTGGTCGACACTTGGCCGTGATCTGCCACCATGTGGAGATTCTGAGACAACAGTTGGCATTTCCAGAGCGGTGGCGGCTGCTGGGTGGGAGATGTTATTCTGTCCAACGATGACCTCTCCATTCCCCAGTCCAGCTGCAATATGGTGGGAAAAATTTGAGTTGATGCTGGGAATCACACGGACTTCGCCGTCTGGGATTCCGCAAATGCTGCTTAGCAGATAGATAGCAGACTCGAAGCTACCACTAAACAGCCGTGCTCCAGTCAGGAATAGGTTTCCAACACTAGCTGATGTAAAATCAAATGTTGACAAAGGTCGGGCTCGCTTGAGCACCTCGAGATTCAACAAATTAAAGAAAGACCGGATAAGCTCCCTCTTGGCCGATGATATATCACGCCATAACTCCGACTTCCCAGATACGATCAGCTGCCACTCTGCAGCGGCATCATCTGAAGATGTGGATGACAATCGATGATTGAATAGTGTTGAAATTGCCGACTTTTCTGGAGAAGGGGGATTGATAGGAATGAGTCTGACGAGGCGACTGCGAACATCACCAATTCCGGGACCACCAAAGACCCGTATCAGCTCTGAAGATGAGCCTCCGTTGTCACTGATAGGGATGATATAACTCAAGAGGCAGTCTTTGTTTTCACGGACCGCCTCGAATACATCGACCAGGCTGTTCGCTGCACTTCCACCCGAGAAGACCACTATTCCTTTGCCGTTCAGCATACTGTTTACTGCAAAGGATGTAAAAAAAATATTCCTACATGATCAACGACATTTTAAGGTCGAGGTGCATTGGCAGGAGACCACTGCCATTACGAAGGGGTTTTATATTGGCGCTTCAAGGGCTCCTGGTCAGAACTTGGGGACTGAGGTCCGTGGCCTCCGGGGATGTCCATTTCGAGAAGCCCATCCGGCGGGCACTGGCTCGGTCGAGTAGTTCTTCCTCGCCAGGAGCACGTGATTATCAATCATGTGACTTTAGCATTTTGGATTACACGTTATAATTAATTATTCTTCTCACTTATTGTCTCATTTATTGGGGCAAAGTTTGTTCCTACTCAAAGTTTCTTGAACTTGCTAAACACACGTCTCACGAGCGAGCGGCGAGCCGTTCCCCTGATATCACGTGCCGTTGACCCTGCCGCCCCAATTTGGGAGGAGGATTCAGCCCTTTTGCATAGCCTGAAACAGCCACGCCAAACAAATCCATCCCCTGTGCACTTTTTCCTAGCAGAATGCCCTCCGCAAAACGCTAAACGAGAAGCCCAAGCCCAGAACGAAAAGCTTAGCGCTCCTTGACTTCGTTGGTGGGTCGACTAAAGGGCTGAGGTAAGGTTCAGCTGGGCTCGTTTAGAGCTGTGGAGGGGCTGATCTAGAGCCCAACTTTCCGTGGCTGCTTCACCACCGCGAATCCTTCGAATTCACGCTGGCTGGCTCACTGGCGAAACGATGCCACCAGCTTCTCATTCCCTTTCCCCCCTCCACCGTCTCTCACCTTTTCCACCTGAATTTTCGTGTGTATTTCGCATCTTCTTTTCATCTTTAGACAGAACCCAGCTTCCACGGGCGATTCCTTCTGAGTTTTGGATAATCCCACCCATACCATCGAGCCTCGCACCATGACTTTGGGAGGTCATGGTTCTCATGTTCCCGCCCACCACCAATCCTCTGACTCTCCCGACGAAGATGCTTCAACTAGGCGGTCTCGTGAACATGGCCATCGTCGGTCCCACGAGGTCGATGTCGAGGCTCAAGCCGCCGACGTTGCTATCTCCAGTCGACGCGGCTCTACAAACCCACACGTTCGAATTCAAGAGAACCCTGAACATCATGACCATCACCACCAGA
>Ga0105239_10002489_pt1 | contig 23469 bp, 16 predicted proteins | sample KBSC44metaG_FD_92761 | JGI IMG/M metagenome (GOLD analysis project Ga0105239, IMG submission 92761) | Corn rhizosphere microbial communities from Kellogg Biological Station, Michigan, USA - KBS C4-4 metaG | ecosystem: Host-associated > Plants > Roots > Rhizosphere > Soil | place: Michigan, USA...
CAACGTGATCCTGATCGCCCCGAAGGATGAGCTGGCGGCCAAGGAGAAGGCCGATCTCGAGTCGAAGCGGCAGATCGCGGATCTGGAGCCGGTGCGCACCCAGTCGTTCCAGCTCAACTACACCAAGGCCACCGATGTTGCGAACGGCCTGAGCGGCCAGAACTCGGTCGGCGGCAGCGGCGGCACCGCGTCGCGCATCCTGTCGCCGCGCGGCAGCGTGATCTACGAGCAGCGTACCAACCAGCTCTTCGTCAGCGACATCCCGTCGAAGCTCGAGGAGATCCAGGGGATCATCGCGAAGATCGACGTGCCGGTGCGGCAGGTGTTGATCGAGGCGCGCATCGTCGAGGCGAGCGATACCTTCGGGCGGTCGTTGGGCGTGAAGCTCGGTGCGAACGATGCACGCGGGCTGCGCGCCGGCACGCCGGGCTATTCGGTGGGTGGCGACAACCGGGTGCTGATCGGCGGCAATATCAATGCCGTCGGCGCGCAGACGCTGCAGCCGAACGCGACTGCGACGTACGCCGACAGCCAGTTCGTCAATTTGCCGGCCTCGGGCCAGAACGGCTACAACGCGGCGACCTTCGCTCTGTCGCTGTTCGGCGCCGCGTCGAATCGATTCCTGAATCTCGAACTCTCGGCACTGGAAGCCGACGGCAACGGCAAGATCGTCTCGAGCCCCCGAGTCATCACCGCCGACCAGGTGAAGGCCTTGATCGAGCAGGGCACGCAGATCCCGTATCAGCAGGCGACCTCGAGCGGCGCGACGTCGACGACCTTCATCAAGGCCGTGCTGAAGCTCGAAGTCACGCCGCAGATCACGCCGGAAGGCAACATGCTGCTCGACGTCGACATCAACAAGGACGCGCCGACCGATGCGACGACCGGGCGCATCGACACCAAGCACATCAAGACGCAGGTGCTGGTGGAGAACGGTGGGACGGTGGTGATCGGCGGGATCTACACGTCCACCGACACCGACAACACGACCAAGGTGCCGTTCCTGGGGGACATCCCCTACCTCGGTTTTCTGTTCAAGACGAAGACGCGGTCCACCGAAAAGACCGAGTTGCTGGTGTTCATCACGCCGAAGGTGGTGACGGAGCGGACGGGGTTGCGGTGAGGGTGGCGTGCTGAATATCAGAGTATCGAAAGAAGGGAGAGCAATGAAGATCGTCCAATGGATGGCTGCGGTGTGGATCATCGCGATGCTGCATGCTTGCGGTGGTGGAGGGGGTAGCTCGGGCACGGCGCCGTTCGGCAACGGCGGAACGAGCGGCGGCACCCCGCCGACGCCTTCGATGACGATGGCCATCAGTTCCAATACGGTGACGACCGCTGCGTCTGCGACGGTGTCGGCAAAGGTTGTCGATGCGGCGGGTAATGCCGTGCCTGATCAGGTCGTTTCGTTCTCGACCACCCAATTGGGCGTTTTCAATGCGACCACCGGACTGACGGCGACAGCCCTGACCGACGCCAGCGGTATCGCGACCGTCAAGCTTTCGCCCGCGCCCGCGACAGCGGCTGGGGCGGATTCGGTCGTGGCAACTGCCACGGTCTCGGGGACGTCGCTGACTGCTTCCATCGGCTTCCAGTCCGCCGGCGGAGCCGCGACGCCGACCCAGGCGAAATCGCTCGAAGTGCTGGCCAGTTCGAATCAGTTCGGCAGCGGCGGCGATGTCGTGACGATCACGGCGAACGTGAAGGACGCGGGCAACGTGAGCCTGGCGTCGCAGCCGGTGGTCTTCAGCAGCGACTCCGGTACGCTCACGGCGGCGAGTGCGACGACCAACGACTCGGGGATCGCTACGGCGACCTTGTCGGCGGGCGCCAACCGGAGCAACCGTTCCATTCTCGTTACCGTGGCTTCTGGTGCCGTGCAGGGCCAGGTCAGCGTCGACGTCGCCGGGACGACCTTGTCCTATTCTGGCGTCACGACCATCGGGCTCGGCAACTCGGCGCACCTCACGGTCAAGGCGGTCGATTCGAAGAGCGTGCCGATCAGCGGCTTGAGTGTCCAGGTGGCGAGTTCGCTCGGGAACGGGCTCTCCTCTGCGAGCTTGACCACGGACAGCCAGGGCAGCGCCAGTTTCGACTACACCGCGAACAAGGCCGGCAGCGACACGCTGACTTTCAGCGGCGGCGGCGCGACGACCGCTTCGACGACGACGATCAGCGGCGAGGACTTCGTCTTCATTTCGCCTGCCGCCAATACGCTGATTCCGGTCGGAACGAGTAAAACCGTGACGGTGCGCTATCTGTCCGGCGGCGTGCCGCAGGCCGGCAAGAGTGTCGCCTTCGCCGCGACAGCCGGAACGGTGACCGGCGCCAGCGCAACGACGGACAGCAACGGCAAAGCCAGTGCGACGGTGATGTCGACGACGTCGAGTCCCGCCACGGTGCAGGCGACGTTGCAAGGCGGTCTGGCACTAGCGACATTGCCGGTGACCTTCGTTGCGACGACTCCGGCATCGCTGGTGTTGCAGGTCTCGCCCGCGGCTATCGGACCGAATCCGAACGGTTCGACGGCGCAGCGAGCGCTATTACTTGCGACGGTGCGAGATGCGAACAACAATCCCGTTCAGGGTATCACGGTCAACTTCAGTCGCTTGACCGATCCGAGTGGAGGCAATCTGCTTCAACCATCGGCCACGACCGACAGTAGTGGCCAAGCTTCAGTGCAGTACGCCGCGGGCGGCCTGACGACGGCCAGCAACGGGGTGCAATTCCGCGCCACGACCGCGACGACGGTGCCTGTTTCCGGCGACGCTTCGATGACGGTCAATCAGAGTGCGCTGTTCATCGCATTGGGCACCGGCAATAAGCTCGTTGAACTCGACACCCAGACCAATCAGCAGAACTGGGTGGTTTACGTCACTGACGCCAACGGCGCTGTAGTTCCCAATGTCAACTTGACGATGAAGGTGTTGCCGGTCGACTATTTCAAAGGCACTATGGTTCAAGGGAGCAAGGCATGGATTCGCAGCCCGAGGGCGGTTCAGTGTGCGAACGAGGACTCCAATTACAACGGAGTGCTGGATCCGGGTGAGGACATAAGTACCGACGGCAAGCTCGAGCCTGGCAATGTGACCCTGGTTTCGCCAGGTAACGTGACGACGGATGCTACCGGCCGTGCGACGATATCGCTGATCTACGCTAAGAGCTACGCGAATTGGCTCGACGTGACATTGCAGGCTATGGCGGTCGTGTCGGGAACGGAGTCGAGCACGCAATCAACCTTCCCTATCACAGGTATCGCGGCAGACTACAGCGATCTGAACGTATCGCCTCCCGGCGAAACAAGCCCCTTCGGTGTCGGAGCCTGCACCCAACCCTTCTAGCGCGGGAGCGCGGGTCTCCCTCGTCGGGCTGCCCGGGGGCGGCAAGTCCACCGTCGGCCGTCACTTGGCGCGGCGGCTGGGCTGGCCTTTCTGGGACAGCGACACCGTCATCGAGCGCCGTGTCGGGTGCAGCATCCGCGTGCTCTTCGAACGCGAGGGCGAAGAGCGCTTCCGCGAGATCGAGCAGAGCGTCATCGCCGAGCTGATGTCGGGTCCCGGAGCCGTCGTCGCGACCGGCGGTGGTGCCGTCCTGCGCGAAGCCAACCGCATGGCCTTGAGCCAGGGTTCCAGCGTCGTCTACCTGCGCTCGACGCCCGAGGAGCTCTTCCGCCGCCTGCGCCACGACACGCAGCGCCCCCTGCTGCAGGTCAAGGACCCGCTCGCCCGGCTGCGCGAACTGCACGCCCAGCGCGACCCGCTCTACCGCCAGACCGCCAGCTTCGTCATCGAAACCGGCCGGCCGTCGGTGCCGACCCTGGTCAATATGATCCTGATGCAGCTCGAACTGGCTGGCGTCGTCGACGCAGGCCAAGTGCCATCGCCGACCGAGCCAGGACGCCCCTGACGACGCGGCTCCCCGGCTCCCCGCCTGGGCCGCTAAACTGCCGACATGGGCACCACAGCAGCGCGCGTCGCGATCAGCCTCGGCGATCGCCAGTACGACATCCTGATCGGCTCCGGACTGCTGAGCGACCGGGCGAGTTTCAGCGCCCTGTCGGCGCGCGCGACGCGGGCCGTGATCGTTACCAATCCACTGGTCGGCGCGCTCTACGAACCCGGGTTGCGTTCGACGCTGGCCATGCATTTCCCGGGTGTACTGACGATCGAGCTGCCCGACGGCGAATCACACAAGTCCTGGTCGTCGCTGAACACCGTCTTCGACGCGATGCTGCGCGAAGCCTGCGACCGCCAGACAGTCCTGTTCGCGCTCGGCGGCGGTGTCATCGGCGACCTCACCGGCTTCGCGGCCGCTTGCTACATGCGCGGCGTGCCCTTCGTGCAGGTGCCGACCACGCTGCTGGCTCAGGTGGATTCCTCGGTCGGCGGCAAGACGGCGATCAATCACCCGCTCGGCAAGAACATGATCGGCGCGTTCTACCAGCCGCAGCGTGTGATCGCCGACCTGGACGTGCTGGACAGCCTCCCCCCGCGCGAGATCTCGGCCGGCCTGGCCGAGGTCATCAAGTACGGTCCGATCGCGGACCTGGCGTTCCTGGACTGGATCGAGACCCACATCGACGCGCTTCGATCGCTGGACAAGCCGGCGCTCGCGCATGCGGTCAAGCGTTCCTGTGAAATCAAGGCCTGGGTCGTGGAGCAGGACGAGCGCGAGTCGGATGTTCGTGCCATCCTCAATTTCGGCCACACCTTCGGACATGCGATCGAAGCCGGTCTCGGCTATGGCGAGTGGCTGCACGGCGAAGCCGTGGGTTGCGGCATGGTGATGGCGGCCGACCTGTCGCAACGCCTCGGGCTGATCGACGCAGCCTACGTCTCGCGGCTGCGCGACCTGATCGCGCGAGCCGGATTGCCGGTCGTCGCGCCGGCCCTCGGCGCCGATCGCTATCTCGAGCTGATGCGCATCGACAAGAAGGCGGAACAGGGCGAAGTGCGCTTCGTCGTGGTCGGGCGCGATGGCCGTGCCCTCGTGCGCCCGGCGCCCGACGAGCTCGTTCGAGCCGTGCTACAGGCCAACTGCCGCTGAGTTTTCAGGCAACTCGCCCAAAAGAGGGTCTTGACGACCGGCGTTGAGGCGCTGATGAGCGGCGTCGGTATTCGCTGGGGCGATTCCTAGAATCGTCGCGAGCGGATTCGCAGCGCGGTGCTGCCCGAAGCCGCTATTGTCATTCCAGTCACATGCTCAATAGATCCCTCCGGAGTCCGCTGAAGCGATCGCATTGGCCGCGGCCGGCGCGCGGTTTCACGCTGCTCGAAGTGCTCGTCGCGATACTGATCCTGTCCTTCGGCGTACTTGGCGCGGCCGGCATGCAGATCGCGGCACTGCAGTCCAACAAGGAGGCGCGATATCAGGCCAATGCGGCGCGTCTCGGACGCGAGCTGACGGATTTGATCCGGGCCAACAGCGTCATCGCGGCGACGACGACGGTTCCGACGGCGACCGCCGGCAATCCCTTCCTGCTCGACTACGTGACCAGCGCCATTCCTTCGACCGTCTATTCGCCGACCTGCATGACGCCTTCGACGACGACCGCCTGCGGCGCCCCGCCGAGCCCTGATGCGGCGCAATGGGCAGTGCAAAGCTGGATCAATCAATTGGCCGATCCCACCAATGGCCTGCCGTCGCCGAAGGTCCGCGTCTGCTTCGACAACACGCCGTTCGACTCCAGCGGAAAGATGCAATGGCTATGCACCGGCCGGACCTCGACCAGTCCGCCGACGCCGATGTACATCAAGCTTGCTTGGGCAAGGACCGCCATCAATGCCACCTCGGCCGCTTCGACGGCGCCTCTGATGGAGTCCGGAGCGTCCGCTCCGATGCTGGTGATGCCGATCCTGCCATGACCGAGCGAATCTTCATGAACTCTCGGCTGGTGTCCCTGACTCATGCCAGGCAACGCGGCCTGACGCTGCTTGAACTGATGGTCGCGATGGTGATCGCGTTGGTCGTCGTGCTCGCCGCCCTCGCCGCCATGCTGTTTGCGCGCGAAGGCTTTTCGACCATCGACTCTTCTTCGCAACTGCGCGAGAACGCGCGCTTCCTGACCGAACTGATCTCTCGCGTCGTCATCCAGGCGGGATACCGGTCGACCACGAGCGGCCCGATCAGCCGGTCCACCAATTGGTATCCGCCGCAGCTGCTTCCTCCGGATATCGAAGGGTTCGACAACAGCGTCACGACGGCGAATGCGACCAGCAACCCGATCGCTTCCGGCTCGGTGGTTGCGCGAAGCGCGTCGACCTGCGGCGCGTCCGACACCAGTTGCGTGAACGGCAGCGATATCCTCGTCGTGCGGTTCCAGGGAGAAAACAAGCCCGATGGCTCGGCCGACGGATCGATGATCAACTGCAGTGGGAAGCTGCAGGGCCACGACACGAAGAATCAGACCGTGAGCGACGTGACGAACGTCTTCTACGTCCAGCGCAGCGCCTCCACCGAGCCCGTCCTGATGTGTGCGACCTTGGACGCGACCGACGGTTGGCAGGCTCAGCCGCTCATCTCCGGCGTCGAATCGTTCCAGGTGCTCTATGGCACGGACGGCGTGACGCCCAACGTGGCCGTCGCGAATCCCGCGGCGAACACCGCCGCCGCGGTGCCGGTTCCCAATCCGCCGGATCGCTGGCTCCGTGCCGACCAGATCGTCGTTGCCGGCGATTCGGACGGGACAAAGCGCAACTGGCGCAGGGTCACCGATATCCGCATCGGACTCGTCCTGCGCGGGTTGCCGTCCCAGGGTTCGAGCCAGGCCAGGACGGTCTACCCGTTCTCGGAAGGTGCGAGCAGTCCCTTCGCCGTGTCCGCCGATGCCGGCACCGTGCTCGCCGTCCCGGCTGACCGCCGCCTGCGCCAGACCGTGACCTTCAACGTCCATCTGCGCAATACCCTCTGAATTGAACGAGGCGACCATGCCCGCGCTGCGCCCGAATGCCATCCGACATCGTCGCCAGCGAGGCGTCTCGCTCGTCGTCGTGCTGCTGATCCTGATCATCGTCAGCCTGCTGGGGGCGGGCGCCGCGCAGATGGCCTTGATGGGCGAGCGCACGACGCGCGCGGATCGTGACTACCAGGTGGCATTCCAGGCTGCCGAGGCTGCCTTGTCGGATGCCCTCAGCGAGATCGAGGGGCCGATCGATCCGTCGGTGACGAACTCGAGGCTGGCGATATTCACCCAGGGCAACAAACAGGGCTTCATTGCCGGCTGCAACAACGGCACCGCGACGCGGGGCCTGTGTTTGCCGATGCCCTCGAGTACGTCGCCCACCGACAAGGACGTCTGGTATCAGGTGGACTTCACCGATGCCGGCAGCACCGCCAAGACGGTCGCCTACGGCACCTACACCGGCCGCCAGATGAGCTATGGCGGCGGCGGCCTGCAGCCCGCCGCGCTGCCGCGCTACATCATCGAAGTGGAAGATCACACTGAACCCGGCATGGACGCCAGCCACCCCGCCAGCAAGATCACGATGTACCGGATCACGGCGGTCGGATTCGGCCCGACCCAAAACGCTCGCGTGATGTTGCAAGCGGAATACGAGAACCTCAGAGGACAATGAACAAGATCAGCTTTGACGCCTTCACCCGCCTCGCGCGCAGCCGCTGGCTTCGCGGCGTGCTGGCTGCCTTGGCCTTGATCGCCGTGGTCGGCGGCATGACACGCGCGGTGACGACCATGCCGCCGACCATCTCGCTGGCAAGCGAACCGCTCTACGCGCGCGGATTCCGCTCCAAGCCCTCGTTGACGCTGGCATTGTCGGTCGAGTTTCCTACCGTCGGCGCGGCCTACAGAGACGTTTCGACTGCGACGAACGACGCGACGTATAGCGTGGCGAACGTGTATGTCGGTTATTACGATCCCGAAGCCTGCTATACCTACGACAAGACCAATAGCTACTTCGTACGCAGCGGCGCGGCGACGGCGCATACCTGCGGAGGCTCAGGCTTCAGCGGCAACTTCATGAACTGGTCGACGAGCTCGGCGATCGACATCCTGCGCTATGCACTGACGGGCGGCGACCGCCTGGAGTCTTTCGACACTGCGAGCCAGACCGTGCTGCAGCGGGCTGTCCTGCCGAGCGGCTTCTACAACAGCTCGGCCAATTTTCCGAGCAAGCAGATCACCTCGGCGCAGGCGGCGGGCGCGGTGCCCAGTGCCTTGCTGAACGGCTATACCGGTACTGTCTACGTCGCCAACTGCCTGGCGCAGATCTATTTCGGAACGAGCAAGACTGGAAGCTGCGGTGCGGCCGGCGACAACGGCAAGCTGCTGACGGTTCAAACCATCACGCCGGTGGCCACCTCTCCGGTCACCGCGTCCGGCACCTACAGCACCACCGCCTGCGCGGCGGAGAACGGGACTTGCACTTTTCCGGCCTCAGGGACTTACAACGTTGCCTTCGGCGCGAACGGGAACTTCATCGTCAAGAGCGTCACCGGGACCTCGGTGTCCTGCAGCAATGCCGTCTTCACCGATCCGGCAGTCGGCTACGGAAAATCCTGCTATTTGCCTAGCACGGGCGCAGTCCTTTCCAATGATCCCTATTTCTACGCTCGCGTGAAAGTTTGCGATACCGCGGATGCGGCAGCGCGTCCGGACCTCTGCCTGCAATACCCGAACGGCAACTACAAGCCGGTCGGCAACCTGCAGAAGTACAGCGACCGGATCCGCGTGGCCGTGTTCGGTTATCTGATGGACCAGACCACGCTGCGCAACGGCGGGGTGCTGCGTTCGCCGATGAAATACGTCGGGCCGAACACCTACGACAACAGCTTCAACCTCGTGTCGGGCACCAACCCCCTGCAGGAATGGGATTCGAATACCGGCGTGTTCTATGCCAACCCCAGCCCCAGCTCTGATACGACGATGAGCGTCAGCGGCGCGATCAACTACACCAACCACTTCGGTCGAACGGGCACGACCCAGGCCGTCTACAAGACCTACGATCCGATGGCCGAACTGTACTACGAGGCGCTGCGCTATCTCCAGGGCCTGCAGCCGACGCCGAGTGCCGTCAGCAGCATCACCGCCGCGATGAAGGACGGCTTCCCGGTCTATGACACTTGGCCGGTCGATCCGAATCCGGTGGTCAGCGGCCTGAGCGACTACTCCTGCGTGAAGAACAACATCCTGACGATCGGTGACGTCAACACGCACGGCGACCGCTATATCCCGGGCGCGCCATCCTCGGTCAACTCCCCCACGTATGGAGACACGGCGCGGCCGGCGAACGCCGACAACAACGAGCCCAACTTCTTTGAGTGGACGAACGTGGTCGGTGCGTTCGAAAGCAATGTGGGCAGAACCTACAAGGACGGCCTTGGTCGGGATCAGACGACTTCGAATCCGATGACGGTCAATGCCTTCTTCACCGGCGTGCTGGGCGACAAGATACTGAACGACTACAACGGCTACTACATGGCCGGCATGGCCTACTGGGCCAATACGCACGACATCCGCGCGGCGGGACTGTCGGGCTATTCGCCGAACGAGGTGACCGGCGATCCGACCACCTACGTCAAGGCCCGCCCCGGCATGCGTGTCACGTCGTATTTCATCGACGTCAACGAAGGCGGTTCCGGCACCACGCTGGCCGGCCGCAAGAGCAACACCTACTTCCTGTCGGCCAAGTACGGCGGCTTCTCGGACGACTCGACGACGGGCAGTCCGTTCCGCGACGCGAAGATGGCGGCGACCGATGCTGACTGGGTCAGCACGACGTCGCCAGGCGACCCGAAGACCTACTTCCTGGGCAGCAACGGCGCCGGCATGATCAATGCGCTGAACAATGTGTTCTCGTCGGTGGCCAAGCAGGCGGGCAGCATTGCCGGCGCAGCGCTCTCGGGCGGCCGCGTGGTCTCGTCCGCCGGCGTCTATCAGGCGAAGTTCGATCCTTCGAACTGGAGCGGCGACGTGGTCGACTATCCGATCACGGTCAACAACTCGACGGTCACGATCGGCGACGATACCAATCCAACCTGGCGCGCGTCGACGACCGCGACGACGACCGGCACCCTGGACAACATGGCGGCCAGCAGCCGCAACATCTACATCGGCCGCACGGTCCCCAGCGCCGTGCTGGGGACGGCAGTCGAATTCAAATCGACGGCAGCCAACTTCGAGGCCACGACGAAGACGGCGCTGCAAACGCCCCCGCCGGCGGCCGCACCGACGAATGATCCGAACAGCACCTTCAGTGCCCGCGTGGACTATCTTCGCGGCGATGCCAGCAACGAGGGAACCGGTCTGTTCTTTCGCGGCCGCAGCGGACACAAGCTGGGCGATATCGTCAATTCGGCCGTGGTCTACAGCGGTGCGCCCAGTGCATCGATCACCGACACCGGCTACTCGAGCTTCTTTCAGACGCACGCGAATCGCGCCGCAACCGTGTACGTCGGGGCGAACGACGGCATGCTGCACGCGTTCGACGCGGCCACCGGTGTCGAGCGCTTCGCCTATATCCCCAGTTTCCTGATACCGAAGCTCTCCGCACTCACGTCGCCGAGTTACGTGCACGCCAGCTACGTGGACGCCACGCCGGCGGTGGCCGAAGCCCAGGTCGGCAGCAGCACGAGCAACTGGAAGACCGTCCTGGTTTCCGGCGCCGGGGCTGGCGCGCAAGGCGTGTTCGCGCTGGACGTGACGAACCCGAGCGCCTTCACCGCGAGCAACGTGATGTGGGAGTTCACCGACTCCGATGACGCTGACATGGGCAACGTGCTCGGCCGGCCGCAGATCCTGAAAGTGCGCACCAGCGCAAAGGGTGCGACCACCCCCACCTATCGCTGGTACGCGGTCGTCGCCAGTGGCGTCAACAACTACGCGAGCGACGGGCATGCCAGCACGACCGGTGCGCCGACGATCTTCCTGCTCGATCTGGCGAAACAGGCGGGGGACGCCTGGACCTTGGGCACGAACTATTTCAAGATCAGTTTCCCGGTCGGCGACACCGGCAGCGGCAACGGCATTCTCGGCTTTACCGCGGTGGACGCTCCCACCGGAGAGGTCGGCATCATCTATGCCGGCGATCTGCAAGGCAATTTGTGGAAGCTCAATTTCGCGAATGCGAATTTCTCGAGCAGCAGTGCTTCAGGCAACTGGGACTTGAATACGCTGAGCGCGGTCCAGAGTTCGTCGGTCGCGGCGCCGCTGTTCATCGCGAAGGATGCTACGACGACGCCCAAGGCGCAGCCGATCACGATCGAGCCCGCGGTGGTCTTCGGACCGAACGGCAGTTACATCGTGATCGTCGGCACGGGGCGTTTCCTGCAACAGGCCGACGTGGCGACGCCCTATGCGCAGCAGTCGATCTATGCGGTGTATGACGACAACAAAGGCGCCATGGGATCGGCGACGGATTCGGTCCGAGGCTATTTGAAAGCCGCCAGCGCATCGGGCACGACCGTGACGACCGGGACGTTCACCTACGGCCGGCCCAGCAGCCCGACGGACGTCACGGTGCGCGCCGGCTGGTATCTCGACTTCCCGTCGTCGACGACCCTGGGCGAGCGAATGATCAGCGGGGTTTCGTACTTCGGGACCAGCGCCTTGTTCGGTACCATCGAGCCACCTGCCAACGGCTGCGCGGATGGCAGCGGCAACCAGTATGTCGTCGACATTGCGACCGGGAACGGCACCTTGAATGCTTCTCCGGTGGGTTTGCAAGGCCAGCCGATCGTCGTGAAGATCGGTGTTGACATCCCGGACGGCTACGGCAATGCCCGGCGTAAGACGCAGTACCAGATCTTCCAGCAGGGATCGGACGGTATCAAGCTGAGTACGACGACGGCCACGACGACGGTCTATTCCTTGTTCAAGCGCCTGAGCTGGCGACAATTGGCGAATCCGCAATGACGATTCATTCCGTGCAAGTCCGCCCGTCGCCGACGGGACGCCTTCGAAGAGTCGCCGGTTTCACGCTGATCGAATTGATGATCACCGTCGCGATCGTCGCCATTCTCGCGGCCGTCGCCTATCCGGCCTATACGAATGCGGTGCTGAAAGGGCGAAGGGCGGAGGGCCGGGCCGCACTCACGGCCTTGATGCAGCAACAGGAGCGCTACTTCTCGCAGAACGGCACCTATCTCGCTTTTAATGGTCCGTCGGACTCCGCGAGCAACACTGCGTCGCTGAAGAGTCGGTCCGGCGACGGCCAGACGAACGCGGCCTACACGATGGGCGCGGCTCAATGCCCCGGCGGCACCACGACGCTGGCGACTTGCGTGCTGGTCTTCGCCGTGCCGGTCATTGCGGACAGCACCTGCGGCACGCTGACCATTCAGAGCGTCGGCCTGTCTCGGGGCTACTACACGGCGTTCAGCTCCAGTGGGACCGGCTCGACCACCGCGGTCAGCGGCACCATCGGTTCCAGCTCGACCTGCTGGAACTGAGACGATGACCGGCTCCGCTCACCCGTGCCGAGGCTTCACGCTGCTGGAGCTGATGGTCACGATGGTCATTGCCGCCATTCTGATGATGGTGGCGGTGCCGGGCTTTCTTTCCTATCAGCGCAGTTCGGCGGTCTACGCCGCCACATCGTCCTTCTCGGCGGCACTGAACGCGGCGCGTGCCGAGGCGATCAAGCGCGCCAAGCCGACCTTCGTGATGCCGACTTCGGGTTCCGACTGGTCGCTGGGCTGGATGGTCTTCGTCGACCTGGATGGTGATGACGCCTACGACAAGACGAAGGGTGACGTGCTCGTGCTCACGCAGGCCGCGGTGCCGAGCGGCGTGTCCGTGCCGGTCAGCACGGCGGCGCCGGCCTTTGTCGCAGCGGCCGGGGTGGCTTACGTGCGCTACGACAGCTACGGCATCCCCCGCTCCAACGCCACCACCACCTTGCCGCTGCCGAACGCGGTCGATTTCAGCGCCGGCTCGGGCAGCACGCGGACGACGCGGCGCGTGATCCTGGGCATCGTGGGCCGCCCGCGGACCTGCGATCCCGTCAACGACCCCAATACGACCTGCACCTTGTCCGTGCCCTGAGCCAGGCATCGGCTATCGTCGCATCCGCCGCGCGCTGCTCCGCGCGGGTGCCCAGCCCATGGCCCGCCTCCCCCGCCTCGTCATCCCCCACCAGCCCCACCTGCTGATCCAGCGCGGCCACAACCGCCAGCCCGTCTTTCTCGACGACGAAGACCACCGCCGCTTCCTCGAAGCGCTCGCCAGCGCGAGCCGCGACACGCGCGTCGCCATCCATGCCTACGTGCTGATGGCCGACCACATCCACCTGCTGCTCACTCCGCCGACCGCCGACGCCCTCGGCCGCATGATGCAGCGCCTCGGCCGGCAATACGTTCCCGCCTTCAACGAGCGCCACCAGCGCTCCGGCACGCTGTGGGACGGTCGTTTTCGCGCCGCGGTGCTCGAGCCGGAACGGTTTTTGCTGGATGCGCAGCGGCATCTGGAACTCAACCCGGTGCGTCACAAGCTGGTGTCTCGGCCGCAAGACTGGCCCTGGTCCAGCGCGGCGCACCACATCGGCCTGCGGCGGGACCCTTTGATCACCGAACACCCGTTGTACTGGCAGCTCGGCAATACGCCGTTCGAGCGCGAAGCCGCCTACCGCGCGACGCATGAGCGCCCGCTCGACGATGCGCGCGCCCAAGAGATCCGCAATGCCTCCGAAAAGGGCTGGGCGCTCGGCGGCGAGGCATTCCTGCGAGCTGCCGGCAAGTCCACCGAGCGGCGCCTGAGCCCGATGCCCAAAGGTCGACCGCGCACCAAAACGTGACGTTTTACTCTGTCCCCATTAAAAATGCACCGTCTGAGTGAGTCTTCCAAAATGGGGTCAGACTCGATTTATTCCGCTTGAGCCTCCTGCTGCACTGCAGTATTCTTGCGGCCGTTTTGTATTTTTGGATCGGAGCCAGCCATGAGCCAAGCTGACACGGGATCTGTTGTCCCCGCAGAACAATCGCCCCTCGGCCCGCAAGGCTTGTATGACCCGGCCAACGAGCACGACGCCTGCGGCTTCGGCTTCGTCGCCCACATCAAGGGCAACCGCCGGCACGACATCGTGCTGCAAGGCCTGAAGATCCTCGAGAACCTGGACCACCGCGGCGCGGTCGGGGCCGATCCGCTGATGGGCGACGGTGCCGGCATCCTGATCCAGATCCCGGACGACTACTACCGCGAGGTGATGGCGGAGCAGGGCGTCGAACTGCCCGCGCCGGGCGAGTATGGCGTCGGCATGATCTTCCTGCCGAAGGAACATGCCTCGCGGCTCGCCTGCGAGCAGGAAGTGGAGCGCGCGATCAAGGCCGAGGGCCAGGTGCTGCTCGGCTGGCGCGACGTGCCGGTCGATCGCGACATGCCGATGTCGCCGACGGTGCGCAAGAAGGAGCCGGTGATCCGCCAGGTCTTCATCGCCAGCGGCCCGGACGTGATCGTGCCGGATGCGCTGGAGCGCAAGCTCTACGTGATCCGCAAGACCGCGTCGAGCGCGATCCAGGCGCTGAAGCTGACGCACAGCCGTGAGTACTACGTGCCCAGCATGAGCTGCCGCACGATCATCTACAAGGGCCTGCTGCTGGCCAACCAGGTCGGCGCGTATTACCTCGACCTGCAGGATCCGCGCGTCACCTCGGCGCTGGCGCTCGTTCACCAGCGCTTCTCGACCAACACCTTCCCGGAGTGGCCGCTCGCGCATCCGTACCGCCTGGTCGCGCACAACGGCGAGATCAACACCGTCAAGGGCAACTTCAACTGGATGCGCGCCCGCGAGGGCGTGATGAAGTCGCCGGTGCTCGGCGATGACCTGAAGAAGCTGTATCCGATCAGCTTCGAGCACCAGTCCGACACCGCGACGTTCGACAACGCGCTCGAGCTGCTGGTGATGAGCGGCTATTCGCTGGCCCATGCCGCGATGATGATGATCCCCGAGGCCTGGGAGCAGCACACCGCGATGGACGAGCGCCGCCGCGCGTTCTACGAGTATCACGCGGCGATGATGGAGCCCTGGGACGGCCCTGCGGCGATGGCCTTCACCGACGGCAAGCAGATCGGCGCCACGCTCGACCGAAACGGCCTGCGCCCGGCGCGCTACATCGTCACCGACGACGACCTGGTGGTGATGGCCTCCGAATCCGGCGTGCTGCCGATCGAACAGAACCGCATCGTCAAGAAGTGGCGCCTGCAGCCGGGCAAGATGTTCCTGATCGATTTCGACCAGGGCCGCATCATCGACGACGAGGAGCTGAAGAACCAGTTCGCGTCCGCCAAGCCCTATCGCCAGTGGATCGAGACGGTGCGCGTCAAGCTCGACTCGGTGCCGGCCAAGGGCGAGCGCCCGGCCTTCACCGAGACCCTGCTCGACCGCCAGCAGGCCTTCGGCTACACGCAGGAAGACCTGAAGTTCCTGATGAGCCCGATGGCGCAGAGCGGTGAAGAAGGCATCGGCTCGATGGGCAACGACTCGCCGCTGGCGGTGCTGTCGGACAAGAACAAGTCGCTCTACAACTACTTCAAGCAGCTCTTCGCACAGGTCACGAATCCGCCGATCGACCCGATCCGCGAAGCGATCGTGATGTCCCTGAACAGCTTCATCGGCCCGAAGCCGAACCTGCTCGACATCAACGCGGTCAACCCGCCGATGCGCCTGGAGGTGGTGCAGCCGATCCTCGACTTCGACGACATGGCGCGCCTGCGCGGCATCAACAAGCCGACGGCCGACAAGTTCAAGAGCTACGAGCTCGACATCGTCTATCCGCTCGCCTGGGGCCGCGAAGGCGTCGAGGCCAAGCTGGCTTCCTTGTGCGCCGAAGCGGTGGATGCGATCAAAGGCGGCAACAACATCCTGATCATCACCGACCGCAAGATGAACCGCGACCGGGTCGCGATCCCCGCGGTGCTGGCCTTGTCGGCGATCCACCACCACCTGGTGCGCGAGGGCCTGCGCACCACCGCCGGCCTGGTCGTCGAGACCGGCTCGGCGCGCGAGGTGCATCACTTCGCGGTGCTCGCCGGCTACGGCGCCGAGGCGATCCATCCGTACCTCGCGATGGAAACCCTGGCTTCGATGCACAAGGAGCTGCCGGGCGACCTGAGCGCCGAGAAGGCGATCTATCACTACGTCAAGGCGATCGGCAAGGGTCTGTCGAAGATCATGTCGAAGATGGGCGTCTCGACCTACATGAGCTACTGCGGCGCGCAGCTCTTCGAGGCGATCGGCCTGCAGAAGGAGATGGTCGACAAGTACTTCCGCGGCACCGCGTCCCAGGTCGGCGGCATCGGCGTGTTCGCGGTCGCGGAAGAGGGCATCCGCATGCACCGCGCAGCCTTCGGCGACGATCCGGTGCTCGAATCCCTGCTCGAGACCGGCGGCGAATATGCCTGGCGCGTGCGCGGCGAAGAGCACATGTGGACGCCCGACGCGATCGCGAAGCTGCAGCACAGCTCGCGCGCCAACAAGTTCGAGACTTACAAGGAATACGCGCAGATCATCAACGACCAGTCGCGCCGCCACATGACCCTGCGCGGGCTGTTCGAGTTCAGGCTCGATCCGTCGAAGGCGATCCCGCTGGACGAGGTCGAGCCGGCGAGCGAGATCGTCAAGCGCTTCGCCACCGGCGCGATGTCGCTCGGCTCGATCAGCACCGAGGCGCATTCGACCTTGGCGATCGCGATGAACCGCATCGGCGGCAAGTCCAACACCGGCGAGGGCGGCGAGGACCCGGCGCGCTATCGCGGCGAGATGAAGGGCGTCACGATCAAGGGCGGGACGATGGTCTCGGAAGTCGTCGGCACCCAGGTGATCGCGGCCGACTACGAGATGAAGGAAGGCGACTCGCTGCGCTCGAAGATCAAGCAGGTCGCCTCGGGCCGCTTCGGCGTCACGACCGAGTACCTGGTCAGCGCCGACCAGTTGCAGATCAAGATGGCGCAGGGCGCGAAGCCGGGCGAGGGCGGCCAGCTGCCGGGCGGCAAGGTCAGCGACTACATCGGCTTCCTGCGCTACTCGGTGCCGGGCGTCGGCCTGATCTCCCCGCCGCCGCACCACGACATCTATTCGATCGAGGACCTGGCGCAGCTGATCCACGACCTGAAGAACGCGAACCGCCAGGCGAGCGTCAGCGTCAAGCTGGTCAGCGAAGTCGGCGTCGGCACGATCGCCACCGGCGTCGCGAAGGCCAAGTCGGATCACGTCGTGATCGCCGGCCACGACGGCGGCAGCGGCGCCTCGCCGTGGACCTCGATCAAGCATGCCGGCACGCCGTGGGAGCTGGGCCTGGCCGAGACGCAGCAGACCCTGGTGCTGAACCGCTTGCGCGGGCGCATCCGCGTGCAGGCCGACGGCCAGATGAAGACCGGCCGCGACGTCGTCATCGGCGCGCTGCTCGGCGCCGACGAGTTCGGCTTCGCGACCGCGCCGCTGGTGGTCGAGGGCTGCATCATGATGCGCAAGTGCCACTTGAACACCTGCCCGGTCGGCGTCGCGACGCAGGACCCGGTGCTGCGCGCCAAGTTCCAGGGCAAGCCCGAGCACGTCGTCAACTTCTTCTTCTTCGTCGCCGAGGAAGCGCGCCAGATCATGGCGCAGATGGGCATCCGCAAGTTCGACGACCTGATCGGCCGCAGCGACCTGCTCGACATGAAGAAAGGCATCGCGCACTGGAAGGCGCAGGGGCTGGACTTCAGCCGTGTGTTCCACCAGGTCGACGTGCCGGCCGACGTGCCGCGCCGCCATGTCGAGGACCAGGATCACGGCCTCGACAAGGCGCTCGACATGCGACTGATCGAGAAGTGCCGCCCGGCGATCGAGCGCGGCGAGAAGGTCCAGTTCATGGAGGAGACGCGCAACGTCAACCGCACCGTCGGCGCGATGCTGTCGGGCGAGCTCATCCGCGCGCGGCCCGAAGGCCTGCCCGACCACACCATCTTCATCCAGATGGAAGGCACCGGCGGACAGAGCTTTGGCGCCTTCCTGGCGCAAGGCATCACGCTGTACCTGATCGGCGACGCGAACGACTACACCGGCAAGGGTCTGAGCGGCGGCCGCGTCGTGGTGCGGCCGTCGATCGAGTTCCGCGGCGACGCGACGAAGAACATCATCGTCGGCAACACCGTGCTGTACGGCGCGACGCGCGGCGAGGCCTTCTTCCGCGGCGTGGGCGGCGAGCGCTTCGCGGTGCGTCTGTCCGGCGCGACCGCGGTCGTTGAAGGCACCGGCGACCACGGCTGCGAATACATGACCGGGGGCACCGTTGTCGTGCTCGGCAAGACCGGGCGCAACTTCGCCGCCGGCATGAGCGGCGGCATCGCCTACGTCTACGACGAGGACGGCGGCTTCGCCAAGCGCTGCAATACCTCGATGGTCTCGCTGGAGAAGGTGTTGCCGGGGGCGGAGCAGGCGCCGACCTCGTTCCACAAGGGCAGCGACGACAAGTACGTCAGCGACGAAGCCTTGCTGAAGAAGCTGGTCGAAGACCATCACCGCTGGACCGGCAGCCTGCGCGCACGCGAGATCCTCGACAGCTGGGCGGAAGCGCGCGGCCGCTTCGTCAAGGTCTTCCCGAGCGAATACAAGCGCGCGCTGACCGAGATGGCGGAACGCAAGGCCATGCTGAGCAGCGAGACCAGCGCGGTCCAGGCGGCCGACGCGACGATCGCGAAGGCCAAGTCCGACAAGAAGGGCAAGGTCATTCCGGCCAAGTAATCAGTCGCCAACAGCCAACCGAGACAGCGAGATACCCATGGGAAAAGTCACCGGCTTCCTCGAATACGAGCGGCTCGAAGAGGGCTACGAGCCCGTCGAGAAGCGGATCAAGACCTACAAGGAATTCGTCATCGGCCTGGCCGAGCCGGAGGCCAAGATCCAGAGCGCGCGCTGCATGGATTGCGGCACGCCGTTCTGCAACAACGGCTGCCCGGTGAACAACATCATTCCGGACTTCAACGACCTGGTCTACCGCGGCGACTGGAAGAACGCAATCACGGTGCTGCACAGCACCAACAACTTTCCCGAGTTCACCGGCCGCATCTGCCCCGCCCCTTGCGAGGCGGCCTGCACCCTGAACGTGAACGACCTGCCGGTCGGCATCAAGTCGATCGAGCACGCGATCATCGACCGCGCCTGGCAGGAAGGCTGGGTGGTGCCGGTGCCGCCGAAGATCAAGACCGGCAAGAAGGTCGCGGTGGTCGGCTCCGGCCCGGCCGGTCTGGCGGCGGCGCAGCAGCTCGCGCGCGCCGGCCACGCCGTGACGGTCTACGAAAAGAACGACCGCATCGGCGGCCTGCTGCGCTACGGCATCCCCGACTTCAAGATGGAGAAGTCGCACATCGACCGGCGCGTCAAGCAGATGGAAGCCGAGGGCGTGGTGTTCAAGGCTGGCGTGATGGTCGGCGCCGAGCAGGATCCGCTGGGCAAGGGCAGCAAGGTCACCAACTGGGCCAAGACCACGATCACGCCGGATCAGCTGAAGGGCGAGTTCGACGCGATCGTGCTGTGCGGCGGCGCCGAGCAGCCGCGCGACCTGCCGGCCCCAGGGCGCGATCTCGACGGCATCCACTTCGCGATGGAGTTCCTGCCGCTGCAGAACAAGGTGAATGCCGGCGACAAGCTGAAGAGCCAGATCATGGCGACCGGCAAGCACGTCATCGTGATCGGCGGCGGCGACACCGGCAGCGACTGCGTCGGCACCAGCAACCGCCACGGCGCGGCCAGCGTCACGCAGTTCGAGCTGCTGCCGATGCCGCCCGAGGAGGAGAACCGCGCGCTGACCTGGCCGTACTGGCCGTACAAGCTGCGCACCTCGTCCAGCCATGAAGAGGGCTGCGAGCGCGAGTTCGCGATCTCGACCAAGGAATTCATCGGCGAGAAGGGCAAGCTCACCTCGATCAAGACCGTGCGCATCGAGATGAAGGACGGCAAGATCATCGAGGTGCCCGGCTCCGAGAAGGACTTGAAGGCCGATCTGGTGCTGCTCGCGATGGGCTTCACCGCGCCGGTGGCCAGCGTGCTCGAGGCCTTCGGCATCGAGAAGGATCCGCGCGGCAATGCCAAGGCGACGATCGAGGCGGCCGGCGGCTACAAGACGAATGTCGACAAGGTGTTCGCGGCCGGCGATACCCGCCGCGGCCAGTCGCTGGTGGTGTGGGCGATTCGGGAAGGACGCCAGGCGGCGCGGGCGGTGGATGAATTCCTGATGGGGGCGAGCGACCTGCCGCGCTGAGCGCGGTTCGGCCAGGACGGCTTGTTCTTATCATTTTTATCATCTTTGACCGTTAGACGTATCATTTTGACCGTTCGTCGGCCCTGAGCGGTCGAGAACCTCAAGCTCTCCTCGCGCCCGGCCGATGACCGGGTGAACGTGGGCGCAGCTGCCGGTCCCGGCATGTTGCTGCGTCGCGCGTGACAGGGAGCGAAGATGGACGGTCTCAGTTGCCGCGTGCCGGAGCGCAAGCGCGGCTTTACCTTGATCGAATTGATGGTGACGGTGGCAATCATTGCCATCCTCGCCGCCGTCGCCTTGCCGGCGTATACGAACTATGTGCGGCGTGGCCAGTTGTCCGAAGCGTTCACGCTGCTCTCGGACTACCGGGTCAAGATGGAGCAGTACTACCAGGACCAGAAGGCCTATGGCGAGACCGCATGCGTCGACACCAACCGGCCGGCCTGGTCGACGGCCGCATTGCCTTTCTCGGGCGGCAAGTACTTCTCCATCGGCTGCACGTTGGCCACCAAGAGCACCCAGGGCTACACGCTCAAGGCGACTGGCAGCGGCAGCCTGACCACAGGCTACGACTACACGATCGACAACGCCGGAAACCGGGCCACAACCAAGTTCGCCGATGTGGACGGAACAGCCGCGATCGGCAGCTGCTGGGCGACGCGCAGCGCGTCCACCTGCGACAACTGACGAGGCCGCCATGCGTCAACGCGGTTTCTCGCTGATCGAGCTGATCGTCGTGATCACGGTCATCGGCCTGCTGCTCGTCTCGCTGCTGCCGAGCGTCGGGGCGTGGATGCGCAACACCCGCATCCGCAATATCGCCGAATCGATCCAGCACGGTCTGGACCAGGCGCGCAACGAGGCGGTGCGCACCAATGCCAGCGTCAGCTTCTGGCTCGTTTCGCCGAGCACCGGTGACCCGAAGGTGATGAGCGACACCTGCCGGCTGTCGTCCTCGAGCGGCGCCTGGGTGATCAGCGTCGCGTCGCCGGTGGGCGTGTGCGCGACGAACCGGTCCAGCTTCGTTGCAGCGCACCCGGTCGGCGACAGCGGTACCGGCCTGACCGTCAGCGCGGTCGACGCCACCAAGCCGACTGCAAAGTCAGCGACGAGCGTCACCTTCAACGGCTTCGGCCAGGTGGCGAATGCCAGCACCGCGATTGCCAGCGTCTCCGTCACCAGCGCCGTTGCCGGCTCGCGGGCGCTGACGGTGCAGGTCAGTGCCAGCGGGCGCGTGCGCACCTGCGATCCGCTGACCGCGAGCAGCGATCCGCGCTCCTGCCTATGAATCCGCCGGTTCCCGCGATGCTCTGCCGTCCCACCCTCACGCGGCGCCGCGAGCGCGGCGTGATGCTGATCGAAGTGCTCGTCAGCTTGCTGATCTTCGCGTTCGGCGTGCTTGGCCTCGTCGGCCTGCAAGCTTCGATGGCCCAGGCGCAGACCGCTTCGCGGGCACGCAGCGACGCTGCTTCGCTGGCCGGCGAATTGATCGGCCTGATGTGGGCGAACCTGCCGAACATCGCAAGCTATGACACCGCCCAGTGCGTGGAGAACACGGACTGCGCCGACTGGACGAGCAAGGCCAAGGCCGAGCTGCCCGGCGCCGCGACGCCGGTCGTGACGGTGACGACGGTGTCAGCCCCGGGCATCACGCCGGTGGTCAGCACCGTCACGGTCACGCTGAAGTGGACGCCGCCGGGCGGGGGCGGCCAGCATGTCTATACAACGCAGGCCACCTTGAGCGGGCCATGACCATGATGTTCTCCATGACACGACAGCGCCCCGCCGCAGGCCGGTCAGGCCAGCACGGCCTGACCTTGGTCGAGCTGATGGTCGGCCTGCTGATCGGCATGTTCGCGACGCTGATGATCGCGAACGTGCTGTTCTCCGCCGAAGGCTACAAGCGCAGCACGACCAACGGCAGCGACGCGCAGGTCAACGGCATGCTCGCGCTCTACATGCTGCAGCGGGACATGCAGATGGCCGGCTACGGCGTGGCCGCGATACCGGCCTCGCTCGGCTGCCCGATCAGCGGCAAGGCCGGCAGCGCGACCTTGAGTGCCGTGACGCTGGCGCCGGTGGTCATCACGCCGGGCGTCGACGGTGCGCCCGACTCGCTGACCGTGCTGACGAGCGCGGTTCCGTCCAGCGGCTTTTCGGTGCCGATCATCGTGTCGCAGAACGAATTGCCGGCGAGGACCGCGTTCGACGTCTACTCCTCGATCGGCGTATCGGCCGGCGACCTGATGCTCGCGGCGCCGCCCACGGCCTCGACTGGGGGCGGCGTCTGCAGCCTGTTCACGGTCACCAGCGACGCTGCCGCGATCACATCGACCAGCATCCCGCTGGACACCAGCGTCACGACGAACTTCCCGGCAAGCGGCTACCCGGCGAACAGCACGCTGATCGATCTCGGCACGCTCGGCTATCGCAGCTATCAGATCGCGAACGCGAGCAATGCCGGCAACCCGAGCTTGCAGGTCTTGGACAAGCTCAGCGGGACCGCGACCGACGTGGCGCCGCAGATCGTGATGCTGCGTGCCGTCTATGGCCTGGATACGGCCAACAGTCCGCCCAGCAAAGTCAACAGCTATACCAATGCCACTCCCGGCAACTGGCAGCAGGTGCTGACCGTCCGCTACGTGGTGGTGGCGCGCAGCGCGCAACGCGAGAAGGAGGTTGTCACGCCCGGCTCCTCGATCCTGTGGGACCTGGGTGCCAGCGCGACCGCTGGTGGCAGCGGCGCCGCGACGCTCGCATCCACGATCGCGGTCGCGTGCGCCGACGGCAAGAACCATTGCCTGTCGATCACGCCCCCGAACCCGACCGGCGCCGCTGCCGGCGAATGGCAGCACTACCGCTACAAGATCTACGACACCGTCGTGCCGCTGCGCAACGTGTTGTGGAACTCGTGATCATGCGCGCCGTGCGGCATCCTCGCCAGCCCTTTCCGCGCCAGCGCGGTGCATCGCTGCTGTTCGCGCTGCTCGCGCTCGGCGCCATGACGCTTGCCGCGCTGGCGCTGGTGAGCTCGGTGGACACGGGCACGCTCGTCATCGGCAACATCGGCTTCAAGCAGGATGCCACCGCGAGCGCCGACCATGCCGCGAGCCAGGCGATCGCCGCCATCACGACGCTCGCGACGACGACAGGCCTGGACGCGGACGTGCCGGGCAGCGGCTATTACGCGAGCAGCATTCCCGACTTGGACGTGGCCGGGCAGCACGTCGACTCGCCGCACGCGCAGATCGACTGGGACGGCGACGGGAAGTGCCCCAGTGG
>Ga0105239_10002491_pt1 | contig 23463 bp, 23 predicted proteins | sample KBSC44metaG_FD_92761 | JGI IMG/M metagenome (GOLD analysis project Ga0105239, IMG submission 92761) | Corn rhizosphere microbial communities from Kellogg Biological Station, Michigan, USA - KBS C4-4 metaG | ecosystem: Host-associated > Plants > Roots > Rhizosphere > Soil | place: Michigan, USA...
GAACTCAGCTCGCTTGTGATGGTATGAGGACGGGTGCGCGAGGATTTTCTGGAAATCTGGCACGTGGATCTTATACGCCACTGGCTTTCCATTGATTGGGTTGCGGACGTTGGCATTTTGGATCTTGAATAGTCGGTTCGACGAGGTGTCCAGATCAATCCCGGAGGACTTCTCAACAACCGTCTCGGACACGGTATATCCGATTCCATGAGGATTCCAGTCTGGGTCGATTGGCATCGCGTGCGCCTCATCATAGACAAGTCTGTTGTCATGGCCTTCGATCATCGGATCCACACGCAGGCTGAAAATGTGTTGATGATGGACCGCAAGCACACCGGGATGCACCACCGTTCCGTATGGAACACCCACCTTGTCGAGCTCGTGGTCGACAGGCTGAGTGCTGAGAATGCCGGTGGCTCGTGCCTCGTAAATGACTTCTCCCGCCTGGTTGAACATGAATGCCAGGATGTACTCGTAGTTTGAAACCGTGATGATGCTCTGCAGCACCAGTTCCCTGTTTCGAACCACAGCCGCTCGACCAGTCCGGTAGTTGGTGTGCTTCCAGCCGATTCCAGCATCTTGTTCATGGATGCACACGCAGTTCTCGAACGGCGTGGGCACACCTCTATCATCCGTGAAAAACGCGGAGAGATATTGAATGTGTCCCAAGCAGTCACACCCAAGCTTCAGATTATTGGCCATCACGCCAGCGCCAGCATCGCCAAGATCGAAAGCTTGCTTTTTATGGTACGGGTGACGGGGATCGGCATAAGGGATACTCATGTCGGAGAGTGAAAGGCGATAGAAAAGCGGTCTGCCATCGTAGCGAACATCGTAAAGAACCATGCCCTCACGTTGGTTGAAGCCCACTAAGAAACTCCACTTCTGCCATCTGAGGAAATGCCCTGTCTCACCAGCTGGGGTCAAGGTGAACGAGGCGCCCTCGGGTTGGCTGATTCGCAAGGGCTTGATGTCTTCTCGAAGTTTGTTGTGTTCCGGAATATACTCATTGGCTGGCTTGGCTTGATATGGTCGTGGCTCGTGGATGGTGTTATCGGCGCCTGTAGGCAGGTAGTCGATCCGGATGACCTTGTAAGTGTTGCACTCAATCACAGGAGAAATGGGAAGTGGAAAGGCGTAATGGTTAGAGTCCAGCTCGCTTGAATTGGCCGGGTCGCGCATATACATGAAGACTTGGAATACTCTTTCATCATCATTGATGCCGTCGGAACCTAGCATCGTCAGAGACGCGTCATATTAGGGCATCGCTGAGCAAATTAATCACGTACCATAGATCCAAGGGTCAGCGCAAACAACCGTGCCTTCTGGAAGCTGCAATTTTGCAATGGCAGCCTTGACCCCTTCATCCTCAAGAGCGTTCTTTTCTACCGTCAAGATTTCATCATAGTCGGCGTTGCCGTGCACATTTGGGCCGAGACGCACGTTACTCTCGACCTTGCCTGCCGACAGGTCGACAACAGCCTCATGAAAGCGATTCTGCAAATGACGTGTTAAACTCTACCGAGAAACCAGTCTCGGTGGGTCGTGGGTTCACTCACAGTGTTGCGAATATAGTACGATGTAAAGGACTTGCGGGGAACGAAAGGCAAAGGTGCACCGCTGTATGAGGCCTCAAGATAAGGTACCATCTGCTTCTTGGGAGGCTCGTCAAGGGTAATGATCTTGAAGCGAAGGTCGGTATTGGGTGGCCATACTGATCTCAGCAAATCAGCAGTGGTGGCGATCTCCGACGCCGTCAACGGGCAGAGGGGATGGGAGATGTTCTGCTTTGCCACCGGCTCAGCAGTGAAATCTTGCGTTACAGCGGCCATCGTTGGAGATCTAGGATACTGCAGGACTCGGAGGGTGGTGTGAGAAGTCTGAAAGAATTCAAAGGGCATTTGTGAGTTGTCTGATGTTATAGATATCTGGGAGCCCCGATAGCTCGGCGAGTGGGCATGCCGCATTGGATGGCCTTAGCCAAGGACAGGGCCAAACTCCACCTGCTGGGTGTCCTCCACCGCGTACTTTGACATGTCCGAACGGTTAAGATGATTCCATCCGTCCAATCAGCCCCAAATGCGCTCCCAGCGAGGGAGTGATGCTCGAGTGCGATGGGTCTACATCCCACTAACTTGGCTCAGTGTGGGGTATATCTACACCCGAGGCTGATATGAATCCCAAAGAGGCAACAGAGATTGTTGATAAACTCGTGGGCTAAGATCTCCAAACAACAAGGGAATCCAAGTCGGAAATGATTCTCATTTGCCATTATCAAAGATGTCTACGGGGCTTGAGCGGTCGTTGACTCGTTGACGCGCACCAGTCTAGGCTCTATCAAGTAAAGGTAGCCGTGCAGCCACTCAGAACTGATTTCTGGCAATCTTTGCGTCTCACTCAGATGCTCGACGGATGTGAGAGCAATCGAGCCATGTAATTACCAATCGCAACACATCAATCCAAGCCAATCCCGAGTGCGCAACCGAAACTTATCCATGGCTTCCCGCTTGTCCCCTCCAACATCAACACCCAGCACTGTCACTTCCCAGACGAATGATCCCTGAATTGTCTTTCTCAATCACGTGTTTGACGTCGCTGTAAGCGATGCATTACCCTTTCTGATTGTGATTGTTGACTCGCCCAACAATCGCCGTGGGAGGTATACTGCACGAAGCAGAGAAGATGTGACAATATGATTTGCCAAAAGTTCCTATCGCGGATGAATTGCTGCCGACGTCCAATGTTGTGCTTGAAGCCCAGGGCCATCAATAGACTGGACAAAATAGATCAATTCAACTTTCCTCTGCTCATAGTCAGCATTGTTGGCTAGCAGCTTTCAGGCTGTCTGAACTCACGGAATCTTTGTCAAGTATACTGGTCGAGCGAGGCCAGCTTCTCCAGCGATATTGCCAAACACCTGCCCTATTGTCGACTTCGAACGATCTTCGTCCAGCATGAATCTAGTCCCCTCCTCAAAACATCCATTACCGTGATCTACTAATTCTGCAATCCCTATCGCTGATCGAGGAAAGCCTGCTGGCGCGTCCTTGACACAGTCCAGTTGTTCGATGAGCTCCTGGATAGGCATTGAGCATGCAGCTATTTGGATGCGGAAGCTTTCGTTCGCGTGGGAGGGAATGTTGATTCTTCTGCCGAAATCAGGCGTGTAGACCGACAAGATACCTCGGTTAAAGACGTGGAATGTTGTATTATTTTTGGATGCAACATAGCCAGCGCCTCGGCTCTCCTTCAATACCACGAGGCTGTCTTTGATCCTGTTCCCAGTAACAGGAGGCTCTGGCGCTCGAGTGGCTGCTTGTGCAACGGCTGCAGGGGCCGGCGCTATCTGGGTGTATTGAGGCAGCACTGCTGGTGCGACAGAAGGTGGAGCGGCTGCCGGGATCCAAACCATGCCTGGAGCCTGTGGTGCCGGTGGTGCCGGTGCCGGTGCTGGAGGACCACCGTTCGGAAAGCAGACTATACCAGGATTCGCTGCGCCGGGAGGGACGATGAATGGACTAGGCTGCGCAACTGGGCATGGTCCGACTTGTGGGGGAAAGGAATACGGGGGCGGAGGTGCAGCGGGAGCAGGAGGACCGGGGGGTTTGCCCTGGTTCGGAGGTCCACCGTCCTTGGTGTAATAATTGTACTGTGTCTTGCCAGCAAAACCAGGTGGCGGAGCCATTGAGGGCAAGGCGAATGGGAGGAAGAATGGATTGGCCATGCCTCAGTACCCAGACAGAGGGTTGTTTTTCTGATTTAGAACTTGCAAACGAGATCGTTGGAAAATCTTTGCGGAAAACAGAACATCAAAGAAGTGCGATGACCACACATATTTGTAGTCTTCAGAATTGCTGCACTACCGCGCGGTTCAGACTCAGCAGACATATGACTGCCATGCGTTTCAACAGTATGATGTGGCTCACTAGGCTCCTTTCACGCAGGAACCAACGAAGATGTAGTTGCCGTCATCCATCTGCCAGACAGGACAGGGCAATAGCCGTTTCAAAGTGGCTTCATGCTTGGTGTCGTTGTCATGGATGAACATAGTCATCCACAGGGGAAGCACCTACTCACTGACGATCGTGGTAGTGACCCACGATTGAAGGGATTTCTCATGATTCATCCAGCGGCAACCACTGCTAATCCGTCATAGATTTTCTGCTTCACTCTTGTAAAATTGTCGGCTGCCTGCGGAGTCATGGGATTGACCGGAACCCCCTCCACGATGATTCTCCCGCTACTAAGTTTCTTAACTGCAATCATTCCATCCACCAATAATGTACCTTCACCTCGAAACTCCGCGAGATGACCTTCTAGCGCGATTATTCTTCTCAAGTCAGCCAAACGGAGGTCGCCCACATGGATTGCTTGGGTGACAGATCGCGTGGAAGCAGCGAGGCTTGCTGGTAAGACATCAAGAAGTGGTTCAGGGCCAGCTGTCCTGGAAGCAGCTGTCTGAAGCGAGGCTTCAGTGTCCAGCTTCTGCTTTTTCGTCTGTGGATCATCCTGTGAGTTCGAGGCCTGACCATCTACCTTGAGCTGGCCTTGCAGGGTCACCACGCCCATATTCTTGACATTCTGCCATTGGAGGGTCTTCGCAAGATCTCGGCTGAGTTTGACAACCCATGCGTTGGTATCCACACTGGCATCGATAACTTGGCCTTCAGAGGGAGTAAATATCTCAGTAGATGGCTCATCCTCAGCACCCGCTACCTTGATGCCTAATAGCTCTTTGCAATCTGAGGCCAGCGAAAGAATCTCCTGACTGGTTCCTCCAACTAGGATGAGCTTCTTGGGTCCGATAAGAGGAATTAACATTTGGAGGCTTCGCTGGTCATGTATACCTGCAAAATCAACAAATGCGAGTCTCGCATTAACCAAAATATCGGTTGTGGAGAATATGAGCTTCGCAGGTCCCTGGATGCCCTCAGCCTCGATATGGGCTTCAGTTTCCGATTCCTCTGAATCCGCGTCCTCTCCACCAGGGCTAGCCGACCGAGTTGGGTTACCACGGAATCGTTTGTTTTGGTTATCCTTCTTATTGTTGGCATCATCCCATCTTCTCTTCTGTCCCAAGAAGCCACCAGTCCTGTCATCTCTGGTCGCATCTTGTTCTTCCTTTTCCTCTTCTCTCAGGAAATCTTCTGGCTTGATGAAGTCGCCAAATTCATCCCCACGCCTTCGCGAATGGGTGTAAGGGAAGAGAGCGTTCCGACCCTTTTTGTTTCGAACGTCATAGTCGTGAACACCTTTCTTCCGCAATAGAATGCTGATTCCGAGGTCAGCGTCACTCAAAGCAAGTTTGTTCCGTGCACCGTGGCCCAAAGCCGAGGATACATTCAACACACGGCCTTGTTGCTCATCATCTGATTCATCTGATGACGAAGAACTGGACTCATCATCTAGATTATCTTCAGCTCCGACCCCATCCCTCTCGCTTGGAGGAAGCAGTGAATCCCAAATTTGTCTCTGTGTAGCCATATATTGTTGATATCGTTGACTCTCTTGCGTGCTTAAGGTGGCCTTCTCGGTAATGCTCAATTTGAGTGTCCTGCCTCCACTGTGAACTTGCTCCAGCTGTTCACCAGATGGCGCCCGCTCGAGAGCAACACCATCGCGACGCTCCTCGTACCACTTCCACAACTCGTGGGTTGTGTTGAAGGCCGCAGAGCTAAGTTCTGTTCTTTCGGTCAGGATTATGAGGTTTTCAGGTCTTTGTGTAATTTCCATCAGTAGCGTCTTCGAGAAACCCCAGTCCAAGGTCAAATCGCTAGCAAGAATAACCCGCGGGCCTTCGGTCTTCAGCAACCTTTCGAGCTGAGCTTTTCGTTCAACAATCTTGACGTTCTTGAATTCAAATGGCCTGGATGGCTTCGATGCACCGTTGACCTGCTTACTACCACTTCTCCTGTGAGTCTGAGCTCGGGCTGGATTCTCGTCATCGCCTTCAAACTCTCGAACGATGCTATCATCCATCCACTCTAATAGACTCCTTGCGTGTCTGAGAGTGGCATTACCAGACTTGCTTGCCATGTACACCTTCACATTTCTGAGGAAGGCGGCATTGGCGTCGTCGGACCACGCCTTTTCCAGGATCCACGCAAGCTCTAAAACACGGGCGCTGGAGTCCGTTGGGATGAGTACTGTGCCGTTCTTCGAGACGCTGCTTTTGATATGGCCAAGTAGTGCATCATCTCGAGCCTTTCGACCACCTGAGAGAGCGACTCTTGTTGCGCCAACGCTACTGCAAACAAGAGCCGTTGGCTTACGTAGCTGTTCAATAACTTCGGCCCCTCCAACTCCACCGAACCAAGCTGCTCCTGCTATGACATTCTCTCTTGCTTGGTTCCAATCCACGGCATAGACAATCGATTCCATACCATGTTGTATGTGCCATATTGTACCCCCAAGCGTATGACCAGAGTTGTAGGCTGTCAGCGTCAGACCTTCGAGCGGAGGAGAGAACTGGGACGGAGTGGGTTGATGTGGCTGTGAATATTTCAGCGGATTGATGAGCGAAAAGTACTTGTTGATCTCTTCAAAGGAAGGGGCTTGACGGAGGATGTTAGAGCGAGATTTATCATCAGCGCCAGCATTGTCTGAACCGGGAATAAAGGTGGCGGCCGAGGGTGTGGAAGAGTAGAGATCTTGCAGGAGGGTCCGCCCAAACGCAATGACTGGCGCGGTAGCGTAGACAGGAATTTGTGTGAAGAGCGGAATATGCTTGCAGCAATGGGCGAAAGCACCAATATGAGAAGTGGTAGCATGGGTCAGAATGATGAAAGATAGAGCTGACACATGTTTCTCTATTTCAGCTAACTGCCGAGGGTCAAATCTCTCATCCCATCCGACATCTACCAGAACCTTGACACCACCATCGAGTTCGAGGATGGATTGAGAGGCTCGAGTACCAGACTGCGATCCCAAGAGGGGAGTAAAGGTAAACATGATGTGAAGATCGGTGGTTGTTCTCCCTGGAATTCATTGGCGACGTATACTCAAGCTTCAACAGGCTTTATGATATGCCCTCACCGAAATCTCTGAACGCTGCGCATTTCTGTTACTGAAGGGGGGATGCTGAATGTTTGTAGTCTGCGCATCTCGAGGAAGGACCTCAGCAAGACACCAAATATCAGGAGCAAACAAGACAAAGCTGCCAAGTCTTATAACATCTCTATTAGTTTCTCCTTCCCTTACCTAGGTAGGAAATGATTACGTCACTGATTCTCATCTTCCATGGCACCTACATGGCACCTACATGGGTGCATGGAGTGAGCCAAAGCTCCTTAATCAAACTGTCTTGACCCTGAAACTCTCCTGAACAAAACGTATTTTATTGACCCTTGGAAAGCTTCATGGATGGCAACAGGTGTGATATTGCATTCATCACCTTTCGATTGTGTCTGCGCAATTTTGCAGGTACACCAGAAGAAGGTCATTCGGAGATAGGATTCTCCTACTCGACATTTCGGCCCGTCAGTGATGGGAGCTCCTCACACTTTCCTTGAATCAACTATGAGATGCCAGGAGGGCTGACCCCGTACTTTTGAGCCTCGGCTTGGATGCCTTCGACAGCAACTTGATGCTGGTGGATTGATTTAACTCCAAAATGAGTGCTTCAACCTTCAACCGTACGGTAGGTTTGGGCCAGGATTTATTAGCGTCTTGCCCTGGTTCTGCAACTACTTGGGTATTGACAGCCTCTTTGGGGTGGTATCGGGTCGGACACCCCCGGAGCCCAACGTGTCACCCAGGGTACAGCATCCGTCTCAAAATGAAAATGCGGAGTACCTAACTCAGTGGGTGTTACCACCAGTATGTGTGCATTTTCGGCGCAGCCATGGCGATGAGCGAGTCGCCTGATTACGGCCAATGCTTACTGTCGCTTGAACCTGACAGGGTTTCGTGCTAGTATTCACACCGTTACCCCAGAAGAGGCAAACGAATAGTCCAACATACCCAAAATCTCCGCACAAAACAGCGTACAATGGGCTGACCCTCTCCATATTGATCTGCGTTGATATGACCATTCTGGGGGAAACCAAGACGGAGTCGCATCCAAGTTCGCAAGGTGCCTACCAACATTTGATCGTCTCCTCATACTCGAGCAAATCCCGCAAACCACGTTCCATTCTCCCCCTTCCGTTGGATTGTCTTAGCAAGATCTAGGGCTCCAAGTTATCTGAATTTGGGGATCCCCAGTGTTGGTTACGATGCAGCCATTTGTGGGGGCAATGGGTCAATCAAAAGGCCTGATGGGGGCGGAGTATATATGCCAGCATCGTTCATACTCTACTTTCCTACACCCTTATTCCCTTCCACTGGTTTCGTTTAATCCTCTACTTTCAAAGATCTGATCGGTCGGAGATATCCTCACTGTCATTCTTCATTTTGGGGGAACAGAACAAATATGGCACCGTTATCTGTTGAACACGTTGAGCAGCGCAAGGTCTTAGAGACCGCTCGTTTGGATGATGAGGTCTTTGCTAAGATGGCTACGACGGTGGACAACTTTGGGAACTTGACTCAGGAGGCTCAGCAAGGCACTGAATATGAGCACAGCATGACACTGTGGCAAGCAATTCGCATGTATCCAAAGGCAACTGCATTCTCCATGATCATCTCGTTGTCACTTGTAATGGAAGGTGAGAAGTTTATTTGAATCCAGAATAGGTGCCATCATGTTCACGGCAGTATTTCAACGAAGATGGACCTTGGCACTAATCAATCTACCATTGAAGGCTACGATACGTCTTTACTGGGTTCCTTTTTCGGATATCCGACGTTTCGAGAAAAGTTTGGCCATCAGCTCGCAGATGGTTCGTATCAGCTGAGTGCTTCCTGGCAGTCTGGTCTTCAAAATGGTGTGCAAGTAAGTCTTCCAGCATTTTAGGCTTCGAGATCCCATCCCGGAATGAAATATCAGAGCTGATAAAGTGGCATTCAGGTTGGGGAGATCATAGGGCTATGGGTAGCGGGTACTATTGCCCAGAGGTTCGGCTACAAGAAGACCATACTCGGAGCTCATGTTATGATGATATCATTCGTAAGCGATCATTAATTTTCCATCACAACATGAAGTTTCAATGAACACCCGTCACACTTGGCACCTGTGGAGAATTGACGGACCTTGACCGTCTGTTGAAACGGAGAGATGCTGACGGACCTCTCATTCAACAGATCTTTCTTACCTTCTTTGCAAAGAACATCGGAATGCTGTTTGCCGGATGTCTTCTCTGCGGACTACCATGGGGCGCATTCCAGACTCTAACGACCACATATGCTGCTGAAATCAGCCCTGCGCCTTTACGCCCTTTCTTGACCACGTACGTCAACATGTGTGTAAGTAGCCTTTTTGCCGTTGTCATTTTGACCAGACAACGGGCAGATCTACTAAATACTACCTAGTGGGTTATGGGCCAGCTAATCTCCGCCGGGGTTCTTCGAGGACTTCTCCACCGTGCAGATGAATGGGGCTGGCGTATCCCCTACGCACTTCAATGGTCAGTAGAGCCGGATCAGGAGATCAAGGAACTCATGTACGTTACTAATCTTTGGCATGAAGGTTTTGGCCATTGCCTATCATTGTAGGCGTTATTCTTGCACCCGAGGTCGGTTCTTGATATCCCGGCACCCTAGCCAATGAAAGAGCTTCGGACTGACCTAGATATCTGCAATAGTCTCCCTGGTATCTCGTTCGACAAGACAGAATCGACGAAGCGAGAAAGGTACTCAAAAGTATCGTTAATGCGAAGGACACCGATTACAATGTCGACCATCACATCGCGATGATCATCCATACTAATGCTCATGAGAGGGCAGTATCTGCTGGTACATCGTACAAGGACTGCTTTACTGGGGTTGACCTTCGACGAACAGAGATCACCTGCTGCGTCTGGATGATACAGGTAACCTGTGGAATCTGGTTCGGTGGGAATGTCATTTATTTTCTCCAACAAGCGGGCTTCGATGCTCGCAAATCCTTCGACTTTGGCCTCGGACACAATGCCGTTGCGTTGGTCGGCACACTCTGTGCTTGGTGGATCATGCAATATGTCGGCCGGCGGACTCTCTACCTTTACGGTCTGGCGATCAACTTTACTATCCTTGTGATCGTTGGGTTCTTGGGTATCCCAAAGCCAAGCAATGCTATCGCTTATGCGACTGGCTCCCTGCTCTACGTCTTCACCTTCACTTACGACGTGACGGTGGGTCCTGTCTGCTACTGCTTGGTCACTGAGATCCCGTCAACACGACTACGAATCAAGACCGTTGCTCTGGCCCGAAACTGCTACAACATCATCAGCATCGGCGCGAACTTTCTGAACAACCCAATCCTGAACCCAACCGCGTGGAATCTACGTGGCAAAGGCGGTTTCATCTGGTGTGGATTCGCGTTGATTTCTTGGGTCTGGAGCTACTACCGGCTACCGGAGACGAAAGGACTGAGTGCCAATGAATTGGACGTCCTCTTCGAGCAAAAAGTCACCGCCCGTCGCTTCCTGAAGGTCAAAGCAGATCCATTCCGCTCGGAGAACCTGAAAGCCGTCCAGTTAGAGCCAGTCACCCCTGTGACAACGCACTTGGAGGAGAAATGAGGGAACAAAAGTCCACCAAGCCGCATACTATCGTGTATGGTAATCGGCACACTAAGGAACGCAGACGGCAGCAAATGAATGGTCGATGTATAGTTTCTCCGTGAGCTGCTTACATAGCCTATTTAAGTAGTGTAGGCGACGAGAACTCGGGCCGACATCTCCAGAAAACTGATATTGTGGAGAAAGAATGCACAACAGATCAGCTTCCCCAAGATAAATAGTATGCAGTAGCAATTGGGAACTGCAGCTCGGTGAATTACCCGTGAGTCATACGCCTTGAAATCTACTCCAATTGGTAAGGGATCGTCTTCTCGGCGGGGATTGAGTTTCTTCCCATCAGGCAGCGAAATCCTACACACGGGGCCCCAGAAATGTGTAACGGTGTACCATAAAGCTTACGCTCGGTGACACGTCTCTTGCGGAGAGAGAGGCTCTCTTCCTCCTTCACTGAACGGAATTGTCATTCTCAAGGCATTTCCTGTCTCGTGTCATTAAGTCTAACTAAGTCTTTCATACTGAAATTGAATCTCCAGACCTGTCGCTCCCTCCCTACCTACCAACACCGCCTCGCCATGGTCGTCAACGTGAGAATCTCCGACGCGGGTGGCAGCGAAGCCACCACCACCACCTCCGTGGCACGCTCGCCAATAGTAGGAGGTAACGGCAAGTACAGATTTACCGTGATTCTGGACGGCCTGCTGCGGTACGAATGGGCGCCGGACGGGAAATTCGAAGACCGACCGTCTTCCTTCTCGCTCAACCGTGACCAACCGGTGCCAGAGTACACATTGCGTGAAACGGAGAATAGCCTGGAGATCTTCACCAGCAGATTCCACCTCACGTACGACAAGCAGGAATTCTCCCCGTATGGGCTGTTCGCGCTGGTGGTGGGAGACACGCGCGCACCCTGGAGGTATGGCGAGGATACGTCGCGTTGGAACATGGGCGGCACGGCGCGGACGCTGGACGAGATCGACGGGCGCATCGACATGGGCCTTGGGATCGTGTCTGAGTTGGGGTTTGCGACGATCGATGATTCAGAGTCGTTCCTCTTTGAGGAGGACGGCTTCGTCACGCCCAGGCGGGCTGGACCCGGACGCATCGATGGGTATCTGTTTGCATACGGGCACGATTTCAGAGCGACGATCAAAGCCCTGTACGCCGTCTCTGGGCCTCCACCATTACTGCCGCGATGGTCGCTGGGGAACTGGTGGAGCCGATACTACGAATACTCGGCCGAGTCGTATCTCGCGCTGATGAACAAGTTCAAGGAGACGGAAATCCCGCTGTGCGTCGGCGTCATCGACATGGACTGGCACCTCGTGGACGACCCGCGCGTGCGCGAGGCCGGGCAATCCGGCTGGACGGGCTACACGTGGAACAAGGACCTGTTTCCGGACCCGCCAAAGTTCCTCGACGAGCTGCACAAGCGCTTCAACCTCAAGGTGACGCTCAACGAGCATCCGGCCGACGGGATCCACAGCTATGAGGACATGTACGAGAAGATGGCCAAGGCTGTGGGCCAGTCGACGGCGCACAAGGAGGCCGTGGCGTTTAACATCTCGGACCGCACGTTCCTCACGGCGTACTTCGACGTGCTGATGAAGTCGCTCGAAGACCAGGGCGTCGACTTCTGGTGGATCGACTGGCAGCAGGGGCCCTACTCGCGCCTGAAGGGCATCGATCCACTGTGGATGCTCAACCACTACCATTTCCTGCATAACGCGAAGCGGAACCCGGAGGGCCATCCCCTGATATTCTCTCGCTACGCGGGGCCCGGTAGTCATCGGTACCCGGTCGGATTTTCCGGCGATACGGTCGTGTCCTGGGCGAGTCTCGAGTTCCAGCCTGAGTTCACTGCGACGGCGTCTAACGTCGGCTATGGCTGGTGGAGCCATGATATTGGCGGGCACATGATGGGGGTGCGAGACGAGGAGCTACTTGTTCGCTGGACACAGCTTGGGGTGCTGTCCCCGATCATGCGACTCCATTCGACGAAGAGCAGGTGGATGGGCAAAGAGCCTTGGAATCTACCGCCGCATCTGGGCGACATCATGGTCAGTTGGCTAAGATTGAGGCACAGATTGATTCCATATCTACACTCTATGAATGTGAGGGCAGCTATTGACGGCGAACCACTGGTCCAGCCCATGTACTGGGAATATCCGAGACGCAAGGAGGCATATCAGTTCAAGAACCAATACCTCTTTGGGACCGAATTGATGGTTATTCCTATCACTGCACCCTTGAATCCCAACGTACGCCTTTCCAAGACTAAAGGCTGGCTCCCGCCCGGAAGATATGTCGACTTCTTCACAGGCATTTCTTATAACGGCGACCGCGAGCTGTGGATCAGTCGACCATTGGAGCAGTACCCCCTATTCCTGAGAGAAGGTTCAATCGTTCCCTTGGACCAAACCCTCAAGCCGACCAATGGCGGAGAAAACCCCAGCGGTTTCGAAGTCGTCATCGCAGTCGGAGCCGATGGCCGTTTTGAGATCCTGGAAGAAGAGGGTGAATCTCAAGGCCGACCGGCAAAGCAGATTGAATGGAATAAGACAACCATCACCTATACGCAAAAAACAGGCACGGTCGAGATTCAACAACCAGGCAAGGCGTCAGGAGCTCGAACGTGGTCGCTGCGTCTTGTTGGTTTATCAAAGGTTGGTAAGATTGCCGTCAAGGGCTCCAGTTCTCTGGAAGAGAGCAAAGTCAAGGTCTCGCAAGTAAGCAATGGCGTCTTGGTCGACATTGGTGAGGTGCCGGCAGGAGCTAGCGTGACGGTAGAGCTGGGCTTGAAGGATCCGACATTAAACTTGTACAAGGAGGACGTCATCACGTCGCTGGTCGAACCGATCATCATGAAGGCTCAAATTGGTTATACATTGAAAGAGGAGATTTGGGAGGTCGTCGGTGCCAAGACAGGCACAGCGAACTCGGCGATACTGAACCGTTTGCAGACATTAGATATGGGTTTCGACATGAGTGTTGCCCTCGCGGAATTCCTCGTTGACGAACCATAGCTGGAGAGGCTCGGGTCGAAAGTCGACATCATAAAAGCCACCAAAAAGAGAAAGAAGGCCTGTGTGTTCCCTTGCGGTAGAGTTCAACTCCCTCATATATTAAAATGCAGCAAAAGTATTTTTGCCTTTGGGTTCAGAAGCAGGTTGTTATTTCCATATTGTCGTCACTTCATCTTGGGTGCAAGGCGAGCATCTGAGCGGCAACATCGAGGTAAACAGTGTCAGTCTTTAATCGATGAGGGTTGATGGATTCCTCCTTGATGTTATGTGACCACGCCCACATGTCGTCATTTTCAGCATCGTAGTCGAACGCCACAGGGTTCTCAAGTTCTGTAACATCGAAGGTGACACCTGCTTCGTTCAGGAGCCTTCCGATAAGGACGTCTTCATCTTCATCATCCACCGGATAGGCCTCGTATTGTTTTACAATTTCATTGACCATGTCCCATGATAGTGTGTAGAACTGTCCTCCTGGATATGGATACGGTCTTTCGCCTTGAAGTCGACGGCCGATCACGGTATGGTCGGGGCCGGTGGTAGCGGGTGCTTCACGAAGGAGAGGCTCCAAGTATTGGCGGTAGAAGGTAGGAATTGCCACGAAGGAGTCGTCGTCCATCTTTGAGACGAATTGCCATCGCTCCCCAGAGTGAACGAGGTGCTTCAGGCACTCAACCGACTTTATCGTGTTGGCCAGGTGACCTGTTTCTTCCAAATGCGAAAGCATCACGATGTCCCCAAAGGTTTTGTTCTCATGTTCGATGACTGACGACCATATGTCGCCTGGGTTCGAGATGACGAAACGAAGGGTGAAGGAAGGGTTCGAATATGCTTTGCCCATGGTTGCCCGAATGATATTTCGACGACGCTGGGAAGTGGCTGCCGACATCGTGGCTATAAGCCATAGCGGCTCCTCGTGCTTGCCAGGGTTGAGACTGAGCCATCGCCGTGACCCTGGCAGTTCGAATAGGAGTGCGGCGATCAACGAAAACAGGAGTAAAACAGTAACCCTCGAGTTAACATACTTCATGGTAGCCATAGCAAGGCTTGAGCTAGGCCTGCGTCCAGTGACTCGTGAGAGATCATGCTGGCGGTGCGGCGAGCTTTTAATTCCGCAACCACCATCAAACAAGGTTGTGTTCAGCCGACTTTCACGGCTGGGATTCCGTGTGGCGGTCGTTACACTGAGCTCACTTACGGAGAGGATCTTATCTTTCTTCAATTTCTAGAAACCCCCAGGCCGTAGTGTGGGACGTGCGAGGGTTTAGTAGCAAGGGTGGTGCAATGAGACAACGTCAAGATTGGTCCAATTGGTTGAAAAGGCCCGAGCACGCTTCGCTGGTCTCGCCCACCTGTATCTGACCAGCGTGCTCATTCGACAGAAAATGGAAGGCCCGCTATCGAAGGGGAAACTGGAGTGCACGGATCACAAATTTATCATGGATATTTTCTGTCTGGTGGATAGATATCGGGTATTATTAAACGCCGAGTCCAAAGCTAAGCTGGGGAACGAAATTTGGTTTCAGCGTTATCTGACTACTTATATCCCTGCAAGTACTAGACATTAAAATTTTAAAACTTGCATCTTCGTAATGCATTAGCAGTATTGGATGTGGATGCTGACTCTAGATTCCATCTGGTCGACAGCAGGGAGGGCTTTGTGGAACAGCCAATGCTGACCAGGCCACTAGAGACCAAAACAATTGGCGTAGTAGGTGACCGTGGAGGACCAGTCTGAAAAGATGCCTATGATACCAATTTCTTGGGCCAAGACATTCAGGACGTCATATTCCTGTCCATCATAATGCGTTACCGGCGCGATCGATGAGTAATAATACTCCTCGGTCGACTCCACTAGGGCGAGAGGTCCAGATCGTTCGAATGTCCATGCAATGATATCAAGCCCAACTGCTTTGGCAGTGGTGGCATAGGAGGAAGGGACAATGGTATCGTTGTTGGGGCCTCCGATAGTCAACAGGTAGTTGATTGGGGGAGAGATAACGTTGACACCGCTAGCTTTCAGTGCTCCTAGACGGTCAACTGCGACGGTGAAGTTGCCGGGTGCATCACCATCCTCATCGAGAAAGACGGCTTGCTTGCCAAATTCAGGGTACTCGTTGAGCCAAAGGTAGATGTCAGCCGGGGTGAAAGATTGGAACCACACTCGGCTGGGATCGATCTTCTTCTCAATCATGACTTTGATAGCGTCGCGTGCATATTCCGCTTGGGTGTATCCATGGAATGGAAGGGGAACGGCTGCAGGAGGAGTTTTGAGCTCCGGGGTGAAGTTACGATACCCTGGCAATGAATCGACAAGGTCAATCCAATCAGGGTAGGTCAGAACCTGGCCGCAGGTATTATAAAGATCTGTCCTCCAGGACGGGGTACCGTGTTGGTAATCCTTAACGTTGGTTGCACTCGCGTTGAATCCATCCATTTTTCCACACAGCGAGAGGAACTCTTCCGTCGTGATGTCACTGGTACAACATAGAGCATTTGCTGCGGCGGTTGCGTTCGCTGGTGTGAAAGGTATTGTGCATTTCTTAGCTAGCTCGGGTCTGAGAAGGATGTCTGTGGTCGTGTGTAGATCGCAGAGAGAGTGTCTGCAGACCAAACCACGATCTGCGGTAAATGAAATGTCGCACTCCAAGATACCGGCTCCCATTCTTGCGCCGGCAAGAGTAGACTCCACGGTCTCCTCAGGAATCTGCATAGTGCCACCACCCCGATGGCCGATACTAAACTGCTGAATCCCAACAGGCTTATTCTCGCAGGATAACAGCTTATCCTTGAGTGCGCCTGCGCTCATGTTGTGCACGAGGTAGTAGGGACGAGGACCAAGAGACACAAGATAGTCATGACCTGGGTAGTGGCGGCGATCCAGTGGCATGGCAGCCACCAAAGAGCTGGCCGCGGCCAACACGGCCAGGCTACTGACTGCACTGTGCATTTCGATGCGAAGGTTGATCAGTTCACACAGATATGAAGTTGTTCAGGCAACCCTTGGAGGGAAAGAAATCAGGACAGAGCTGCGGACTGGGGATTGAGGAAGATTTAAACCCCAACACCATGCAAACATGCGTGCTTTCCATCATGCGATCACCCAACTCTCCGGGGCTGGTCAAAAGCAAAATTCAGACCAGGGAAAGTTCCACGTGGACGAATAGAGAGCTCATAGCACAAGGGGAGCTGGGAAGGCGGGAGATGGAAGCAGCAGGCCCTCAGGATAGCTCATGAATTTGAAGCTAACAACCCAAATCCTACCTCACTTGGCGCGGCTTGCTGATGCAGTGATAGCAGAAGCTCTGATATCGGACAAATAGAGCATCAGCATCGGCAACGTGTAAGACTGTACCTGCATGTTTCCGGCATAGGTACCGCGGTAGGCCTGGATCAGAGGTAGTAGAAGATGAAGGCTAGCTCAACAGCTATACTCGGTTAAGTAATGAGCATGAGGAGGAGGAACAGTCTAAGGCGTACCCCGCTGATATAGGACTCTTGGCTGCAGAATGAGCTGAGAACAAACCCAATCAAGAGAACGCTTCGCGGGTCATCAGCATCAATATCCCGGGATATTGAGAGGAAACCCTGTGCGTCAGTGCTCCTGTCGTGGAGTAATATGTCAGTAAGAGCTTCCATCTCTGTCGATTAGGCACGCACTATTTTTCAGGACAAGCTTCCAACCCCACCTCACCCACCCTCGGTGATGGCGGGATACTGTGCGGATGTTCCTAAGAGTAGTAGTAGGCTGAGATCTGACAACTTGAAGGCCAATGAAGGCCGCTCTTGAGAGCACGTCTGTCCATTCTCAAGCGTATGCAGACTGGGATATCCCTCGGTCATTCCACCATCTCCCTCGCCCGGTGCCTGGAGCCTGGGAGGTCCCCTCGTCCCTTGGAATGGCCGCCTCGGCCCTCCTAATACTGATCGGAAACCTCGACCCGGAGATGTACAGGCGAAAGTTTAAGCTGCCCCAAAGCAGGAGGTGTAGCCCGGAAAGACTTGGCAAGCCCGCCATGACGTCTTCATCGAGCACTGGAGGGCGGCAACCGTCTTATCTTCTCAAGCTGAGGACAATCCGTGTAGTAAGGACGGAGTACGAAGTATATCGACAACTCAGGCAAGGGCAGGGACTAAAATGGCAAATTTCCACCTCTGAGTTTGTTCTAAAAACCATCCCAAAAGCATTTTCCTATGGAGGGAAGAAACACTTTTAACCCCCCCCCCCCCAGATTGGACGAGACGGCCCAAAGCTCCTTGATATCTTGAGATAGCCTCTCCCAGCAAATATTGGTGAATGATTGTCGAACATTTGAGGGATTGTGATTGCGTTCCTCCAACCTGTCTCGTTTATATACGACACTCGCGTCGCTATATTCGGGTATACTCGATGCTTGCAAGGAGGCCGAAGCGTTTGCCTTGTACGAACGCCAACCATAAAAGGCACAAGCCCTGGCAACCGAAACAGTCCCCTTTTTGTGTAGTTCGCCAAATTGCCGAGTTGTATGTCGTGCAGACAGTGTACAGTCTTGGACTTGCTGAACACCACGCTCACCGAGGGAGGACCTGGTCCCCAGTGATCATCTTCGTCCTTCCCGGATGCCGGGTACAAGAACGAGCATGTCCACTCAGGCGGTCCTGTGCCAGGTTTCGAAGCCGGGGGTCAATTCGATGCTTTTTGTCGGTCTCATCTCATTTGGATAGTAGAGATAGGGAAATTGCAAACCTCTTGGATAACGGCCGAGGCTACGGGTAAATCCTCAAATTTTAATTCACCCAAATTATAGATCTTGGTACAAATATTCAACACTGCAAGTTTCAATTTTGGATGAGAGAACTCAGACTCAGAAGACGTATTTGTCAAATCTGCGACGGATCGCCTTTTTGGGCCACTACCTCTCAATGATCTCTCCTACCATTATGGAGATACTATGGAAGCGGGAAAGTCTAGTTCGAATGGAATAGTTGAGGACCAGCACAGGGCCTTAGACATTACCCCTAAGTGAGTCAGAGCATCCCTAATTATCCAGGAGTCATATATAATAGCAAGCAGCACTCAGGGCTGCATTTGGATGTGAGCCTCCTCCCATCCATAGTTCCTCTCCACCATTGGGTCCGCAGAATTCCTCAAAGGGCTAGCGAAATTATTGCAGGGTCTCACAGCTGCACACCATCTTAGTTATGAATTTGTATTTCTCTGATAAACCCATTTTAGATTCCGTATTCCATATCAAACGGGTACTTGAGACACCGTTGAAGAACAAAAGGGTTCAAACATGAACGAGTTTGGAGCATAACTGAACCTTCGTCCGAGCGGATGGACGAGAATTTAATGCAGGACTCGTTCTTCATATCCGAATGATCTACCCCAGAGGCCAGGGCTCGAAACACCACCCCTTCCGCCCGGCTAGCATCGGGAAGCCTATGGCAATAGAGCCGCCTTCTTAGACCTCCCCAGGGAGGAGTCCGTATGGCTTGAAGACCGGATGGCACACAATATTGACATCAATACTCAGCCACCTACCGTTTCTCAGATCTGAGCATACGAAAACGAGAGCGATGCACAGCCATTGGAGCCAAATAACCTCGGGAAGTACGTACGGGTAGAAATGTTACACTGCTATCAACACCAAGAAAGTGCCAAGGTCCCAGTCCTACCCCCGACCACAACGGTAAGTTGGCAATGCGAGGAATCTCATTCGTTTCAGTAACAGTCTTCAAGAAATTGGCCCTTCCGCCAAGGGTTGAACCTATCACGACCTTCCAGAATCAGTATCATAAATTGTTGCTAATGTCATTGGCAGTCCCCGCAAAGCCTTGTGTCGCCACATCTGCTGGCCATCATCGAGCCAAATCCTAGCCCCAGATAACTTTAAACGAGAAGATCTTCATCTTTTCCAAGACCCCAAGACATGGAGTACAGATGCTAGAAGGTAGGGAAGACAACGATTAACCATGGCACGAGGTTGGAAATGTGTCTTGTGATATTGTCCCATTGGCTCGATGGCGCTCTCCACACTCGTCAATGTTACCAGTTCCTGTTGATGCCATTGACGAGGGTCGACAGACTCGCTCGTAAGTCCAAAGACTTACAGCCTACGGCCGCCCATGAAATGCGGGTCCGGAACAGGCCAACGACTGCAAAAGAGATAGATTATTCTGAGGAGCTTCCTGATCCAGGACAAGGTCCGACTGCTAACTGTGTGCCTGCACAATTGCTTCTTCATTGTGTCCTTGAGGCACCTGGCAATGTAACATCCATTATTTTATATCTGCTTGGCGCACGACAGAAGTTGTGGTGTCGTGGCGGGGGAGATCCGTTTGCTCAATGATATGGCAACGGCTATAAAGACGATCGATCCGCCTCTTGGGTCTGGAGTCAAACAAGGTGTCCCAGCTGGAAAAGTACGAGAGGACAAGAAGAACATTTACCTTTCACCATGAAGTCTTTCGGTTTCGCCCTACTGGCCTCGACATTGGCAACTGCTGTTGAGCTTCCTCGAGCCGAAGCAGAAGGGTTTTCGCTTGAACAATATGAAAGCGGCTTCGTCCACGAAGCGCTCATGGACGCTAAGATGGTGAGAACTCATCAAACGAAGATGGCCGCTTAATCCACTGACATGATCAGTCTTCATGGGAGAGACACCGCGCTGCGGGCGAATATACTTCCGAGCAGTACCCAGCTCTGACCGGAACAGCCAAGTGTGAGAACGGTCTAGCCATTGTTGAGCATGGCAATCCCAACCAGACGTTCAAGTGCAGCAACGTAGGTCAAGTCACACCCATTACAGAACTACTAGCTCATTTTCTTAAGATTGATCTCCTCGACTTCAAGAGCCACGCCGACCTTGGCAGCTTCGCCGGCGAGGGCTCCTCCTCCTGGGGCTGGGTCTCTGATGACGGACGCGAATTTGTTGCCATCGGCCAGGCAGATGGGACAGCATTCTGCGAGGTCTCCCCGGAGGGTAAGCTCATCTACTTGGGCCGCCTCCCTCAACAATCTGTCTTCTCCATATGGCGTGAGATTCGGTCTCACAAGAACTATGTCATCATTGGCAGCGAGGCTGTGGGTCATGGCATGCAAATCTTTGATTGGACCAAGGTCAGTATTCAAACCGACTATTTTCACGTCTTCGGAATCTTTTCGTCTAACGTGACATTCAGCTCCTGACCATCGACCCTGCTTCCCCGGTCAACTTCAGTACCGCCGCCGACATCACGGGGCTATTCAACGACCTGCCCGTCGGCCGTACTCACAACGTTGTGCAAGGCCCAGAAGGCGCCGATTGGGTCGCCGTGGTGGGCGCCCAACCACGAAACAGCACATGCCGTGCGGGTATCATCTTCGTCGACACGACAGACATCACCCACCCATGGTCGCCCGGATGCGCTGGCCAGGACGGATACGTGCACGACGCGCAGTGCGTCGTCTACCACGGACCCGACACGAGATACGAGGGCAAGGAGATCTGCTACGGCTACAACGAAGACACGCTGACGATCTACGACGTCACGGACAAATTCGGCGTCAACTCGACGACCATCATCTCCAAGACCTCGTACGTCGGCGCCCGCTACACGCACCAAGGCTGGGTGTTGGACCTGAACTGGCAAACCCACCTGCTGATCGACGACGAGCTCGACGAGGAATACTACACGGGCCCGGCCGCCGACCGCTTCCCGGTGACGTACATCTTCGACATCACGGACCTGGAAGACCCGAAGCAGACGGGTATCTACAAGTCCAAGGCCTACTCGATCGACCACAACCAGTACGTCTTCGACGGGCTCAGCTACCAGAGCAACTACGGCGCGGGCCTGCGCGTGCTCGACGTGAGCTCCATCCCCTCGGACCCCACCGGCGCCGGCGTCGAGGAAGTCGCCTTCTTCGACATCTACCCCGAGGACGACCACCTGCCCAACGGCGGCGTCATCGACTTCGTCGGCACCTGGAGCCACTATGCCGGCTTCCCGTCCGGCAATATCCTCGTCAACACCATCGAGCGCGGCGCCTTCATCGTCAAGATGAAGCAGTTTGAGAAGAGGGGACGTGGGGCTCATTTCAAGAAGCCGAGGAATGTGTAGAGGAGGGGGTGTGTAGTGTGTGTGTGCGGTTCGTTTGGGCTGGTGACTCAGTACATAATTAGCCTGCGTACTCGTTCCCTATCTAGATAGACTTGGTGGTGGAGGTGGTGGTGGTGGCGGTGGTCTAGCTTTCTTTATGCCATCAAACTCTCCCCGTGCAGCTCGCATACAGAACAGGACTTACGTACTTGGGGGAGATGATGGATTGATTAATGATGACTCTAATGACAAGAATTGAAAAGCAAAAGAAAAAAATGTTAAATTAAACTCTGGTCCACGCCGTGACTAATAATATCATGCCCTCGACATATGAAAATGTGGGTCAAAACGTGTTCGACACACCATGGAACGTACAGGAGGCTGGAGCTCGTTTCGGATTATTATTGTCATAGATTTGGGAATTCAACTACAGAAAAAAGTGTGACCAAGGTGTTTTGATAGCCGTGTGTCAAAAAGAAAAAACCCCCCTTTCGAAGAAACTCGTCACTCCATATATTCCCCGCGACTGCCTCATGGTTGGTTCCCCTTAAATCAAATAGTTGCAGACGTTCGGGGATTATTAAGTCAGTACACAACCTGATTGAGTGGCACTTTGTATCAATGATATTCAGAGTCCCATCCGATCTCTCGCATTTTCTTCGTTTACACAGCGGACTTCTCAGGAGACTCGGTGATCTCGCCAGAGTGGGAGTCGGTGGTGGGCGGGATATAGGAGTCTTTGCGGTGGCCCGACGATTCGGGGTCGTAGTTGGGGGTTCCGGGGACCTCGCCAGCGAGTTCCTCGAGGGTCTTGCGCTTGGTCTCGGGGATGAGAAGGGTGGTGAAGATGCCGCACAGCATGAACAGGGCGAAGATCTGCATGACGTGGTTGAGCCACGGGGAGGGGTTTTCGGTTGTTGGGTGGCCCTTGGTTCGCAGGGGCCCGAACACGACCTGCGCGATGATGGCGCCGATCTTGCCGGACGCCGCGGAGATGCCGTGCGAGGTCGAGCGGTAGCGGGTCGGGAAGCATTCGCCGGGCACGATGAAGGTCGTCGCGTTGGGTCCGAAGTTGAAGAAGAATTGGCAGAGCACGTAGAGTGCGAGCAGGCCGTGTTCGGACAGGTGGTGGTATGCGAAGCCGATGACGATGAAGAGGACGGTCAGGATGGTGAAGCCCATCAACTGGATGGGTTTCCGGCCGATGGTGTCGACGGTGGCGACGGTGACCCAGTAGCCGGGGATGGCGCCGGCGCAGACGATGATCAAGTTGCCAACGGCCGTGTTGCGGAAGACGCGGTAGACGTTGTTACCCTTGGCGTAGCCGATTGCGCTCAAAATAATGGAGTTATTGAGACCAAGACCGTAGAAGGCAACATCGAGGAAGAACCACGATCCGGCCGTTCCAATGAGGATCTTGCCGTGTCTCCATTGGCTGTAGTGGCGCCAGACTGGAAGAGGTCAAGAATTAGGATGTGCGGTTTCGAAAACAAGGGAAGAGAGTACTTACAGTCGGCCCAGCTTGCCTTAGGGGCAGCCAATCGCTCCCGAGAGTCTTGAAGCACACCAGCACGGCTGACTTCATCAGGATGTCCCTCGTGAGCTCCAGACTTGTATGCCTTGACATCTTCGACGGCCTTCTCGGTATCCCGAGCAACGTCGAAGGTGTAGCGAGGAGTTTCGGGAATGGTGAGACGGAAGTACAGGGCGATGCAGCCAGGAACGGCACCAAAACCGATGATCACTCGCCACATCTTGTCAACGGCAAGCAAGCAGAC
>Ga0105239_10002495_pt1 | contig 23433 bp, 15 predicted proteins | sample KBSC44metaG_FD_92761 | JGI IMG/M metagenome (GOLD analysis project Ga0105239, IMG submission 92761) | Corn rhizosphere microbial communities from Kellogg Biological Station, Michigan, USA - KBS C4-4 metaG | ecosystem: Host-associated > Plants > Roots > Rhizosphere > Soil | place: Michigan, USA...
GAAATACTGCCGCGCGGGGTCCCAGCGCTTGCTTCCGCTCAGCAGTCTCACCGACCGCCCGTCGGAATTCTGCAAGCTGTTCAGATGGTCAAATCGCTGGTTGGGATTGGCAAGCACGACATTGCCCCAAGCGGCGGATGCTGCCGTGCGCGATGGCTCAAGCGTGAGCGCTGCATCGATCTGATAGGCGTCAGATAACAACGGCGGATAAGCCTTCACCCCGCCCTGATCGCCCGGCGATGTGCGATAGCCGAGATCGGAGGCAACGACGAACTCGGTGTTCTCCAACAGAGTTGGCGGCAAGCGAGACAGCGTGCCGTGCGCGCGGGTGCCGTGGGCGTAGGTTGCGACGACCGGCACGGATCCTGGCACGAATGTCTCGAGCTCGAGGGCGACAAAGTCAGGCTCCATACCAGCGGCGATACCCGGACGCAGCCTCACCTTCCTGCGCACGTGCGGTTTGGCGATCAGCGTTCCATTGCCGATGATCTTGCAGCGGCCGCTGTATCTGACCCGCAGACCGGCGCCGACGTTCAGTCGACCCGACCCCGCCAGCACCGCCATAAGGGGTGCTGTGGATCTTTTTATAGCCACGGCCGTCAGGGTGCCGACACCCCTTCCTCCAAAGCGACCGTGGTTAAATGGCTCTAGGATGAAAGGATCGGTGATGAGCGCACCGCTACCCTGTTGCGCTGCGCGGACGGAGAAGCGGACCCCGGGTCTGGCGGTGAAGGAAGCGGCACCGTCGATCGTGGCAAACGCCTTTCGCAACACGCGCGAGGCGTTGGCATTAAGTGAGCCTACGCCGTTGAAGTTGGCGTGCGGCGCGGAGCTCAGTCCGTTGGCGGTAAACCCACCGCTGCCGCCGATGACCGCCGTGGCGGGTTTCACTACCCGTGCTGAGGCGTTGAAAAACCCTCCCCCTATTAGGACAGTGTTGGCGGCGATGGGTGTAGACGCCTGCGCCAGAACCGCATTGGCGGTAAACCGCCCCATACCGGGGGTTTGCGCCAGGACGCCGAACGCTATGCCAGAGCCGAAGCTATCATCGAAAATGGGGTCCCAGGCGTCACCGTCCTCGGGAGGCGGCGGCAGAACGGTCGGCGTCAACCACCGCTCGGTCAGCAAATTCTTCAGCACTTCATAGGGGCGTCTGTCATGCGCCGCGACCTCGTTGGCCGCCAGTGCCCGGGTCCAATAGAAGACGTCTGCCGTCGGCCATGGCCATTCGATGGCGGACGTCACATCTGAGCCGAACACCGAGCGCAACGTCCAGTTGGCGAACGCCTGGGTCGCCGTGCCAATCCACGTTGTGCCGCCGTCAATGTAGAGCGTAGCGACAGAACCGCTGACTGTGACCGTGACACGATGCCAGCCGGTCAGCGATGACGCTACCAGCGGCGGCGGAGTGGGTGGCGGGGCCGGGGTCGTGGTCGAAAAGTTCGTCGCATTGAAGAGCGTAGCCGTTGCGGCACTTCTTGGGGCAGAGGACTGAGGAATGCCAACCATAGCCAAGGTAGTAGCTAGCATGCTGTAGTGGTTATAGACAGTGTTGTCCTGGCCAGGAACCACGTTGGCGCCGTAAAGCACCGTCATGATCCGGTTAGTCGTGTCGCTGCTGTCTTCGTCAGTCGTTACCACGAGCAGAGAGTTGTTAACCTTGGCCCACTGCGCGTATGCGTTGATATTTGTATTAAGCCAGGAGTCACCTTGCGCGATCGTGCCATCGTGCATGTCATTCGCCTGGTTGGGAATGACCCAAGCCACGCTAGGCAGCGTGTTAAAGTTCGCCGGCGCCGGGAAGGTCGCGAAGTCTCGTTCGACGCTCGTTCCCTCGGGAGCAAATCTCCACGGATCATGTTTACCGAGTGGGGTCGCTGTCGGTCGCTCATCGTAGCCGATGAACGTCTTTCCGGCAGCATTGAGCACTGTATATAGGTCAGGCGCCGGCTGGGAGTGAAAGTTGTCATCCGTCACGCCGAACGTAGAACCGAAATATAAAGCATCATAATTCGGTTCGGATGGATGTGATACAGCAAAGTAGTTAGTCAGAAGACGTCCGCCACCAATTAAGGTCCCATTGATATACGGCGCCTGAGAATTTCCCACCAGTTCGCTGAAGTCCTTATTCTCAAGGACAACCATAACGATGTGGTTGTAATTTGGCAGCGTCGGGTTTGGTGGCGGAGTGGGTGGTAGTTGACTCGTTGAGAGAAACTCACTCTCGGCTGGAACGTGGGTGCGAAACGTGCCTGCGATGGTCGGCACAAAGACCGGCATACGCCCGGTGTCATCGCCTGCCAGTCCGGCACCAATAGAGTTAAAGCTGCCCGGTTGCGGGCCGGTGCCGGAGAACCGCACCAGAGCAGAGAGGGTGAATGCGCTAGTGACCGTGTCCTTGGGGGCTAGCGTAAGACACGGCGTGAACGCCGAGCCCGTGCTGCCGCTTAGGGCGCTGCGCGCCTGCGCGCCATTCGGGCCACGGGTTGACGTGATGGCGCCGCGTCGTGCGATCCTACGGGCTGGAAGCGCGATGTCGGTCAGGCGGCTGTCCTCGAACAGCAGAACGGAGCGCAGGAAATTGCCCAGCGGATGGTTAAGGTCGATTGCGAGCGCGCCGCGCGGCTTGCCGACTGCCTGTCGTGCGGCGCGTTCAAACGGCGGCGAAGCCACTTACACGGCCTGTTCGGTATAGGAGGCGATACGCACCGAGCTGCCTGACGGGATGGAGGCTCCGAGTCGGTTACGTGCCATGGCTTTGAAGTGTCCGGGCGGCAACACAAGGCGTGAGGCACCCGCCCGCGGAATAATCGAAGTCCCGCCGCGCACCGCGATGGTGAGGTCGGGATCGCGCGATGGAATAAATCCCGCCGCACCGTCCTCAAACGACACGCCGCCATCAATCGAGCGCAGCACCCAAACATCGAGCATTGCGCCGCTAGCGCTGGGCGAGAAGGCCGCGCCGGCGACGAATTCCACGTCGCAGTAGAGCGAACCTCCGGTATTGATGATATCGGCGCCCGGCGCGCTGATGCCAGTATTCGCAAGGCCCGCCAGCTCGCTGCTGGTGAGTAGCGTAACCGGTAGCTCCAGCGGTCCCCAGCGAACGATCGTCATGCTAGCGTTCCTGTAAGAATGACCACCGTTTCCGAGGCAATCGCGATCGTTGAGAGGCTAGGCTGGGTGCCGGTAACGGGCGTCGGGGTCGGCGCGCCGGGCGAGGACTTGCCGATTTCCCAGCGCGAGATCGTGCCGCTCGGCACACCGCCGGCGCTCACCGATAGGTTAACGGTGCGCGCATTGGCTGTGTCGTAATTAATCAGCATGACGGCGAATGTCGTCGCCGTGGGCTTCACCGCAAGAATTGATAGATTCTGGATCGAGCTGGTCACGGTGTATTCCGGGCCGAAGACCGATTGTCCGGCCTTGCCGAGAATGTATCCGGACGTGCTGACCCGGGTCATGTTCCCGCCGAACTGCTGGTTACCGATGGCGTTGCCCGGCCAATTGCTGCCTCCTATGGCTTGCATCGTGAAACACTCGATGCCTCCTGGTGTGCTCTTGAAAACCCCGACGATATAGCAGGCCATATAAATGCCGCCGATATACTGCGCGGTTTCGGCGGCATATTCTGACATGTTCAGATCGAACGAAGCCAAGGGGACATTTGCTAGCGATGTGCCTGACAGCGCGTTGCGTTGGTTGACACCATCGGGATTATTAATTCCTTTGGTGCCATAGGCGACGTCCTTGCTATCAATCATCGGGTCACCGATCTGGACCCCGGATGTGGCACCGTCCGGCAGCACGTCATAGGACATCCAGGAGACGCCGTTGCATCGCGTGCCTACCTGGCTGGCCCAGGTTGAATTGGCGAGGAATCCAGGGTTCCACTGCGCTGGACCCCAGCATCGATAGCTCGCGTTAACCCCGTGCAATGCATCGGCAACCGCATTGAAATAGCTGATCACCGTGCTCTGACTGTTGCCTTGGGCAAACTGTTCGGTCGACCATAGATTGCCGACCGAGAAGTCCATGATGTCACTAAAGCCATTGTTCCTTAGGTAATTCGCGAAGTTTGCTGCGCGTGACGCCAGGGTAGACGCGGAGCCAGCAGAAGGCTGGAATGCGACGCCCATGATCACCCGGACGCCAGCCTGAGAGAATGATCGATAGTTCCCGAGAATGGTGTTGATATCGGTCATGTTGCCGGCGGCAAACTTCGTATCAAGATCCCAGTCCGGGTTAATCCACAACGCCGCAGGCTTAAGATTGGCGTTGGCGGTGTTGCGGAACGTGGCATTGCCAAAAATCGGCGTCGCGCCGCCGCCTGCACTCTCCCAGTAGCTTGTGGTGAATCCCCACAGCGACTTGTTGACCGTCTTGCCGGTCGGCGCCGAGAAGTTCACTGAAGTGTTGGACGAGGCGGCCGCATTGATGGTGAATGCACGGGTCATTGGCGATCCATTCGCACCAGGCTGCGTTGCAATTATATTGATCTGGTAATTTCCTGCGGCGAGTGTCGTCGCTGCCTGCAGCGTGCTACCCACTATGCGAAAGCGCGTCGTATCGTTAACAGCAAGCGTGCCATTGAACGCCCCGCCTGTCGCTTGCACGGCGATATTACCTATCGGCGTGCCCGAAGCTGCTCCGGCAACCAGCGAAGTTCCGGACAGCGTAATGCCAGTCAGCGTCATCGTGCCGACGGGAACAATCTGGAATGTATTGGATGTCGCTTGGATGCTAGTATTACCGGCGTCGCGCACACTGATAGTTGGCATTCTAATTACTCCTCAGCGCGCATCACTGCCAGACTCGTAACATCCGGCAGTATTGAGCTCCGGTCCCGGCCCAGATTCCCATTTGCCAAGGGCAATACGCCACGTCGGCGTGGGCGTAGTGATTGAGACTGTCGGTTGCAATGTAAGGCGGCCCAAGAGAGCCACCAAAAACGTTCCAACCCAACGCCGCAGTGCAGCTTACCTGCGGTCCGCCCTGGTTGTTAATAAATATCTGCATGAAGTTAGAGGTCCAAAGTAATCCGAACTTGTTGTAAGCGATCTGTCCTCGCACCGTGTTCTTTACCAGGGCTGACTGTGGCCCAGAAAACTCGACATCAGGCGAGGTGCCAGTGCCCCCGTTGTTAGTCCATTCATGGAGCGCGCTTATGGCTTGGCCATCAAACTGTTCCATAACATCGATTTCGATTGTGCTGTTGGTAAACGTATCCGACCAAAGTGTGCGCACAGTATTGTCCGTCCAATCCCAGCCGATATCGGCCTCTAAATAGCCCTGGTGGAACTGCAATCCATTGCCGGTATTCACGCCATGCGAACTCGGAGACGACAGCGCGGCGTTGTGATTGGCGGCCGTAGAAATACCCCACCCCCAGACGGTCTCCTGTCTGATTATCAACGCGCCGTTTGTCACCGACCAATCGGTGATTGGCGCCTCGAACTGACTAAACGAATACAACCGCGCGATGGTCCCGCCGCTCAAATCGGCTGATACCTGAGAAGCTGAGGTAAAATCAGCGTTGAGGATCAGAGTATTGAAGCCTTGCGCAGCAGCCTGCGGGGGAGCCCCAGAACTGGGCGGCGCTGCCACCGCGGGGTGGGCCAGCGAGAACGCTGTTGCCGTGACAATAGACCCGGTGGGGAATGCCACCCACGGCCCGGCGTCATCGCGGTATTGTAGCGATGGCGGCGCGGCATAACCGCTCAAGGTCCCATTGACGGTGAATGGATTGCCGATGATTTCCTGTGGAATGGTCGCGATTACAATTGACTGCTGACCGGTAGTCGTTGGCGGAGGAACGGCGGTCCAGTTACTCGGGCCGTCCCATCGCCACCAACCCGGCGTAAAGCCGAGGGAGTTTCCAGGGCTTGCTTCTTGATAAAGGAAGTGTCCCAAATAATACAACAACAGAGTTTGCTGCGTCACAGGGTCTACTGTGCCGTTTCGGGAACATTGCCTACCAGAGGTAATTGACCATTGATCCAGCACGCCGTTAGTAGGCGGTAGGCCTGGGTTTGGCGATGCAAATATTACCGATCCGGGCCCGCTTATGGTCGTTCCATCGGTGCTCTCTACATCCCCGACTGGACCCCCTGTTGGATCTGGCGTGTCAGCCCAGGCGGTGCCGGTCCATGACCACCAACCCGGCGTTCCGAAGGAAGAGGGGTTCGATGCTTGATGATACATCGTGTGGTTGTGGTAATAAATTAAGTTTGCGTTCGCACTGGTGCCGTCCCAGACGCCATTCCGCAGGGCCGCGAAACCAACGCCGGTCGGATCGACCCGAAGCGACCAGATATCCAGTGTTGCGCCCGCCACCGCGCCCGGCGTCTGCGAGGCATAGATCACCGGGCCCACCGTATTTACGGTGGTGCCTTCGGGGCTTTCCGTTTGGCCCTTGGGCGAGGGGCAAGCAACCCATGCCGAGCCAGACCACTGCCACCAACCCGGCGTGCCGAACCCATTGCCGTCGGTGCGGCGCATATACACGATGTGTGTGTGGTAATACGCCTCCATAACATTAGAGGTGCTGACGTCAGCGACGCCATTAAGCACCATTTGTGCGGAGGAATTGATCGTGAACTCGTCGAGTGTTGCGCCCCCCACGGAGCCCGGCGTCTGTGACGCAAAGATCGTATTGCCCGGGCCATTGATCGTCATGCCCTCAGGGCTTTCGGTCGCCACAATGCGCGGGTCGGTGCCAACCACCCAGGCGGATCCCGACCAATAGAACCAGCCCCCGGTCGAGGTCTGCTGCCACACTTGATGGTCCCAATAGAGCAGTAAAATTACGTTGGAACTGTCAGTGACGCCACCGTGATTGACCTGGAAGCCGTTGGGCGGATTGGCGACCAGCGAATAGGCGATACCGGCCGCATCATGGATCGCGCCCGCTGCCGAGTTCAACGTCGTGCCCTGCGCGCTCTCCGTTGGAATGATCGAGCCCTGCGGCGATATGACGAGCAGATGCACCGACGCGGTCAGTGAGAACGACAGCGTGGCGATATTGGTCAGTGTCGCAACGGCGGTCTCGGCATTGAGCGGATCGGTCGTCAGATCATAGTGCACGACCTGCGCCATAGTGCGGACGAAACTGACCGTTATGGTCGCTCCGGTGCCAAGGATCGGCCGCTGCTCATTCCACAGAAAGATAAAATATGTGCCGCCGGAATTTTGATACAGACGATGGTGGCCGCCGGTCCATGGCGTTGCGTTAGAACCGGGGGCCTGCAACCCGGTGACGGTATAATCGAGTTTCGACGGACGGAACGTGCGCTTCTTCGAGCCGCTATCACCCGTCAATGCATACATCGCACGGATCGTGCGGGCAGGCAGCCGTGGCGTGCCCGCGCCACTGTTGGGAAATAGTCCGACACGCACGAACGGCGAGTCACCGCTCTGGCCGATATCAAACAAAGACTTCCAGAACCACGCCTCGTAGCCCAACCGATGAAAGTTCAGCATGCCGAGCGCGGCATAGAATGCACCGAAGCTATCATCGGTCGCATGAGATGGGCTGTCGGTGTTGCCCGATGTCGGATGCCACTCGCCCATGATCAGCGGCTTGCCAAAATAGACGCCGTGGCCCAGTGCGACGTCATCGGCGTTGCCGCCGCGGCTTGAGCTATCGTCCGCTTCCGGATTGAGCGTCGGAAAGAACCGCACGGATGCCAGAGACGACGAGGCCAGCAGGTCAGACTTTTGCTGCGTGGTGAGATAGTTGGCGATCGCCGTCGAGGTCTCGGGGGGCAGTGTGTTGTAGGTATAGGACGGGCCAGCGACAGCGACCGGGTATGCCTTGGCGCGGGTGGCTGCGACGCCACTGTATAACGCCTGCTGCACCGCGACGCAGTTTGCCGCGGTTATGCTGCCATCGTTGGGAGTGTTTAGTCCCTCAGCCCACGTCATCCAACCCGTGCCGTCGGCTGACGCGACCGCCATTGAAGCGAGCGACGTCGCATCGGCGCTGACCGCGCCACGCAGCAACGAGACACTGAACTTGCCGCCCGTCGAGGCAGCCACGGTCGGACACCAGGTGAGCTGGTTTGCCCCACCTCCGGTATCACGACCTGCCACGTGGTATTCCCGCAGATTGCAGCGCATGCCGGAATTCGCGGTCAGCCAGGTCAGCGCCTGGATCACCGATCCAGTGGTATAATCGGACACTCCGGCGCCCCACGGATTGGTTCCGGCGTCCGACTGGCTGTAGGTGACGACGCCGAACCGCTCCATCATGTCGGCGATGCGCAGCGCGGTGGTTCCCGTGGCATCGCCCGGAAGGACCGCGCTGTCTTGTCCGGTGCCCTCGGAATAGGGCGCGTAGCGCAGAACCGACGACGCAGGCAATGCCACGCCCATCTGATTGCGCAGCGCAACCTTGAACGTGCCCGGCGGCAGCGTCACGCCGGGATAGAGCGCGTGCGGCGTAATGCCCGATCCTTGATTGATTTCGATCGTCGCATCCGGACCACGCGCGGGGGCGGTGGTAGCGGCACCATCCTCGAAGGTCAGTCCGCCATCGAGCGAGCGGAGGATCCAGACCTCAAGAAACGCATCAAGGCCGGGAGAGCATACTCCCCCGGCGATAAATTCGATGTCAGCCCATACCGCGCCTTGTGAATTGGCGAACGGCGCCGAGACCGCCAGCACATCACTCGAGGACGATGCGAGGCCGGTCAATTCGGTCGATAGTGCGGTGACGGGTGCAGTTAAATAGCTGCCGCTGCCGGCCCAACCATATTCCAATGGTGTGCCCTTTCATTATTGATTTCAACGGATTGGACAGAGGCAGCCGTTATAGTTGGCTGCTAGGTCACCGAATTGTTGTGCGGCGTATAACAATTATGCTAGAAACCCTCCAACAGGAGGGAACAATGCGTAGGTTCATCATTTTAGCTGCAGCGGCGCTCAGTCTGAGCGCATGTGCGCCAAGCAACGGTTCATCAGTAGATTATCAGGCGCGCTGGGATGCTGAGCGTGCCGCGCGTCAGACTACAGCCGTTGACCCTAGCTATAACCGGGCGGCGGTGGTGCCCCCAAGCCCGGCTGAGATGCAGGCAGAGCGGGATCGGGAACGGATAATGCAGGCAGCGGCGCTGGAATGCAGATACCAGGCGACTTCGGCTACGTTTAATTTGTCCAATGACGGCTCATTATTCTACGGCGCATTAAACCAGAGGTTCCAAGAGAACAAGTTGTATGGCCAATGCATGGAGGCGCAGGCGGCTCGAATGGGATACTAAGCAGCGAGTCGATCGGGCATTGCTGCGCCAGCTGCAATCTGCGCACGAAGGCCGGCTACCTCATTCTGTAGGTTTTGAATGGCCGCCTCCAAGGTCGCGGTTTGCGTTCGCGTTTCTATAGCGTATATACTAGCCGTTAAAGTGTCGGGCGGCACCTCAGCCACGGTGGCCAAGATATCGGTGATTTGTTGGAAGAGCGTGCTGAATCCAGAGCCGCTTCCATAGACCGAGCGTGCCGCAGACAAGTAGGCATCCGTGTATGACGGAAGCTTGGCAAACGAGTTGCTATCCCCAGCCATTGCTGCGCCAGCTACTGCGCTGAATTGCCGCGATGCGTCGAGTAGCTGCTGGAAGGGAGATACCGGCGATTGTCCGCCGGACTTTAGACCCCGCACGTAATCCGACAGCGATGTCACCAGCCCTGCCGCCGCGCCCCTCGCTTGCTCCATTGCTTGCTCTTGCTGCAAGGCGGCTTGCTGCTGCTGCTGGATAATCACGTCGTTATAGTTCTGCTGGATTCTTGCGCGCTCCGCACCCAGTGTTGTTTCCAGACGCGCCGACAGATCAGCGTAATACTCTTGCGCACTAAACTGGTCGGCCAATTGTTTACGCTGTGCGTTGGCCTGCTGGTCAAATCCGGCCAGGGTGGCACCCAGGGCCGTTTCCGGTGAGTTTGCCTGAGCGGTCGCCAGCCGCACATTTAGATCGCCGCGCAATACATCGCCCTGCAGTGCAGCCTGCGCTGCTGCCTCTGCTATCAGTCGTTGCTGCTCGGCGGCTTGCTGCTGCTGCTGGATGATTGCGTCGTTCGCATCTTTAATTATCACCAATCTCTCTGCGGCCAACGCGCGGTCGAGGCCGACGATCTGATCAGCATAAAACTGCGACGTTTTAATCGCGTCGCCATACGTCTGGGTAAGATTATCTGTAAGTTGTTTACGTTCGGCATTGGACTGGAGGTCGAAAGCTTGCAGATTAGCCGCCGCGACCTGCGCGGCGTTACCGGATAGCGCAGCGGCTGCGGTAGAAAAACGCGATGCATATCCCTGCTGGGTTACAGCGAATGCGGCGTTGGCCTGCTCCTGCACCTTGGCGATCTGCGCATCCCGCCTGTCGGTCAACTCCTGTTCTGCGAAGCCAAGATCGTGGGCCGTCGCAATGGCGGGATTGAACGCGGCTGAAATCTGATTGATGGCCTGCTGCAGTGAGCCGATGTTCTCGCCGTATTGCCGCATGCTCGGCAGCGTGCGCTCCATGAACGTGCGCACTTTTTCCACGACCGGCGCAAGCTCGGCGAATGACGAGAAGGTGCGATCGAGCGCACGGTTTAGCACGTCGGTCTCTTCGGCGCCGTAACCTGTGGTCTGTGCGCCAAAGCGTAATCTAGAGAATGCATCCGTGACCGAGGCGCCCGCGAGGCCAGCAGCATTTTTTGCCTGGCCGAAGAAACCAAGGCCGCCGGCAGCACCGGCGGGTGGTGGTGATGATATACCGCTAACCCGCACGCCAAGATTGCCGAGGTTCTGGTTAAAGGTCGAAACCTCGTTGGCGACCATCTGGTAGTTTGACGGCGTGATCTGATTGCCTGAGAGGCCGGGATACGCCTCAAGAAAGCCATTACCCCCGAGACCAACGTAGGTTGCGGAATATGGGCTGGGCGGCTTCGGACCGATAAGGCCACCACCGGCGCCACCGACCAGGCCTCCTATAAGACCACCGATTAGCGTGCCAATGACGGGCACCACTGAGCCAATCGCCGCCCCAGCGAGCGCGCCGGTGCCCGCGCCGATCATCGGGGCGGGACCAGTTTTCCCGAGACTGCTTTGTATCAATCCGCCAGCGAGGCTGCCGACGCCAAATCCGGCACCGATACCGGTGGCGAAACCGCCAATGGTCGTCGGAATGGCGCCACCCGCCGCGGTGTAGGCCGATGCGGTGGCTGGGCCATACACGCCGGGACCCAGGCCGGCGAGCGCGGCATTGGTTGCAGGGCCGGAGACCGAGCCGAACAGCGGCGTAGCGAGGAAATTGGCCGCAGCGCCGCCCGATCCAAGGAAGCCGGTGCCAGAGAATACATTGCCAAGGCCGCCGCCGCCGAACAGGCCGTAGCCCTGCGAGGCCAAACCGCCGAGCTGCAATAGGCCGCCGAAACCACTACTGCCTGTGCCGCCTCCTGCTATCCCACCGCCGCCTAGCAAGCCCGTCACCGAGCCCAGCGTCACGTCGTTGAGGCCGAACAGCAGATTTTTGAGCGGATTGATCAGCGCGAGCTTGAGGAATTCCTGGATCAGGCTCGACACGATAGCCTTTACCACATTGCCGAAGTTGACGGCGGCGCCCTGGCCCTGGACGAAGGCCTGGGTGATCGCATTGCTAATCGTATTGAACGCACTGTCGACAAACCCCGACAGTTCGGAGAATGAGGCCTGAGCCAGCTTGTTCTCCTCGCGCACCTTCGCCATGTCGGCAGCGGATTGCAGCAGGCGCTGGCCATATTCTGTTTCGGTGCCGATGCCCCTTTGCTTGAGATCCTGCTCAATCTTCAGTTGCTCGATGATGGTCGTGCGTTCGACGGCATTTTTACCGATGGCTGCGGTCTCGGCCTCGATGATGGCGATCTGGTTTTCGTTACTTTGGGCCTGTTTCTGCACCGCCGCTTGGTTCTGGGAGTCAATCAGGCGCAGGTTGGCTTCCGTCTGTTTATCGATGGCGGCGGCGATCTGCTCAGCCGATAGTTTCTTGGTGTCCTTAGAGAGGATTTCTTCTTGCGCCTTGAACGAAGCATTAAGCTGATTGACGGCGGCACCACCTTGCTCGGCCGCCTTGGTGACGGCTATGAGTTGGTCGGCTTGTAGGTTGGTTTTGGTGGTGGCGCGCGCGAGCGAGGCGGATAGTTCTTCCGTGGCACTCTTTTGGCCCTGCGTCGACTTCGTTGCTGCCTCGAGCTTCTTATTCAAATCGAAGATCGCGTTATCGAACGCCTTTACCTCTGTCTGGTCTGTGGCAAGTTTTTTCGCCTCCCGCATTTTGTTGAGCTCAGCGGTGATATCCGCGATGTCTTTCTTGGGTCCCTGAGTGCTGTAGGCCTGTCGCAGGGTCTGTTGATACCGCGCACCGGAAGCGATGAATGCCGCAGATGGCTGGGAAGGACCGAACACCTCAGGCGGGCCGAACAGCTCGGTGCCGGCGCGATAGTTGTCCTGAAACATCTGCGCGTTGCGATACGGGTCTTGGTTCTGAGCCGCACCACCAACCCGCGGGCCGCCACCGGGAATATCGTATTGGCCAATGTTGGCCGCGGCGGAGCCTAGTTGCGCGGCGAGATTGCCGATCTTTCCGGGAATCGACTGGACGTAACCGACCAGGTCGCTGATCGCCTTAATCGTCTCGGCGACCATCTGGATCGCCGTCGCCGCCGCACTCTGGAAGGCCTTGCCGATGCCTTCGGCGAAGGTGTTGCCAGACCCGGTCGCGTCCTGAAACGCCTGATCGAGTTGCTTGATCGCCGCCTGGATATCGGTGGTGTTTTGTTCAACCCCTCTGACCGCATCCTCGACAGTTTTGAGCAGAGCAGCATAGCCCTCGGCTGTGCGCCCCGACTTCTGCATAGACTGGATTTGGTGTTCTAGGCTCGCCGTTAGTCCTGTCAGATGCTTGTCCGCGAGATCCTTGGCGACATCACCTGGTTCGAGAAGGGCCTTGGCGAGGAGCTTGGCATTGTCTACCGCGGTGCCACCCAGCACGAGAGACATCTGTGTCGCGACTACGCCAAGGTGTTCCAGCTGCTCGCGGGTTCCACCCCAGCCTGGCGCGGCGGCGATCGCCTGCACGGCGGCGGTGGAGTCGGCACGCGCGGTGTCCATCGCGCGCGAGACGGCGCGACCTGCCGCAACCACGTCCTCTGACAGTCCCTGAAAGTCGGCTCGCGAACCGCGCAATGCATTGCCGACAGAATTGAGCTGGCGATCAAGACTTTCAGTATGGACGCCTGCAGCGACAAACGCCGCACCAAGCGCGGCAACTGCAGTGATAGCCAGGGTCAAGGGGTTCAGCAGTCGGCTGCCAACCGCGGCGGCCATCTCGCCGAAGCCGACGCCCATCTGCTTATTCACCTGCACGACCTGGCTGCCCTGTTGGATCAAGGCCCTGAAAACGTTCTGGCCGGTGCCGAGCTGGGTAAATAAATCGATAGACTGCGTGCCAAGATCACGCATTGCAAAGCCGAGCGCCTTGTTTTGCTTCGTTACATCATCGGCTGTGCTGTTATACTGCTCGTGCTGCTTGCGCAGGGCCTCGACTTTGGCTGTGGCAATCGGCAACAGCGCATTGTATTTATCGAGCTCGCTGCCACCCGCCGCGATACGAGTATTCAGTTTGGTGAGATCGGCCTCTGCACGACGCAACGATGCACCAAGCGGATCAATCGAGCGTTGCAGTGAATTAAACCCGCGGGCTGATGCGGTAGCGGCGGCATTCCCCGTCTTCTCAAGACCGGCAGAAACGGCGTCGGTCGCGGCTTTAACCTGCGCCGCCATGTTGGTGCTGGCATCGCCCAGACGATCCATCGACACGCTGGCCTGGTCGGCGGGCGCGGTTACCCGATCGACGAACTCGCCGACGAATTGATACGTTTCTGTATATGTGCCACTCGAAAACGACATTCTAGGTCATCGCCCCTTTCCCTTGCGAGCAATCGAGGCAGGACATAAATTGAGTCTGTCGACTTTCGGGTCGGCATTGGCAAGGCAGGCGTGGTGCTGCACGGCTTGGCACGTCTGGGCGTGGCGAGGCATTGCTCAGCAAGGCCGGCATGAAGCGGATGGCGGGAGACTGCCATCCGCGATGCATTTCAGGCTCTATCGCCCGCATCTTAGGTCGCCCGAAGCGAGAGCACGACGCTTGGATATAGCATCTCGCCTCCTGGTGGTCGTTTCAGATGATACGGAACTGGAAACCGGTTGCTGGACGCCCCGGATAACGACACGAATTTACGCAGCACAATCAGTCCGGAGAAACGCGACTTAGTTGCACGCGCCACGATCTCGGTGATGAGGTAGGGCGCGCGCCCCGCGCCCCGTCCAGTGCCCTGTTCAAGGCGTCGCGAATAGGGCGTGATATTCACCACGATCGCTTCCTGCGCATTAGGTGGAATGCGCGCTGCATCGGCCTCCTGACCGTTGACGAAGATACGCCACGACGCGGCGTAGGTGCCGGATTTGCTGATGCGCTGCGATGCCTGCCGCGCGGCCTCTAAAGCGTAGGCCGCAGCCTGGGCCAGAGATGATCCTTCGTATCGGATGATCCCTGGTTTCCCCACGGCAATATTGACGGAGGTTTCCGGCGCATTCTGAACCCCATCGACAAAGCGAATACTCGCCTCAGGCAGCTTGCCATCAGCGACCAGCGCTGCATGCCGGTTCTTGGCGATGGTTCCCGCCAGTTTGCCCAGTTGCCTGGGTGAGAGCGCGCCATCGAGTTTGACCCGGACGATCTGCTTGCGGAGCGCATCACCCAGTTGGGCCACTTAGCTGGCCTTGCGCTGCTGCGCCTTGGTGATCTCCTGCTCGCGATCCTGACGCTCGCGCACCCAATCTCGATAGGCCTCATCCATTTTGCGGACGCAGATATCCAGCATCATGAACTGCCCCCGCGTCAGGTCGTGTGTGTCCGCCCACAATCGAAGATCACGCCAAGGAATATTGCCAGGAACCGGAGGTCCCATGCCGCCGCCATGATATGGTCGGTCAGGCGACAACCGATGCCACACCCGCCATATCCATGCCCAGCGCGGATTAACGTCGGGCTTCTGCGGCAGGTCAGCCTCTGGAATTATGCCTTGGTATTTGCGCCTAAAGGGGCCCCATTCGAGTTCTTGATTGAGGGCTTCAACGAGTTTCCCAAGGCTGTTTCCATCTGCTTGGCGGTGGTGGTCGAAATGCGTCGCGCCGCCTGCCAAGCCGCGTTCGATAGGTTCTCGTAACCGGGCTGATGCATGAAGCGATGGAACTGCTCGACGGTGATCGGCTTGCCGTCATCGTCCTCTAGGCCACGAATGTCCTTGATCAGATAACGCTCCAGCAGGATAGCATTGACCTGCCGCTGTTCTGCATTGGGCAAACGATTGCGATCAACGCCTAACCGATCCGCCGCCGCCCACTCGAGTTCGGCGCGGGCGTCCAGCATCTCGTCGGTAAATCCACAACTTAGGATTTCCAACTCGCCGTATTTCGCCGGGTCGACCCTAACCCACATGCCATCGAGCATGGCGCGCGGATCCGTAACAAAATCTGAAAGCTTAACCAAGCATATTCTCCTGTGAACATAAGAAAGGCGCGGTGGCGAGGCCCCCCGGCTTACCACCGCGCCCAGGCGGGTCCGTCTTCCGTTGGGGAGGAAACCTTACCCGCCCTTGATCACCCCCAGCCGAGGGCAATCATTCGATTACGAGGCGGCCATCCGATCGATGACGAACGTGCCCGCAGTGGTCGGGCCGCCCGAGATGGTGTATTCGGCCGAGACCGGCTGCCCGGGTCCGCCGATTACGATGCGGCCGTTCAGCCGCGCATCGAGGAAGGTGAAGGCATAGGAATAACCGGTGGAGTCCCTGAGGATGAAGGACAACTCACCGGTAGTTTCAGTTAGAACGTTATCGAACAATGTAAAATCGTTGAAGTAACAGCGCATCGTTCCGCTAGCGGTAAAAGTTCCCGTCAGGATACCGTGCGCTGCGGTGTCACCCATGCAGAATTCCGATGCCGCACCGGTGTTCTCCATCGTAATGGCGAAGTTCTCGACGCAGGTGCCCAAGACGCCACCGTTCCAAAACGCGCCGACGAAGCCACCCACCGGATCAATGACCCGGCCGGTTGGTGATGCGAGCACCGCGCCAGTCGATGATGTCGCGGTGGCCTTTTGCTCCGTCTTGGCCACCAGGTCGACGGTTCCGGTGGTAAATGCACCGAGCCCGCCGGTCAGCGTCGCGCGCGCCGCATACGATCCGGGGTATTGTAGGAACAGGGCAGTATCCAGCTTCTGCTCAACGAAGAAGGTTCGGCACACCGATGCGTTTTTAATCGTGCAGGCGCGCACTTTCGCCGCCGATCCGGTGGGCGTTTCGGTCACCGCCGATGCCAAATTAGGACCGATCAAGCTCAGGATATTGTCCGGGCTGGAGCCGCGATTTTCGATGAACCACCAGCCGTTGTTGGCGACGGTTCCATCCGACAGCGTCGCGCCAAGCGAGAAGCCGAGCAGACGGATCCACTGCTTATTGATCAGCCCAACGAACTTACCTGGCGTGGAAGAGGACAGCGTTGCCATACCCGATGATATGGTCAGCGTGATGTCACCGCTCGAACCAGTGATGGCGAGCGTTGAGCCCCACTCATTCTGCAGCACATTGGCGAACACGATATCGTCGAACGTCGTCGAGCTGAAGGCATAGTTGATGGTGCCGCCTGCAGTGATCTGCGTGGTTACCTCTTGGGCTGCCTCGCGCGTGCTGGTGATTTCCGACGGTCGCTGCGTGGTGCGGGCGCCAGCGAGAGTGCTCGACACGGTGCGGATGGCTTGGAATTGCCCCGCCGCGGTTCCCCATGCGGCTTCAATGCCGTAGGAGATTTGCGTGCCATTAGTCTCTAAAGCAGCTTTATAGCCAGTCGTCGCAACCACGGCATTGCCCTCCGATTTGTTGGAAGAAATGCCGGGACTTGACGCAGCCGGCGGGCGTTACAGCGGCGTATCGTCCAAGCGCGGGGGGCGCCGCTTGGACCGGTAGGCCGTCGATTCCGAGATGTTAGGGAGCGGCGGTAGGCTCTAAGTCAGCGCCGCCAGTGAATGCCGCGTTGGCATGAACGTCGGCCGTGTTGATGTCGTAGTAGCGATACGAGATCGCCACACTCAGCCGTCGCCAAACGCCATCGTCTGGACTGAGTGGGTCGTAGGCATGCGATCCGTAGTAGAGACCGATGGTGGTCGGCACCGCGGCGCGAAAGGCATTGGCCAGCGCCTTGCGATAGGCTAACGCCAGTTCGATGCCGCTGTTTAGGCTGATCATCACATGCAGCCAGATCGCGCCTTGCTCTTCCCAGTGCTTGTTACCGAGTTCGATCGTCTCGGACGCCTCGGCTGCGAGATCGATGGTCAGCCATAGAGAAGGGGGAGATGGCGGCCTGAAATCGATGTTCGGCCATTGCACAGGTATGCCAAGTGCGGCAGCTTCCGCGGCGATGATGAGCTTGACGTCGGAGTAGACTTCCGGAGACACGTCAGCCGCCTATGCAGCGAAGTATAAACACGCGATCCGCCTCGAGTATGAACACCTGGGCCCGACCTTGAACCACTGTCACGCGGCCGTCTTGATAGATGACCTGATCCCCATGATGCGGCTCCTCGATCCATCCGGCCGCGTTCAGCTGACGATCCGACAGCATGACGCGGTCCGCTGTCTGCTGCACGTCACCGACGATTTCCGACGCCCCACCAATGAGAACAGCGGCCGGGCAGGGAACGTCGGACGAGCCAACGCGCCTCAGGGTGATGGCTTGCACCGGGCCGTTTGAGCCGGAGATGATTCGGATAAATCCGCTGGCATCCATGTCATACCGAGCCCGGGCGGATAATGCCGCTGATCGGCGCACGAGTGCTCACACGAACGATGTATCCGCCGAACAGCGCACTGACGATGGTCACTAGGCCCATGCCCCAGTAACCCAAATGCAGGATGTGGTTGGCAATCAGGAAACCTACCGCGCCAGCCAGCACAGTGATCCACGGGCTCTTTGACGCCAGCAGTGCTTTGCCTTCCAGGCTTTTGGCAACGTCGGCGACTTCGTCCTCCCGTTCGAGATGACCGACCAGTTCCGCCTTGGAATGCGAGACCGATATCGCGCTGTCGATGAGCGCGCGGCGTCGGCGCTCCTCGGCTGCGCGGAGGATATCGGACATGATAATTTCCTTAGATGGGAAGGTCGCGATACGGGGCGAGCATGCTGGTCACATCGGCGGGCATCGCCGCATCGGATCCGGGCACGACGCCCACCCAATACGACACGTTGTAGACGCCTGGCACTTCTTCACTGCGGATCGACGGATCGCGCAGCGCCGATGTTTGCCGATATCGCATCAGTTGCAGACAGGCGCGTTCCAAATCGTAGGGCAGTTCCCCAAGCAGCTGATAGCCAGCCTGATAATTAACGACGACCTCTCCAGTCCAGCGACCGAAATTGCGATACAGCAGCCCCTTGTTCGCATCCAACCGGTAGTCGGTGGTTGCCAGCGATTGGGTAGAGCATGCAACGCTATCGATGATGGCGACTGGGTAGCGTGACAGCGATAGCCCGCCGATATGGCCGCTGTATCCGCACTCAAATGTCTCACGCACCTTCTCGCGGCCGAGCACGCGATTGACCTGCGAATTGATCAGCGAGGATGCTTCGTGGATCCACCGTGTAAGCTCAGCGTCCTGGCTGGTGTCAGCTTGTGCGATGCGGAGTTCGTTCTTGGCGGTGGCCAAGACGGTGAGATCCTGTGTATCGGCGACCTCGGTGATCTCCAGGCTCTGGCTATACGTCATGTTAATTCTCTCTCCCCCGCCTGGCCGGAATATCTGCGATTTGCTGGCGAGGCCACGTCTCCTCCTGTCCGTGCCGCCGCACCGCCAACACCAGATCTGGCCCAAGGCAAGCTTGGCGGGATGATGTGCGGATTGCCAAGCAGCGTGCCGCCGCCATCGAACGTGGTCCGCGTCGCGGACGGATGCCAAGAGCCAATGCCGACGGCGGCGCTCTCGCCCACCAATTCGGCGGCGCTGTCCCAGCGCTGAACCGGAGCTGGGATGATTGTTGCGTCTGCAGAGAGCGTGCCTGCGCCGCTCATGCGCTGGACTGGAGCGGCGGTTGCCGCGCCAACACCCGCGACCTCGGCGGCCGCCGCCTGACGGACGATGTTATTCGCGGTCAATGCGCTATTGGCAGGAATTGTCGCGGATCCGGACGCGACTAACTTGGCGCTTGCGGTGATTGCGCCGGTTCCCTGCTCTGCGCCGTCGGCGAATTGCGCCGGTATGCCGGTGCCGACGACCGCACCGCTACCGGCGAGTAGCGCCGTCGCGGCGTCGATCGTATTGAGCTGATCGGCCGATAGGGTGCCAATTCCCGAGAGCACCGCGGCACCGGCCGGGGCACCCGCAGCTGCGCCAACAGCGAAGCTGCCGACACCAGGAAATAAGGCCGCGCCGGCTGGCGTATGTGCGGCCGCGGCCGTGACCGCACCGCTACCATCCAAGGTCGCGGTTGCCGCAGGCGAATGATCGGCGGCTGCGGTAAGCTCACCGACACCAGCGATGGTCGCTGAGGCAAGTTCCCGCGCGACGGGGACGGTGATTATGCTGCCCGTGCCATCCAGTGTCGCGGTAGCCGCGTCGACTTGGACCGGGGTGGCGATGACTGTTCCATGGCCGTGGAACGTCAATGCCCCGCTGGCAATGCCCGCGGTCGCCGCCTCGGACTCGAACATGGCCTCGCCGCCGAGCAAGGCCGTGGCTGTCGGGGTATGCGTGCCAGCGCCCGACAGAGATCCGGCGCCAGGGAACGTCGCTGTGCCGAGTTCGCGCTGGACTGGCGCGGCGGTCAGTGTGCCGTTGCCAGCCAAAGTGGCTGCCGCCGCCGGGGTATGTGTCCCCGAAGGGAGCAATGCCCCAACACCCGGCAGTGTTGCGGCGCCGAGTTCGACCTGCGTGGCCGAACCGGTCAGGCCGCCGCTACCGGGAATTGTCGCGGCACCGGCTGGCGTATGCTGGCTGTCGGCGACAAATGCGCCCGCGCCACTCAGCGTCGTCGTCGCGAGCTGCCGCTGCACCGCCGATGCCGTCAGCGTCCCGGCGCCGGAGAATGTCGTCGTGGCGATCTGCCGCTGGACGGCCGATCCTGTCAGTCCGCCGGTGCCACTAAGCTGTGCCGTGGCGCAAACGGCGGGGGCCGACGTCAATGAACCCAGGCCGGAAAATGTCGCGGTGCCGAGTTCGCGCTGAACAGGCGCCGCGGTCAGTCCACCAGAACCCGCAAACGTTGCGGTGGCGAGCAGTCTGGCAACCGGGTTTGCCAAAGGTGTGCCGATGCCCGGCAGCGCCGCACTGGCAAGCATGACTTGTTTGGCGCTGACCGTGAGTTGGCCGGCGCCCGGCTCGGTCGCGGTGCCCAGCTCCCGCATAATCGTTGTCGCGACCATGGCGCCCGCGCCGGCTTCGGTCGCCGCGCCGGTTTGTGTGCCACCGCCTGCCGTATAGGTCGTGACGATAATGCCCTGGGCACCGGTGGCGCCACCGCCGGCAAAACCGCCGCCCCCGCCGCCATATAGCCCGCCGACATTGACCGCGCTGCCCGCGAACAAGGCCGCGCCACCACCGCCGCCCCCCGCCCCGGCGGTCGCCCCGCCAGCGGTCTGGGTCCATGACGCAATTCCGGTGCCGCCCTTGCCCGCATTGCTGCCAGTGCTGGCGCCCGCGCCACCGCCGCCGGTGCCGTCCGTGCCGTTGCCGCCGCTGTATACCCCGTGGCCTGTGCCGCTGGGTCCGTCGCCGCCATTGCCCTGATCGACGCCCGCGGTAGACGAGCCGCCCCCCGCGCCGCCACCACCGCCGCCGTTATTGGATATATTGGCGCCGCCAGTCTTACCGGCACCACCCGGGCCGGCCGCACCACCGCCGCCACTGCAACCGCCGTTATCGGTGTTGCAGGTCTTGCCGTCGCCACCAGAAAACGCCCCCGACGTCGGCACACAGGACGCCGCCTGACCGCCTTGTCCGCCGACACCAGAGGGGCCAGTGGCCCCCGCCTTGGCGAGCAAAACGCCTGTCGATACGAACATCGTATCAACCGCGGTCGTGCCGATCGTATAGGTGGCACTGCCGCTCTGGGTCAGGGAAACGTTCAGCGCCTTGGCGTAGGCCCCGCCACCGCCACCACCGCCGCCACCGTTGCTGCCGATGTCATGGCCGCCGGTGCCGCCAGAGCCGATCGCTTCGACCGTGTTGTTGCTGCTGTTCCAATCGCTTGGCACCGACCACGTCGCGTTGGTGCCGGGCGTGGTGACGAACGTCGTGGTTGCGGCGACCCAAGGGACGATGCCGTCCCACCACCAGGTGCTCGGACAATCCTTTAGCTGGCCAGGCCAGCCGCAAATGCCCTGGCCCCACTCGTCGTTTTCGGTGACGGTGGCGATAACTGTATAGGTGCTGATCTGTCCGGGGATCGGCTGCGGACAGCCGCCTTCGGTGCGGATCCGTCGCATCGTCTGCCAGTCCGCGATGGCGATCTCGCGGTAGGTCGGCAGACGAAGAAAGAAGAGTGGTGCGTGGCGGAGAAACCCCGCTAGACGGGCCACATCAGGACAACGTCGCCAGGAATGCGTCGATCGCGGCTAGCACCGTCGGCACCTGCGCCGCGGTGACCGTCGTCCACACGACGCCTTCCGCCGGATCCCAGTGCCGATCGGCGAGAAACCCCCCAGTGGTGGGATACTGCGCGGCGACCGTCGACAGCATGGTTTGCACCGCAGCATTGGTGTTGGTGAAGTCGGTGCCGCTGAACGTGACTCCGGGGGTTTGCTGTTGTGCCCAAGAAATAATCGCGTTCGATAATGTCGGAGTAGCGGTGCAGACAGCATAGATGGCGTTGTATTGCCGACAGTCCTGCGCCAGCTGCAGAAACCATTGCAGACTGCATGATCCGGCGGTGGTCAATTGTTTGATGTTCAGACAGTCGGACCGCAGCGTGACGATCGCGTTCCACAGCCTGTCGTAATCGTTGATGACGGGCGAACCGCTCACCGGCAACGTCATGGCCGACCCCCTTTACGTTACGCCGACGGCCAATCCGCTATAGCGACGTGGCGTTGCGAGTGCTGTTCCGCCGGGACCGCGGGCGTGTGCGGCTCCAGGGGGTGGTCGTTCCAGGGCGGGAGGAATGACGTGTGGGCTGGCAAACAGCACCGCCCCGCCCTGGAAATCGGTGCGCGTCGATGACGGGAGAAAGTTCGTCGTGGCCGAGGCGGCGCCGACGCCGTCGATATCGGCGGTGGTCGTCCAGACCTGGACTGGCTGCGCGGTCGCGGTCGCATCGCCGCTGATGGTCGCGGACGCCGCGTCGCGCTGGATAGAGGCGGAAGCCGTATTGCCCGCGCCATCCAATTGTGCGTTCGCCGCGCGGCGGACGACGCCAGCGCTGACCGTCAGTGAACCTGCCCCGCCAAACGTGGCGGAGACTGCGGCGGTGAGCGTGCCGGTGGCGGCAATCGAGCCGACGCCCGCCATCGTCCCATCGCCGAACTGGCAGGGAATGCCATTGCCGGTGACGGTGCCGACGCCCGGCATGGTGGCGCTGCCTGCGGCAATAATATTGAGACCGGCGGCGGTGAATGAGCCAGCGCCAGCGATGGTCGCCGAGCTTGAGCTAGCTCCCACCGGAATTGCGCTGAGGCTGCCAACGCCGTTTAGGGTCGTGGCGCCATAGGTGATACGTAACCCGTCGCCCGCGATTGCACCTGCAGCAGAGACAGTTGCAGAGCCGAGCAGACGCGCCCGTTCGGTTGCGCTCAGTGTGCCGTCGCCCGCGAAGCTGACATTCGCCGCCTGACGCTGGATCGGATTGGCGATGGTGAGCGAGCCGATGCCAGTGAATGTAGCGGCTCCGGTCTGCACACCCGCCTGGGACCCGTCAGCGAACAGGGTCCCAACCGCGGTCAGCGCGGTCGATGCGATGAGGCGGCCGATAATGTTCGCGGTGAGGCTGCCAACGCCGAGTTCGCTGGCAGAGGTAACCAGCTGGCCGACTTCGGCTGAGCTTGGCTGACCGACGCCCGAGAGCGCGGCGCTTGCGGTGGCCAATATGACGGCCGTGGCGGTGAGAGAGCCGGCACCACCGAACGTCGCGGCACCGCTCTGCACCCCAGCGGTCGCGGCCTCTGCCGTGAGGCTGCCGATACCCACAAGTGTGGCACTGGCCGACGGTGTGTGCGTGGCGTTCGCTACCAGAACGCCGTCACCCGGTAGGGTTGCGCTGGCGAGGTCGACCTGTTTCGCACTAGCGGTCAGCGAGCCGAGGCCGTCAATTTGCGCCGCGCCAGATGGCGTATGTGCGGCATCTGCGAGGAGCGAGCCACTACCAGTTGTGGTGGC
>Ga0105239_10002496_pt1 | contig 23425 bp, 18 predicted proteins | sample KBSC44metaG_FD_92761 | JGI IMG/M metagenome (GOLD analysis project Ga0105239, IMG submission 92761) | Corn rhizosphere microbial communities from Kellogg Biological Station, Michigan, USA - KBS C4-4 metaG | ecosystem: Host-associated > Plants > Roots > Rhizosphere > Soil | place: Michigan, USA...
GGAATTGGAATTTTGTTTCCAACAACGCTGAGGCTATAGTCGACATCGCCCCTCCTTGATGTTGAAAACCACAATTCAATGCAAATCATCCTTAAATTGACTCATCCATGCATGCTACCACTAGATCTTGACAAAAAACCACTTTATGTAAAACAGGCTTACTACAAGGGTTTTTAGGATTTAATGGACTGCAATTATCATCCTTAAGGTATATAGCTGTTAAACTGCCAGCTTCGAGAACGTACCCATTTTCTTGTAGATCTGATTCAGGCAGCTGAGTAACGCATATCGATTCGCTTTCACGGCCGCATCCGGATCGTTCACCATAACCGCGTTAAAGAAGGCTTCTACCGCAGGAGCGATTTTAAGCAACTCCGTTTCATAAGCCGCAAATTCCGACTGTTCGGCTAACGCCTTACTTAAAGGAAGCAGTTGTTCATAAAGTGCTTTTTCACTGGCATCTTTCATCAAGTCCACTTTGATATCGGCCGGTTTTGCAGAGCGATTATAATTCGCTCCCAAAATATTTGAAATCCGGTTAGCTGGTTCGTAGAGAGCTTTTACTTGCTCCGGTTTCTGAAGAACCAGTTTTTCAAAACCGGCAATTCGTTTTTCAACGGTATGGATTTCACTCAGCAGCTCATCCACTTCAATGGCGGCTTCAATGACATCGTAACGATGACCTGTGTCACTCAAGAAACTACGAACCCGCTGCATGAAAAATGTCGTGATTAGCTCTAAGGTTTCAGCGCAACTGTAAAAATCTTTATCCTTAATGGAATCCGACTGGGCGTTTGCGACCACAACCTCATAAGCAGCTTCCAGAAGTCGCTTTAAATCAAATTCCGAATTGTGTTGGAAAGCCATTGATATCTGGTAAATCCCATTCACCATACGACGCAAGCCCAAAGGATCTTTAGAACCGGTCGGCAATTTAGCACTTTTACGACTAAAGACTGCAACCAGGGTATCTAACTTATCAACAAGGCTGATAATTCGTCCGCACTCGGTTTCAGGAATGGCATCCCCCGCAAAATTAGGTTGATATTGTTCCTTAATGGCGTGGGCCACATTGGAACTCTCTTTTTGAACGGTTGCGTAATAGTAACCCATAATGCCCTGGAGTTCGGTAAACTCAAAGACCATGCCACTGACTAAATCCGTTTTAGCCAGCTTGGCAGCCCGTAAGGCATCCGCCTTTGAGGCTTCGGAAGAGATTCCCAAATAGGGCAATATTTTTGAAGTGAGACTTTCCAGACGGTTGGCTTTATCCAGGAGGGTTCCCATTCCTTTTTGGAAGGTAATCCCCTTCAGTTTTTCCAGGCGATTTTCTAAAGCAACCTCGCAATCGTCCGCATAGAAGAACTTCGCATCTTCCAGACGGGCACGGATTACCTTTTCGTTACCGGAACGAATACTGTCGGCACTTTCAGGCTTTCCGTTGGAAACCGCCAAGAAGTAGGGCAACAGCTTTTGCCCACTGGCATCGTGCAGGGGGAAGTATTTTTGATGCGACGCCATAACCGTCATAATGACTTCCTGGGGTAAATCTAAAAAGCGATCCTCAAAACGACCCGCCAATACAAAGGGCTTTTCTACCAACATGGTGACGGTTTCAAGCAGGTCCTCATTGGGAAGAACCTGACCACCCAGTTCTTGCGCTTTCGCTTGCAGTTGTTGCCAAATCAGGGAACGCCTCTTTTTAACGTCCGCAATCACCGCGCCATGCGCTTCCAGCAACTCCAGGTATTTTGCCGGAGACGAAATCGTGATCGGATTTTGAGTCGCCAGTAAACGGTGCCCGATCGAATCCCGATCGGCCGTTAAAAGGCCGATTGTCACGGGTAATACAGACTCGTTCCAAAGGGAAACAAGCCAGCGTAGCGGACGGGAGAAACGAATTTTCCCATCACCCCAGGCCATAAAATGCGATCCACTCAAACCTAAAATCAAGCCGGGCAATTCTTCCTTCAATAAATCAGGAAGGGATTTTCCCGGTAAAGTTTGATTTAAAACCAAATAGGTTTCTCCGTCGATTTCCTGGCGGGTTAAAGCTTCAAAAGCGACACCCGTTTTTTTTGCAAAACCCAAACCCGCCGGAGTCGATGTACCGTCGTCTTTCAAGGCAATCCGGACGGGCGGCCCCTTCAGTTGTACATCGCGTGTGGGTTGAACATCCGGAAGATTTTGAACGGAAACCGTCATACGACGTGGCGTGACATAGACTTCCACATGGGGAGCAGGCGTATTTTCAAAGGTCAGAAGGGTCGTGACCTTCGCGTGAAGTTCATCCGGAGCGGTTGCCAGAAAAGAGGTCGGAAGCTCTTCTGTTCCAAGTTCAAGTAAAAAATGGTTTTGGTTCTTTTTCGCGTCCGACATTTCTGATATTTCCTCGGGTTCATCTCGACAGGGATATCTATACAATCCCGTAGAGCTAGCTTATCACGCTCGTAAACGAACCGCGAGATAACCAAGTTAAAATGCAGTGCTGTTTTATTTTGAACGATCAGAACGAAGTTTTCTTTTCTTTAAAACAGGTGCTCCCACTTTACTTCCGGGGCGTCTCGTAGAGCTTGGAGCAATCCATGCAGTACCAAGGCTTTGCTCTTCCAATTCCCTCTTGAAATCTTGTTGTTTTCGATTTGGTTGCTTAGGGCTTACATCAAGTGGTGGACGCTCTTCAACAACAGATGTGCCTTCACGAGTCGTAGTTACACCTCTAGGCCGTCTCGAAGAAGTTGGAGTAGCCCAATTCCTCCCCAAGTTTTGACCTTCCAATTGCTTCATTTGACGAAGTTCTCGCTCAAGCGTGCTCATTTCAGACGGAAGCCATTTATCAACACCATTACATTCCTCTAGTGTAGGAACTGTTATACCGCTATTGGGAAATTTTTTACTCAGGTGCTTCATAAAATCCTGGTGAGAGAGTTCTGGTGTATGACCCTTAAAGTGAGTAGGCCTCTTAGCATACGAACTTGAACTAGTCCCTAGCTGTGATTGACCGAAGGAAAAGTTAAACATTGATTCATTCCTATTTCTTGATTTGTTGTGATGAACTAAGGAAAAACACCACAGATTCAAGATTGATCCGTGAAACAATACAAATGGGATACGACTATTACGCCAAAGGTTTTTGATAAAAGGTGATGAAAGCCAAGATCACTATGGGTGAAAAGGATGTTCTCATAAAAACACCGATAATTCTAAAATTGTCCCCAAAAGTGCTAAACAACACCGCCTTCCGCTTTAGCCAAGGCCCAAGCCTCAAAGCCTTCCAGCGTACTTTGGAGCCACAAAGACAGTAGAACAATCAATAGGGAGGCGCCCCAAATTTTAGGCAGGTTATTCTGAGATAATCCTTCAAAAATGAGGGTACCCAAACCACCGGCATTAATCCAAGCCGCAATCACAGCAATCGACACTGTCGATAACGCTGCTAAACGAATACCACTGAGCCAGACCGGTAAAGCCAAAGGCGCTTCAACCCAAAGCAACCGTTGCCAAAAGGTAAAACCCATTGCCCTGGCGGCTTCTAACGTTGGTGCATCAATACTCTGTAATCCTAAAACGAAATGTCGAATCAATATAAATTGGGCATACAGCACCATCGCAACAATTGCTGAAATTTGTCCCAAACCGAAAACGATTACCATAAAGGCCAACATCGCAAGGCTGGGTAGTGTATACAGCAAGCCGAAGCCGGTAATAACCAATTCCGCTAACGTGGATCGACGTGAAATAAGCAATGAAATCAAGAATGCAGGCACCAGCGCCACACCTAATGCAATGAGCGTTAAGTTCACATGTTGAATAAAGGCTTTTAAAAGATCATTAAAAAACAAGGGATCGGGCATCGCTCACCTACACCCGCCGAGGCTTGGTAAAAAACGATTTTAAAAACGGAGGATGATTCGATCGCCAGGTTGACAGGCGACTAATACGTGTTTCCGTATTTTTAGTAGTCGTGCTTCCACCCGCCTCAACCAGGGATTCAACAAAACCATCCGCCGGGTGAGTCATAATTTCATTGGGTGTATCGTACTGGTGAATGGAGCCATCTTGCATCATCACAACCCGATCGCCCAGTTTAAAGGCTTCCTGAACATCGTGCGTAACAAAAACAATCGTTTTTCCCAACTGCGCCTGAAGCACTAACATTTCATCCTGTAAACGTTGTCGGACAATGGGATCAACGGCTCCAAAAGGTTCATCCATCAGTAGCACGGGAGGATTACCGGCTAAAGCCCGAGCTAAACCAACCCGTTGCTGTTGTCCACCCGAAAGCTGCAGAGGATATCTTTCCCGATACAACTTAGGTTCCAAACCCACTAATTCGAGCATTTCATCCACCCGCTGATGAATGGCCGACTTGCTCCACTTCAGTAGGCGAGGAACAATCTCAATATTTTCAGCAACCGTCATATGTTTAAAAAGGCCGGACTGTTGAATCACATACCCCATATTCAAACGGGTTTGAGTGACCGGTTTTTGGGATAAATCATCACCCGCAAGGCGTATCACACCCGTATCCGGTTGGTGCAGACGATTGATCAATTTAAGCAAGGTTGTTTTTCCGCTTCCGGACCCCCCTAAAATGGTTACAAACTCGCCTGCGGCGATCTCTAGATTAGTGGGCTGCAAAACAACCCGTCCCGCAAAACTTTTACTCACATTATCCAACTGGATCGACGGCATTATCTTGACTCCTGTTTGGCGGCAAGCTGAGTGCCGAAGAACAATGGTGTTTTTTGCAGCGTGAGTTGTGATTTTTTAAGTCTCAAAAAATCACGAACTACCAGACGAATATCCTGATGTTTCAAATCAACCGCTGCATTTAATTGTTGTAATGTGGTATTCGTCAACTGACTATTGGCACCATTTAAAATTTGCTGCAATGAGGGAATTCGATTTAAGGCACTTTGTCGAACCAAGGGGGCGACATGATAATCAGGCCAAAAATGTTTGTCATCCACCAAGCTAACAAGGCTGGAATCCGACAATGGACCGTCTGTCGTAAAACCGACCGTCACATCGACTCGCCTATCTTTTAAAACCTGATATTTAAGACCGTTATCGTACAAATCCACATGTTTAAAATGAAAGCCGCCATACTTCCGCTTCAAGCCGGGTAATCCGTCAACACGCTCTTCAAACTCGGGGATACTGCCCAGAATCAGCTTCGAGGCCACCGTTGAAAGATCAGACACTGTTTTCAGATGAAAACGGTTGACCGTATCCCGCCGTAATACCAATGCAAAAGAGTCATCGGCAGGTGAAAAATCAAGCCAGCGAATGTCCCAGCGTTTTTGATAGTTTTGATCCAGAATGGCATGACTTTGGCGGCTATCAAAAGGCGGCTCTTGATGAATAATATCCAGAAAGGCCGTGCCGCTATATTCGGGATAAAGATCAATTTGGCCTCGCTGAAGCGCCTGATGAGCAATGAAGGTACCGCCCAAATTAAATTTTCGCTGAACCCGATAGCCCGCATTTTCAAGCGTTTGAGCATAATATTCAGCGATAATCACGGATTCCGTAAAGTTTTTACTCCCAATAACCAGCTCCGGGCTTTGATTTTGTTCCAGAATGTAAAAACTTGAGACAACATAGACAATCACCCCGAGGAAAAGAAGCCAACCCGATCGTTTAAGCGCCATGTGAGGATTCTTCATCATGATAATTTCAACATCCAGGTCATTCTTCGGATCATGACCCCAAAGAGAGTTTCACTCATCACCGCTAAAACAGCGATGGGCAGAGCCCCAACCATCAACAGTGTTAAATTCGCCATCCCCAAGCCATTTACAATAAAATTACCGAGCCCGCCTCCGCCAATAAAAGCCGCTAGAGCTGCTGCTGAAATTGCCTCGACCAAAGCGATACGAACCCCGTTTAAGATGACAGGCAAAGCAATCGGGACTTGCACATGGAGAAATACCTGAGACGGCTTCATTCCCAATCCGTAAGCGGCTTCTAAGATTTCCGCGTCCGCTTGGCGAAAACCACTCATCGTATTGAGCACGATGGTCGGAAAAATGAGAAGTACCAATGCAAACGTCGCAGGCCAGGCACCGGTTCCCATTAATGGCATTAAAAGGGCTAAAACAGCTAAACCCGGGATAACCCGAAGCATATTAAAGGAGGACGTCAGGACCGTGCTAAAAAGGCTCGCATGCCGAGCAAAAAAACCAACAGGAGTACCCAGCAGGCTCGCAATAAAGACAGCACCGAAACTCATTTGTAAGTGAAGCGTTAAAGCTCTTAGAAAGGGTTCAGGATTCGTCTGAATATAATGAAGAGCTTTTAATAAAAGCATGTAAATGGCTATTCCGCGGATTCTCAAAGAGACTATTCATATTAAATCCTAATTCACCTCGGGATTGTCAAACAAGTAGCCAGTACTCCGATATTAACCCGTAACATGTATAATCATCCGCATCTTTTTATAGTGAGGTGCTTTATTGCTAACACCCCTATGCCCGATTTAAATCAGAGGTTTATCACCATGGGCGCTTCCTGCATTAGCATGTCACCCCAACATCCTCATTCTTTTGCGGCCTCACTGTCTTTGGGTAAGCCTACAAAAGCAATACACGATAACTTACAAGCCGATAGCCTTTCCATTCAAAGAAATACCCCCCCATTTTCACTCCAGCACGATGTTTTTGCCAGACATGGCTTAAAACTCGAACCCTCATCGACTCTCGCTTATTTCCAAAATCCGACAGCATTCTCAAACGTACTCTCCCTCTATCGTTTTCCTCAATCCATAGGCGAAGCACTTGCCCGCTACAAAGACATCCCAATGGCAAGGGAACATGAAGAAATTGCCATTAAAATGGCTGATACCCTCATTCCCGTTGTAAAAGGGGCTATTCAAAACAGTACGGACGATCAAAAAGGCAACCTGATACGGAAAATAGGGAATTTTGACCTGGCTGAGCTTCAAAAAAATCCAATGGCTTTCTTTTTCCCCAATTCCGCTAATAGAAGGTCTGTCAAAACAGGACCTTATACTAATAGTGAGTTAGGCGCAGCCGTTCGAAACCTGATGGACATTCCAAAAGCGCTCAAAAACATGTTTATGTCACTCATACCCAATATGCTTCCATTTATAGCTCAAAACGACCCCAAGGGTTACCAACAGCTTATAAGCATCGCAAAGCAATCCAAATTTTGGACTTTGAAAGATTCAAACGGTAACTTAATGGGTACAGTTAGTCATGCCCCTGTCAAAGACTTGCTGAAAGCCTATGCCCCTGAAAAAACGGAACAAAATTCTGCTCATTTAGAAGGCCATGCCTTTAGCAGTGTTCTTCTCAACCCTCAAATGAACTCTAGGCATGATGTTGAAAAAGCCCTGCTTGACAACCTGATCCATCAATCCCGTAAAGAAGGGCAAAAGCACTTATGGCTCTATTTGCCTGCAAGTGGCAGCTTGACTCAACAAGTGAGGACTCAGCATGCGGGAACACCCGTTAGCGTTGAAGATGCTCAAAGAGCGCTCCCCTTTGTGAAACCCGAAATCATCCAATCGACTTTGAGTGCTTATAATTTAGCGAATCTAAAGTTGTTTCACATCAAGCTCTAGTCACTAAAATGCTATTCTATCCCAAGCCCTTTTGATATAATTCTCCCTCCATTGCATTTATTTTTTAATAAATTAATGAGAACAAGCCATAATAACAGCTCATCTATAAATAATCATTGAATGTGAGTCTGCATAAAAGCTCTCTTAGGCATTGTGGAAAAAAATTTTAAAACTCCTTTCCTCTCTGCACAATTGGCAGTAAAATTTAAGCTAATTCTTGTGGTTATCAATTTCAAGGGTTACCGACAAATCCTCGTTTTCCCCAATGAGGTTTTTTGTTAATTGGGTTATTTAGACTGATGATTATTTGTTTTGTCAAGGTACTAATGTGCATATGAAATCTTCTTCCATGCAGAGAACTGTTAACAGTAGTTTTGGATTTATTATTTTTATTCTCGGTTTATTAGCCGGCTCCTTATTTTTGACAACACATCGCCTTGATTCTAACTTTCATCGCTTAACCTTAAATTATCAGATTGCTGATCATCTGTATCAGCTTAAAAATCAAGCCAAAGTTTGCCAACAAACTTTAAAAGACTATCTAAAGTCACCTCAATCGATACAGCTTAAAATTTATAAAACCAATACAATAAATATTCAAAAAAAACTGACTCATTTAGCGGATTTAGTTCAAGAAGACAGTACCGATCTCAAGCTCTTTCGAAAAGCAAACCAACTCATTCAAAACGAATTATTTTTTCTCGAACATGTACTTTTAAGTTACAAAAAGCAAATTTTAAGTTCTTCTAATCTTAAAGCTGTTTATAAAAATCAAGAAAAATTGATTAATCAACAAGAATTTTTATTCGAAAAAGATCTTCAAAGTATCATCTTAGGCTTTCATAAAGCTGAAATTGCACAAAGTAAGAAAACTGAACAGTTAACCCAAAAACTGACCTTTTTTATTTTTTGTTCCAGTGCTGGCATATTAATTGCTTTATTGATTGCTTATCTCTGTATTTTACGCGAAGTTATTTCCCACCAAAAAACTCAATTAGAGCTTAACAAAACTCATCAAAAAGTGCTTGAAATCTCTCAAATCAAATCAAATTTCCTTGCAATGATGGGGCATGAAATAAAGAATCCCCTGAATGGCATTCAGGGGATTGCTGAAGATCTCCTTCAAAGTACCTTAAACAAAGAGCAAAAAGGTCATCTGCAGTTGATTCTTCATGCGAGCACCAATATTTTGACCGTTCTTGACGATATCCTTTACTTCTCACGAGCTGAAGCAAAAAAAATAACACTCGTTGAATCATCTTTTTCGCTCCGGGAACTACTTCATAAGCTCATGCAATTTTACGGACAGTCTGCTGACAAAAAAAAGATTAATTTAACATATTATGTCTCTTCTCAAATTCCTGATTTTTTAATTACTGACCACCACTGTTTAAGGAGAATTTTAAGTAATTTAATTGAAAATGCAATTAAATACACTGAAACAGGTGATGTTTTTATCGAAGTTGAACCCGTACGGCAAAATAAGAAATCAGCTGAAACACCGTTAAAAGCGATTCGTTTCAATATCCTTGATACAGGACTTGGAATGTCTGCTGAACAACAGGCCTTGATCTTCCAACCCTACACCCAAGTCCATAACAACGGTCCAAAAAAACATCCAGGTAGCGGCTTAGGACTCAGTATCTGTCAATCTTTAGTTGAAATGATGGACGGTTCTATTGATGTACGCAGTACACCCGGCATTGGAAGTACATTCAGTCTCACCATTCCTATCAGGATTTCGGAACCTGCTAATGAGGAGTGGCAACATTTCAAAAACAAAATGCTTCATATGGAACGTATTTCCATTTTAGTCTTAACTGGAAATAAAAGTACCGCTCAAACCCTTAAGCGAACCCTGAGTGACTGGCAATTTACACCTGTTTTTTCAAACGATACGGAACAATCCTTAAACATTCTGACTGCCGCCTCTCAGAAAAAAAAACCTTTCCACATGTTGATAATTGATGATGAAACCTCTAATGGCATCATTCTTATTGAACAAATCCGAAATACACACGCCCTCTGCGATATCAGAATCCTTCTCATTGGAAATCAACACCCAACATTTGACTCAGGTATTAGTGCCTACCTGACAAAACCGGTTTGCCCCACTCATTTATTAAACGCCCTATGGCAACTCAATCATAATTACTCCCAACTCCAAAAATATATACCTAAGCCTGAAAAAGAGACCGGTTTCTCGACTATAGCCCACGAAATTTTGTTAGCAGAAGACAACGAAATCAACCAGGCCTTTGTAAGCCAAGCATTGAAAAACAAAGGCTACCAAGTCACCATTGCATCAACAGGACCCGAAGTTCTTCAATGGATGGCTCAAAAAAAATTCGATCTGATTCTCATGGACTTAGAACTTCCTGAAATGGATGGCTTTACGGTCACAAAAAAAATCCGGGAAGAAGAATTAAAACAAGGAGGATTGAATCCAGAACAGCATATTCCCATTCTAGCGCTTACAGCACATAGCGATGAACATATCTTATCTCGCGCCTTACTGGCAGGTATCGATGACTATCTTCTTAAGCCCTTTAAAGTGAGTTCACTCCAAAAAAAACTCTCAGAGCATTTACCAGCACATCTCAGCGAATCACTCAATCCAAACGACTTTTCAAACACTGAAAAAATACTTCTTCCCCACAGCAATATTGATCAGGTTACTATCATGGGACAAACGGATGAAAAAATTGAGCAATTAAAGCATTTAGTAGGCTTATTCGAGCAATCCACAGCAAAGCAGCTATCCGGCATTTATGAGGCCATTGAGCAAGAGTCTATGGATGCACTTCAACGAAATATCCATGCCTTAAAAGGGGGGATTTCCACCTTTACAACGGGTAAAGCCTATCAGATTGCAAAATCATTGGAAGATAGCACTCTTTCGCCCCATAAAAAAGAATACGCCACGCTCAAGCGGAAAGCTGATGAACTTCAGATCGCTGTGAATACGCTGCGCCAAGATTTGTACACTATGATTGAAACGCGATAAGACCATGTTTAAGCGTTGAGTTTTTGAAACGCCTCAATAGCTTTCACAGCGCGATCGCTTTGGCCACCTTCCAAAAGAGCAGAGGCATATTGTTGCAAACTTCCCGCATATAGGCGTGTATCGCCACTTTCTCTCGCGCTTCGGGCAGCTGTATTGAAAGCCGTAATAGCGTTACGGGTTTGTCCAGTACGACGATATGCCTGACCTAAAGTGGTATACATTTCACTCCGAATATCTGCTGGAAGCGTCCCGCTTTGTTCCGCCGCAATCTGTAAATGGCTAATCGCCGACTGTGTATCACCCAATTGTAAGCTTACCCGTCCCAGGTCATGAAGAGAGCGGGATTGAATGCTTCGATCGGTTTGTTGCGCATCAAGTGCATGAACTTGTTGATACGTTAGTAAGGCTTCTTGAAGTTGACCCCGATCTTCGAGTAAGGATGCCTTTTCATGGAGAGAATCAGCTTGCTTCTGAGGCAGTTGCGCTTTAGAAAAAGAATCCGCAGCATTTTGATAACTCTCAATAGCTTGATCAAACTGACCTTGCTGTTTAAAAACTTGTCCTTGAATGCGATAGACCTTCCCTTGTATTGCAGGATATGGTGAATCAGCTATTTGCGAGTGTGCTTGGCTCAATAAGCTTTGTGCTGAGTCTAAATCGCCCTGCGATTGAGCAGCTTTTGCAGCAGCAATAGTACTTCGCAACTGATTTTTCTGGTTGGTATTTAAAATTTTGAAAGGTGCTACAACAGCATCAGCCCCTAAAGCTGTCGATTTCTCCTCGGAAGCAGCATTCACAGCATTTTTTGTCTGAGGCATTTGAAAAGGTTTTTGGTTCTTAAAGTCAATATTTTGTTGTAAGAGAGCAGAAGCCCAGTCGTTAACAACAGTTGAGGGCTTACCCAGAGCTGTTCCTATGTAGGAGTCCAGTGTATTAGCTGCTGTTTTAATACTTCCCTTAATATAATTCACATCGGGATCTGATTTTGTAGACTGGAGATTAGCTGCATGCAGATAAACATTCACTTCGGACTGTGTGTGTTCATCAATCCCAATTGCCTGCATCGTACTGTGAAAATCAGTTAAAACAGCATTAAGAGGGACTTTTTCGTCCGAAGAATACTTTAAGCTTTGAAGGTTGGAAGCCGGGTTTAAGATATTGCCGGATTTAGTCTGCGTTGCATTCCATTGCGGATCGGCTTGTGGTGTTGCCAGTGGTGAGCTGATATAAGTTGTTCTGGTTTGAAGGATTTGTTGAGCTTGTTGGGTTGGCGAGGCTGGAAGCGGATTTTCTGAGTCATGGGTCTCCTGCTGATCTGCTCGACGTGCATTGCCTCCCGTATTATTACGAGAAAAGGGACGGTATGGCGGAGTATAGACGCGAGAGAGCATTCAAGATCCTTCTTAACGACTTAACAAGAGGCGACTTAGCACAGCTCTAAAACCACCGAATTCTTAAATCTATTAGGGTATTCTGTTCTAGAGATCGACGCCAATTTAAAGAGAATCCAGAATAAGAGACGTAAAATCCTCTATTTAATGGGGATTATTCCCGCTCCATTAATACTTCTAAACTATGAAACCACTTTAATGTTTAAACCAGAGTTCTTCTAACCTTAGAACATCTAGTTATAGTTGGACCTAGCATGGGTAAGGAAGAGACCCACTATAATCATAATTAGAGCCATGCAAAATGCAAGCACATATAATAAAAATTCTCTACTGGAAGAGACGGTAAATCTAAGGTTCGTCGTCATCCATCCCGAAACGTTTTGCCAATTGTCGCTGCTGAGCTGCCAAAGCATAGCGGTGTTGTTTCAGTAAGGAATTCGCCAAAAGTATGTGTAAATGCGGATCGGCATTGTCCGTCTTTAAAGCTTGCCCTGCCAGTTTATCCCAATACGTTGGTATAACCCGTCGTGCAAGTATTTTCAAAGCTCTCTGTTGTTGGCTTTTATCCCTCATCGCTTCCGAAATATCCAGTTCCATCGTCACAAAGGGCTCAAGATGGGGGCGCTTCGTTAAAATAATCTGTATTAATTTCCTGGAACCCTCGTAATCTCCCATATTATAGAGTTGACGGGCTACTTCAGGTAGGCCCTTCGACAAAGAGGGCTCTTGGGAAAGTGGAAAATGCCTGGCTCGCTCTAATAGAGCCTGGTAAGAACGACTATCGCCCGATAAAAAAGCGACTTGAAGCGCAAAAGCCACATCATCTTTCGCAATCGGAATTGCCGCAAGACTTCTCGTTTTTTCTAATGGGTTCAGATAAAGTAAAGTCCGTTGATCTTGCAACCATAAATGGATTTGTTGAGGACTTGCCTTGGCAATATCAGGCGTCTTTTTGAGTAGTGCAGCCTGGTGAGTTCGAGTAAAAAGCTCAACGGCTTTAATAGCGGGAATGAGCCTCAATGAAGACTTATCTAACAATGATCGAGCTTTGTAAGCATAAATGGCTTCAGCAAATTCAGAAATCGCTGGGACCGCTTTATCAGCCTCGGCAGAGGGGATTGTCTGATCATTTAAAAGTTCCGGAAGCGCATTGACCCCTTTTTCATAGGCGGTACGCCATCTGTTTTTTTGGATAAGCCTATCCATAAAAGCCTGAAAATAATCCAGTTGTTCAGGTTCCGATTTCAAAAGCGTCTCGAGTCGGAATATAGCCTTTTCTTGTTCACCCCTTGAATCATAGAGTTGTAGCAAATTCATCACCGAGTCAACATCTTTGGGATTCAATTCTATCGCTGTTTCCAGTGTTTGGCTGGCATTTTCAGGCTTCATTTTCACTGAATACGCCTGACTCAATAGCTTTAAAGCTTCCGTATGATTCGGTTCCAGCTCTAATAGCTGTTTAAGGTTAATAATGGCATCATCGGGTTTTCCGGTACTCAACAAAGCCTTGGCTAAAAATAGATATAAATCAGGATTATTAGAGGTTGGCGTTTTTGCAGCATTCAGCAACTGAATCGCTTCATCATAACGCTTTTGATAAAGCAAGATATCGGCACGAGCCAACGTCACTAGTAAGTCAGAGGCCTTGAGCTTAAGCGCCTTATCCAAGGTCACTTGAGCCTGCTTTAAGTGACCAGCGGCAAGTTCTGTCCTTACCAATCCAGCCCAGGGACAAGGATGACCTGGTATTAATCGAATTGATTGCTCAAAAGCATCATGAGCAGCCTGAAGAACATACGATTCCGATGAATCTAAATCTCTTTCTTTATCCTGATGGGCTTTTTCATAACACGACCACCCCAAGCCATTCCAAGAGGCTGCTCTAATTGATAGCGGCGGATTTTTAGCAAGTAAACTCTCAAACTGCTCTATAGAAGCAACATATTGACCTTGCTCTCGCAATAAAAAGCCTCGGGTTAGCATTAAATTATAATTTTGAGGTGATTTTTTGAGCCGATTTTCAACCAAATGCAGAGCTTCATAATAGCGATGAGAATCCATCAGCAAAATTAAGGCATCCTTCGGCTTTGCCGGGACGAGAACGGGAACAACGCTTTTAACAATAATTTTTTTGACAACCGTTGTCGGTTCAGGGGGGATGACTTGTGAATCTATTTTTATCGGCAGCGAAACCGGAAGCTCATCGCCTTTCAAATTCACCGGATTAACACCGGGTGGATAATATTTTCGGGCCGCTTCAGCCTCATTAGTTGTCACTTTACAAGCCAAAGAGAGCAGGATTACCACTGTGCCCGCAAATTGAATTGGGTGTTTACTCAACAACGTTTTTCTCAAAGCATGCATCTCTTGTTTTATTGGAGAAACAAAGAAGAAACAATAGTTAAACTACAAACGACAACATTGATTTAAGGAGACTTTTGTTCAGTACCGTATAAATACTTTATGCTTAACTGAACCTAATCATAAAGTCTTAACACAACCATAGTTTAAATCCTGTTATTAAACTCTACTATAAAAGAAAAGAGAGCTATAGACTGTCACTCATCATTATATCGCAGCTGAGAACATCGGCAATCCAGAGCTTAAAACCCAGAGAAAACAGTGCCAGACCTCAAGAAAAGAGTGTTTTTTAAAACTCGTCTGTGCTAGGGTATACAAGAGTTAATTTTTTTGATCCAACCTACTTTATTCTTATGCTCGGTTTAACAATCCTATGAAAGTCATCTTTCTATTACAATCATTGTAAGTTTTTCATACGGATGATTAGATGTTCAGGATTAACCCCTTGTAACATAATCAAAATCCAGCTGTTTTTTTATTACATACCGGAAAAGGCGATTGAGTTTTATGAGCAGCAACCCTTCTACAACAGCCCCTCCCTCTGTTATCCGTCTGTTTATTGTTGAAGATTACCATCTCACCCGGATTGGTCTTATGGCTGTTCTTAATGAGTTTCCACAACTTCGTTTCGTCGGAGAAGCCGAATCCGCAGAAGAAGCTTTATCAAAACTTCCAACACTAACACCAAATGTTCTTTTGTTAGATTTAGGACTGCCGGGAATGAATGGTATTGAAATGGCTCAAACCGTTCGTGATCGTTGGCCAGAAATCAAAATTATTATCCTTACCTCTCATAACGAAGAAGAAGAAGTCATTGCCGCCCTGGGTGCCGGTGCTCATGCCTATGTTTTAAAAGACATTAAGCCTCAGCGCTTGCTTCAAGTCATTGAAACCGTTCAAGATGGTGCTGTATGGCTTGATCCTGCTATTGCTTCCCTTGTACTTAATATGGTAGGGAATCCGGAAGCCATCGCAGCTCAGCGTAGAGCAGCCGGACATTCCTCAACAGTAGAGTCCGATCTGACAGAAAGAGAACTGGAAGTACTTCAGTTAGTTGTTGAAGGAAAAAGTAATCCAGAGATTGCCGACAAACTTTGCATCAGTATTCATACTGCAAAAGCCCATGTTGGTAGCATTCTGAATAAGCTCTCTGTAAACGACCGTGTTCAAGCGGCAATTAAAGCCCTTAAAGAGCATATAGTTTAATTATTTATGCGAATTATTGCGTGCTTTGCCTCAAGTCTGGACGGAAGAATAGGCTTGAAGGCAGAGCCCAATAGTCGCATTGCATCACCTGGGGATCTCGAACATCTACTCACGGTACGCAATCAGGCAGATGCCATAATGTGTGGCGGTGAAACGTTTCGCCAGCATCCTTTACTTCGAAAAGGGAATGCCCAAAACACGGCCCCCCTGCAGTGTGTATTGACGCGTTCTGTAAACCTTCCGCCGGATGCTCGCTTATTTGTTGATGCTGTAAAACAAAATCCACCGACTCCTATTTTATTAGTTACTTCTGACTTTATATCCGACGAAATTAAGCAAAGATATCCTTCCCATATCGAGTGGATAGTCCCTGAAAATACAAATAACCCCCTTCCCGAAATCGTACAAATTTTATCCTGTCGGGGAATTCAAACCTTAATGATTGAGGGTGGAGGATATATTTTTGATTTAGCTTTGAAAAGCCAGCTGGTTCACGAGCTTTATTTAACCCTTTGTCCTCTATTACTCAGCGGTCAAAATAATCCCGGTTTGGTGACAGGGGAAAGTTTTAAGTCTGCTGAAGCACCCAGAACTGAAGTATTATCTCATCAGCGGGTTAACCATGAGCTGTATCTCCACTTAAAAATCATTTACCCTACAATGTTAAAAAATGTTTAATTTGTTGAAATAGTAATTTAAATTAGCTATCATAAAAAAGTGTACCCATTTATGGGTTATATCACTTTTTGTTGAGATTCACAGGTGAGGAGATAAGCATAGGTGAGTTCACCATCGCTATTAGCTGGTTCCTATTATGCAACTGGACTGACCTATGGCGGTGCAGGACAAGGTTTTGGTGTAAACCAAACTCGTGCGGGACTTGCGAATACGGTTGGCGTAACCGACACACCTGCACAAATCGCCGACTTACAATCCGCTGATAAAACTTTGGAACTCGACGGCATTATGGCACAAACCAATTATCAAGTAGGTTTAGCGCTGCAAGACAGGTTCGGGCAAATGAGACGGAGAGATTTAGAAGCCCAACGTCGCCGGATCCAAGAAGGCAGCATTTTTGGCTAATAAATGAAGACACGGAACAAGTCCGTGTCTTAAAATAAATTCTTTTGCTAGCCATGGGGGTTATTTTTAAAGTACGCTGAAATAAAATGTTCCCCCCTTCTTCATAAGCTTATTCTCAATGCCAAACCCACAATTCTCCTCTCGGATCTCATCATTAGAGACTCCGACTGCTACTTTATCTGAACAAAACGTTCAAAAAGCCAGTATCGAAAAACTCGTCTATGGGGGAGATGGCCTGGGTCGCCTGCCCAGTGGAGAAGTTTGCTTCGTTCCCTTCTCGGTTCCAGGAGAAACCGTCCGCCTTGCCGTAAGGCAGGAGGTGAAAAAAATCTTAAAAGGCACCATTCTTACTATAGAAGAGCCTTCGAATGATCGTGTTGAACCCAAATGTAGCGTATTTACTGAGTGTGGCGGTTGCCAATGGCAACATATCCGCTATGCTGGTCAAGTACACTGGAAAACTAAAATCGTTGAAGAAAACCTGGTTCGGCTTGGTGGATTCAAAGATATATCTGTAGAACCTATCAAAAGTACAGCACTACAGAACGCACAGTCTGCCTGGAGATACCGTAACCGAGTTCAATGGGATGTTCAAGCGGTTAAAAATTCGATCCAATTGGGCTATAAAGCAGGCAAAAGCCAAACGCTCATTGAATTTTCGGATTGTCAGATTATCTCTGAGCTCATGAATACAATCTATCATTCATTGCAAAGCATGCTTAACCAGGCAGTCGGCTTCTATGCCAAACATCTCAGACGGATTGAAGTACTGGAAAATGAACAGGGTCAGATTTTCCTGTCTTTTTATGGATACAGACACCCTCAATTGACAACATTGGCTCATGATCTGACAACTCAATACCCTGCAATCCTGGGTATTGTACTTGTTGACGAAGACAGGCCTCATAAAACAGCAGCTCTACTGGCCGGAGTATCCACTCATATCTCCTTTAAGGTGAATGAATTTGAATTCCAGGTATCAGCCAACAGTTTCTTTCAAACCAATACGGCACTTTCTGCAACTCTGCTTGAAGACATTCAAAGCTGGCTTCATAACGATACGGATTCATTATTGGATCTCTACGCAGGCGGTGGCTTTTTCTCCATTGCACTTCATAATAAAGCAAAGCAGGTCACAGCCGTTGAAATTGCACACAGCTCAATTCAAGACGCTCAAGCTAATCTCAAACAAAACAATATCGATAGGATACGTTTGATTGAGCGCAGTGTGGATAATTACGTCAAAACAGAAAGACTCCAGTTCGATGCAGCGATCATTGATCCACCGCGTTCCGGCTCTACACCTGCTGTTCTAAAGTGGCTGAGTGACAATATCAAGAAACAACTACTCTATGTGAGCTGTAATCCAGCGACACTTGCACGGGATTTGAAACTTTTGGTTCAACTCGGATGGTCGGTTAAACATGTTCAACCCTATGATATGTTTCCACAGACCTACCATATTGAAACACTCGTTCATCTCGAAAAAAATTGATATGCCTTGGATATTTAAACGTTTCTCTATAAAATAGGGACATTATGTTTTTACATACTCGCCTAAAAGTTCGCGATCTTGAGCGCGCTATAGACTTCTATACCCGTCATTTTGGTATGATTTGCCGTAAGCGCAGTACCTCCGGGAGAGGGACTCAGCTGGCCTTTATGACTATGCCTGGCTCGCCAACAGAGCTTGAACTCGCTTATCTGCCCTGGGATCCTGACTTTAAACTGGATGAAGATATTTTTCACCTGGCGTTTAAAGTGGATGATATGGCAAACACGGTTGAAAAAATGCGTGCAGCTGGGGTTACAGTAACGGAAGAGCCATGCGCTCGTCGTGAAGGTGGCGATATGGCTTTTATTGAAGATCCGGATGGATACGAAATTGAGCTTTTATCGTATGCATCTGGAGATTTTGAAGCACTTCAACAAGAAATCGCAGCATGCAAGTAGTACAACGACCCACAAACAACTCTCTATAAGGATTCCCCATGCCCTACATTAAACCCGAAGGCCGTGAAGCACTCCTTAACTCCAGTTTAAAGGATTTGCTTAAAAACCCTGAAGCATTGGGACCTGGTGAGCTTAACTTTTTTATCTCTACATTGCTTTGGTCTGTTTTTGAAAACAATAAGTGCTATCAGAAAGCCAATGAACTCCTTGGGGTATTGAGTGCCGTTAGCCTCGAATTCTATCGTCGCAAGGTTGCCCCTTATGAGGATGTCAAGATTATAGAAAATGGCGATATTACTGAGATTTAAGCTTAAGTATCAACGTTTTTGTCACCCGCTATTATTACGAACTCTTTCGCAAGTTTTTACTAAAAATTGTTTTAATGCATAAATATGACCATTTTGGGAAGGCGACTGCATTGTCAGTAACTGGCTCCACTTATTCAGGATGTACAGGCTCTAGCAGCGCTGTCCGTTCCATAAAGTCCGAAAAAACGAACGGGCTCAATTCGAGTGGCGATAGTATAAACTTTTCCTCAGCAACGTCCATCCTTTCAGCTGCAAAAAAGATGCATCCCTTAGACCGCTTTCTTTGTTGGGCAAGAGGAAGCAATGATGTTCGATGGACCAATAATCCGAAAGAACCCATTATTCCTAACTTGGCATTGGTCCATGATTTTAACAATGAAAAGTTTTCACAAAAAGACACTATAACAGGATTAAATCCTCATTATGAAGCGATTCGAAAACAGCAAAACACAAAATTCAAACCTTCCAGTTTGGTAAGGAAGGGAGCTGTTGGTTTATATCGTGGAACTCGTCCCGGTTCTGAAGCAGAATATCTCAAGCTATACAAACGTTATAACGTAGGTTACGTAATCGACCTTCGAGGTGGTGGACCAGGAGGAGACAAGGATGTAGACAGTGCTAAAAAGCTTCTGAATGACAGTAAAACCCTTAATGGCAAGATTAAGCATTACCATATCCCCATGAGTTCCCAGAAACCGCCAACATCCAAAGAGCTCCATGGGTACTCTAAAGAACTCCCGAATGGAAAAACAGAGTGGGTACCAGGACTCCACGAAATCATTGCACAAGCAAAAGCTGAAGGTAAAAGTGTTTATATCCATTGCAAATACGGTGTCGATCGAACCGGTATTATGTGTGCTGAACATGAAATAAAAATGATGGGCTTTACAGCGCAACAAGCCCTTGAAGGGATGAAAAAACGGGGTTATGACTTAACTCATAGCTTATTTGCACCGCAACGTGCTATGAGAATATACTTACTGCATAAACAGACATGGGTCGATCAATGTTTGAATAAGATGCATAACGTGATCAACAGGCTGAAAAAGACTGTTCTCCCTTTTCTTCAAAAGTATTTCCATATCCTAAAGTAGCGTCTGGATAGTTTTTTCATCAAATAAACGTTTAAAATTCTACTTGTGATCTCAGCCTTTTAAACGTATGATATTTCGCAATTTACAAAGAACAGTTCCTTATTTACCTATACAGGCGTTCATTTTAGAGAGTTCTCTATATTGATTACTAAAGGCTAAGGCTTACTTTAACGAGTGCCCTCACCTTTGAAGCAATTTGGCCGCTCTTTTTACCCAGCTCTACTGAATTACCTCGCATGATCATTTCAGAAATATTTATGAGTCATTTATGAGTTCAACTCATATGCTTTCTTCTACAGAAAAACAAAGGATCCACCAAGCTAGTTCGCTTGTCCATTTTGCTGGCAATGGTAAACAAACGCCACCCATTTTATCCCCTAATCCTCCGCCCTCAACACCTATAAAAGTTGTTTCTCCACATAATTTTTCAAACCCTGCCAAAGAATGGATCTTTAAAAAAGCGGAGTGGCTTGTAAAAAATGTTTATGTTCACCCCAGTCTCCAATATGCTTTCGATCAAATGGGAGCTTATACCGTCCCACGAATTATTCAACAACTAGAACGTACACGCTCGATCACGGGACTCTTTAACACAGCAGCGGCCCTGGAAGTAGGCTTTCGCGAAATTGCAGCTGGCTTTACAAACACACTCCTTCCGGGCCTCATTGCCAAAAGCATTGGAAGTTATATTGACAAAAAGCATCAAACTTTGGTTTCCAAAAATATAGAATCCAAGCATCTCGATTTTTACCGCAGTTTACTAAAAGTTAATAAACGGTTTGTGAGCCAACCCGAGTTTCTGGAACGTCTTGAAAAAAGATTGAATGAATCAGCTCAAAAAAGTAACCCTTCTTATAAATTTCAAGATTTAAAATTAAATCAACGAATACAACGCATTATCAAAGATAAAAAATTGATCACCGAGGAAATCGAAAATCTGGTTGTTCAATTAAAATTCCCTCATTTAGTTTTCGAAGTTCGGCATAAAAATTCTAATTCGACCTTTAGCCTTACCCAGTTATTGAATGACCTGCGAGACTTGCACCTGGCCTCAGCCTTGAGTAAATCAGACCCTTATAAAGCTGAATGGGGTCAACAGCTCTATAAGACTATTGCAAAAACCCAACAAAAAACGCCTCATCAGCTTTGGGGGTTATTAATAGCCGGGGCTTTAACACTCGGCACTCCCTTTGCAATTCGTCTGCTTACGCGCAATTATTATAATGAAGATGCTTTTCCTGGCAGTAAAGAACTGACAAAAGCGTTGCTTGATAACAAGCCTGCGTACATTCAGTCAAAACATGGAGAAGTTGCAGCAAATACCCTCGGCAAAAAGCCCTCAAAGTTCGTTCTTTTCCCGTATCTCAATGAAACACTAAAACAAAATAATATGCTTCCCACACTGGGAACTCTATCATTCTTCTCCGTGGTCTTATTAATGGCTAGACGACGTTTTAAGACTCGAAAGCTTTCTATCTTCAAGCCAAAGGATTGGCTTAAGGTTTACGCATTTAATAGAAGCTCACCTGTTTCAACAGTAGTCCAAATGGAACTGCTTTATGGCTTGCTGTGTGGAACCCGACTTGCATCAAGTCGAGATGATTCCGAATATCGGGAAACAGGTATCAGAGACTGTTTATTAGGGTGGCCTACTCTGACTTACGGCTTTTTCGCCCTCTATCGTTTTATGTCCCACATCACCAATAAGCGGCTTGATAAAGAATTTGGCCGTTCTTTATTAATCACTGAAAACGGTCACTATAGAAGCACTCATACTATTACAAAACCTTATTTTGACAATTTAGGACTCGGAGATAAAACTGACGAAGCACTTAAAAAAACTTACCGAGCCCATGTGTGGTTAGGACTTGCTGCAGCAGGCATCAATTGGGCTTTATTAGCTATCCTAGAGCCACAATTCAGCATTTGGTTCACAAATAAATTCGAACTTAATAAAATTAAAAAAATGCAGGAAGAAGAAGCATTAGCTGCAGACAAGCTGAAAAACAGCGCTCTATCCAATAATCAGAACGCCAATCCGTTCAAGTAGTTTTATAAAAATCCCTCTTGTGATCCCAGCCTTTTAAACGTATGATATTTCGCAACTAAAAAGAGGTTTCCTTTTAAGTCGTTCTATTCTAGATTACAGAGTTCGATCACTTAAGCCTCTTATTTCTCTGTCAAAAAGCACTCCCTCACCTGTCATAATGCTTTATGCATTACACAGTTCTCTACCCTACAACCCCTCGTTTTCCATTAGGAAAAAAGCTTGGATAACTTATGAGCACGCCTCATATGCTTTCTTACACCGGGAAACAACCGTCTCAAGTGCCTACACTTGTTCATTTTGGCTTTAACACGAAAATCAATCCTATCGAAACGCCCTTAAAAGAAATAGGGTATCAAACAACGCATCTAAAATCTGAGCCGAATCCTAAAACATCGAAATCTGAATGGGTTTATAAAGGGGCTGAGTGGGTTAGCCGCAATATTTACAGCCGTGGTCCCGGTGTTCGCTACGCCTTTGAAGAAATCGGCGGCTTCACGCTTCCTCGTATTTTTCAACAATGGACTCGGAATCATTCAATTACAGGGCTTTTTAATACTGCTGCCGCGATTGAAGTCAGTATCCGTGAATTCGCCTCTGACTTCACCAATACCCTCCTGCCAGGACTCGTGGCAAAAAGAGTAGCACGATCGATTGATCAAAAGCATCATACACTCCTTTCTAAGAATCTGGGATCGGACAGTATAGAGTTTTATAGCGAACTTTTGAAAGCCGGACGCGGAAAATTTGTTAATCAGTCCGAGTTTTTAGAGCGGCTGGAAAAAAGGCTCAATGAAGCTGCCGAAAAAAATCACCCAGACTACGAATTTCAAGATTTAAAACTTCGAAAACGAATCCAAAACCTGGTTAAAAATAAGCATAGTGACGATATTGTCGACGAAGAAGTAAAGGCATTAGCCAGACTTCTTAAGCTTTCTAATTCCACTTTAAAACTTCGTCACAACGATCAACCTTATAGAGTGAGTTTACCGAAGTTGGTACGGGATTTACGAGATCTTCACTTAGCTCCCACTCTAAGCAAAGCCGATCCCTTCAGGGTTGAGTGGGGAAAGCAACTGTACAGCACTTTGGAAAAAACCAAGCGAAAAATGCCTCACCAGCTCTGGGGCTTATTAGCGGCAGGGGTTTTAAGCCTTAGTACTCCCTTTCTGATCCGTTTAGTCACACGTCACTATTATGGGGAAGATGCCTTTCCAGGTACCAAAGGACTAACCAGTGTCTTATTGCAAAATCAGCCCGCTTATAACACATCACAATCAACAGCACAAAGTCCAGATGAAGACAAAAAGCATACAAAGTTCGTTCTTTTTCCCTATCTCGGTGAGACCTTAAAGCAAAATAACATTCTCCCTACTTTGGGCAC
>Ga0105239_10002498_pt1 | contig 23411 bp, 25 predicted proteins | sample KBSC44metaG_FD_92761 | JGI IMG/M metagenome (GOLD analysis project Ga0105239, IMG submission 92761) | Corn rhizosphere microbial communities from Kellogg Biological Station, Michigan, USA - KBS C4-4 metaG | ecosystem: Host-associated > Plants > Roots > Rhizosphere > Soil | place: Michigan, USA...
ATCGAGGCTAGCGCTAGAAGGGAAACCAGATGAGGATTTGCGACGTGCTGCCTGTTGTTGTTGTTGTTGTTGTTGTTGTTGTTGTTGCGGCGGCGGCGGCGGAACGTAGCCAGATGGGCCCAATTGCTGAGGATACGGCTGGCAGGGTCCTGGAGGGCCCAGGGGATACTGGTACTGTTGATTTGGTGACGGGTATGGCTGTCCTTGGGGCGGAGGCGGAAGGGTTCGACCATGGTATTGTGGAGCTGGGTTCTGTTGGTACTGGCTCTGGTTATAAAGAGGAATACTAGATGGCTGCGGTGAACCTGACCAGGTTGCCCGCCGATCGTACGTAGGGCGAGGCTGATGCTCTTGCTGCGGAGGCGCTAGATTGCTATAGTCCGGATATCCAGTCGGATTGGCGGATGCTCGTGGATCGTAAGCAAGGATTTGGCAAGAGGTTTGGCCATGCGGGGGTGGGCCTGCCTGAGTAGAAGGCAACCAAGTCTGTGGCTTGGTGTGTTGGTAGCTAGGTTGCTGCAGATGTGTTGGCTGTTGCTGCTGCCATGGTTGCTTTGTTTGCTCATGGTGCGGTTGCTGATAATGACCCAGGGTTGGCTGACTCACTTGTATCGAGTTCGGTCGTGTTGGTGGAGGTGGGAAGTACGTATGCTGTAGAGTGGGATGCTGTGATTGATTTGGTGGATAACCCGGATGCCTAGGTGGACCTGATTGCGGAGGCAAGGGGAGAGACTGCGTGTGTTGGGGATGTGGCCGCCATTGTTGAGGCCCCCCCTCGACATGTCCACTGGCAGGTGGATAGTAATTCATTGTATGGCCGTTAAATGAATCACTAGCTTGTGAGTGAACTGTCACTTGGGGTGTGGGTTGTGGATTGAGCTGACTTCTAGAGCCAGGCTGGGGCTGGTAGGGGATGGGACTTGAAATGCTCATAGTTAACTTGGCTCCTAGTTCCTATTAGCTCTGATAAAGGCAGGGAATCTGCTTCGTACACGTAGATTTTGATATGATCGTAGATTTCTCAGTTCAAATAGGTTAATATCAATCTTGATGCTTGAAGATAGATGTGTGCATATGTGGAGGAAGCTCTGGTTTCTTAAAGCTTCAACACTCGTGCAAAGGTGGCTAGCATTCGGGTACCCGAGTTTCCTCAGGTTCAGCATGATAATTTGTGTGTTCGTATCTCGAAGTACTGTCAGACTCTTGACCACGACTTGGTTGGCCGACTCTTGAGCAATGCTTGATTGGGGTGCTTGGCTCGCAGCGACGAACACGAGATGTCCGCCAGCTCCTTGATCATTCATGCCAGCTTCACCAAGATATTGAATGGAGTTGCAATTGGAAGATCAAAATGTCTTGATCGGAGTTAGGTCAGCGTTAGATGCGATTGTGCGTGCTCCTTGCGAGCTCCCCAAAACTAGATAGGTGATGGATTGATATTGGGCCCTGGGTGCTGGGAATGAGATGATGGAGGCTTCGGTCGCCTTTCATGCAATTTGATAAGGAAGAGGGACGCCTCAAACGCTAGACCCCATGTTGCTCGGAAATAAGAGGAAAATACGAGTCAAAGTATGCTTGCGGGTGGTCCCCTTGTTGTGCTGGACAATCCGAGATTTTCTCGTGTTCAGCCGCCCCACCAAGTACCTAGCCACATCCGATCCTATGATTGAGGGCTCTCTCTTATGCCTGAATCTTGTCATGTTGAGCCATTTGCGGGAAGTTTTGTTAGGAGATGAGTATAAGTTAAATCAAGTTATACCCATTATATTCGCAGAAGATTGGCCACCGCCGTCTGTGAAGATGAGAATTGTCGCACTTGAACCTGCACGTAGCAATACAATTTCACCTTTAAGCATTCGCACCAAGGACAGGATCATTGGGCGGACGCACACTGCTTTCACACTTGCCGGGGTGGTGATCGCAAATATTTGCCCAGGTATTGTCATGCCCAGTAGATTTGGCCCCCAACTCAATATAGGAGTCTGGACCAGCTAGGAACAAGTACTTGGCGTGGAGGGTCTGTGACATCCAAAGTGCACTGAGATCTTATCCCTCGCGACCACCGATGCGAAATATACATGGTATTTTCGGTTGCGTGTCCACACTAGGGTCTTCCAAGCATATCAAGACACCAACTCCTCAATTTGGTATGATCCTGCAGGCAAAACAAGCTGGCGAGACGATAAGATTTTCTGTTTGCTCAATGCTGAATATGCTGCGCAAACAGGTCTGGTCGTACAAAAGCATTGTCAAAATAACCCAACAGTCCAAGAAGTTGGTCCACGGGGTTGTTTCTTCGCCAGTCGTGACGGTCGCGGACCTAGACAGGCATACATACCTGATGTTGCAGCAAGCCCTATGAGCGCACGAAATTAAATTTTGCTTTCGCAAGGCAAGCAGCGCTCTCAAGGATGATCAATCTTGTGCGTCTTCGCAGCCAGCATCAGGAATCACAAGTACCACGTGAATGGAACTTCGTGTAGTAGCATAGATTTGGGTTTAGCTGATCGCCGTGGGAGCAAGATTCGGTTACTCTTGTCTTAGTGAGCTGCTGACTTGTAACCAGTAGGGCGCTTGAGATGTGGCCTGGTTAAGACCCAGTAGTTAAATAAAGCTTAGGTTTGGTGGAAACCTTGGAAGATAAGGAGGCACAAGCTTCCCTAGATCATGTGACTCGAGCCGGAACTTCGGGTCTGGAAGAATATTTCTCCGCACAATTGACTCAATATTCAAAACTTTGAGATCATTTTTAGATGCTGCATTCGAGTTGATCTGATCATAAGGCGGCATGATAATTTTTCACTAGTCCTTCGACGAGCTCACTCATAGATCCGGTCACTTACTGTTGGGTCTCATCATCATCATCCCCAACTATTTGCCCATAATTTGACCACTCAAAATCTCGAAAATGAGCCAACCAGCCAAGAATGAGAACCCCATTCGGCTATGGGGTGGCAGGTTCGCTGGAGAGATAGACCCTCTCATGAACCAATACAATGAGAGCTTGTCCGTTGATCGGGTATTCTATGCCCAGGACATCAAAGGTTCAATAGCTTATGCTAGGGCAAACGTCAAGACTGGCATTCTCACTCAGAAGGAGTTTGAGAAGCTTGAGGAGGGTCTCAAGATAGTGCTCAAGGAGTGGGATGAGGGAAAGTTCCAGCCGGCACCTGGAGATGAAGGTAAGCACAGTTTGATAAATGATATACCGTCCGAATCCATGTTGCGTGGAACTTGTGTCTTCCTTGGATGCATCATAGCAAGCAATGGGAAGGCTGCTCGGACAGAGTCCGATACGCTCACAGTTCCACTATTCCAACACAACTGCTAACTCCTCCTTCTTAAAGACATCCACACAGCAAACGAGCGCCGCCTAGGCGAAGTGATCGGGCGAGATGTCGCGGGGAAGCTCCACACAGGCCGCAGCCGGAACGACCAAGTTGCAACGGATATGCGCATGTGGCTCCGAGACGAGCTTATCGCCATTGAGGGTTACCTCGTTGACCTACTCAAGGTGATTGCGCACCGCGCCAAGCAGGACATCGACTACATCATGCCAAGCTACACGCATCTCCAGCGGGCACAACCCGTCCGATGGAGCCAATGGCTTCTCAGCTATGCAACAGCATTCCAATCAGATCTTGAGCGCCTCCGGTTCACGAAGAAGAACATCAACAAGCTTCCTCTCGGTTGCGGTGCCGTGGCTGGAAATGCCTTTGGCATCGACAGAGTGCAGCTTGCAAAGGAACTGGGTTTCGACGGCCTCATCATGAACAGCATGTCAGCCGTAGGCGACCGCGACTTCGTCGTCGAGGTACTCCAATGTGCGTCCACGATCGGCAGCCACTTGTCACGCTGGTCGGAGGACCTGATCATCTACAGCTCGTCCGAGTTCGGCTACGTGAAGCTGGCAGACGCGTACACCACGGGAAGCTCCTTGATGCCGCAGAAGAAGAACAGCGACTCGCTGGAGCTCCTGCGTGGCAAGTCCGGCAGGATCTTCGGGTCTATGGCCGGACTGATGATGAGCATCAAGGGAATCCCGTCTACATATAACAAAGACTTGCAAGAGAGCTTGCAACCTATGTTGGATACTGTAAAGACACTGAAGGATGGCCTGCAGATTGCCGCCAGGTCGCTCGCGACGGCGACGGTCTACCCGGAGATGATGCGCGCGGCACTGAGCCCGGATATGCTGGCTACGGATCTTGCTGAGTATCTAGTAAGGAAAGGTAAGCTGAATCGACACATCTTATCCTCCATATGCTTGTATTTTACTAATCTCAAACACAGGTATCCCATTCCGTGAGACGCACCATCTCGCCGGCCGAATGGTCGCGCTTGCCGAAGACGAGAACAAGGGAATGGACGAACTCACCGTTGAGCAGTTTCAAGGCGTGGACAACCGGTTCGGTGACGATGTGCTCAGCGTGTTTGACTATGAGCGCTCGGTGGAGCTGAAAGACGCCACTGGTGGGACGAGTCGTCGTGCTGTTCTAGAGCAACTGGACGCATTAACAAAATCACTTGGGGATCGATAGATATTATATTCTATTATGTGGGATTACGGAAATCGGAGACTTTAATGCTGCAGCTACCACCTCAAACCATCGTTCGTTCACTCCCACCTTTATGAACTACCTTTTGCTATACCTCATAGAACCTCTTCCCGCTTGGACGCTTTCTGTCGCCATGAGCTTCCACCAGGATGCTGAACACTTGCCTCTACCCACCTCATCTACGTCGTCCATTCGGCAACTGAACCCAACATGCTAGCCCAGCCTCTGAACGCACAAGTCATGTCTTGTGGATCGCAGCTGTATGTCCCGGAAAGCATTTCTGTCGTCGGTTTGAGTATGCCTCAAGTATTATCCGGTGGCACCAAGGCTAAAATGAGGAGGCAGGAATTGACAGTGTGGCAACCATGAGCACGAGCTGGCAACTCAAGTCATTCTCAATTGGATCATTCTCGACAGGGGTTCGATCAGCAAAAGTAATCTCTAGTGTTGTACGATATGTTCGAATCTGATCGTCTCGTTTCGGCGCTTGACTTTAGTCCTCGCGCTAGAGAATCTTGTTACAGTGATTGGAATCAAAGAGGCAGTAAAAGAAGGTATATGCTCGACGGAAGCCGGTTCGATGTTCATTGACGTGTAATCTGTGATTTCATGATTGAAAGGATGTGTAATCAATCCATGAGCTTTGAATGCAAGTGTAGCATATCAGACCGGTAGAGAATGTCAAGGTCGGTGTGCAAGTGTGGGTAATTTTCACCAGATCCAAGTGGTCCACACCCATATTCCAAGTTGCTCATTTTACCATCAAGGATTGGCACTTCCAAAAAGGTATGCCGGCCCACATCCTGCCCCGATCCATATTCATGGCTCGACGGTGTGCTGTTATCATCCGGAAAGGTGAGCTGCTGAACACCATCGATTTGAAAAATTTCTTTGCGTTCCGGACGTGGCATTCTGGCTACGCATGCCTCCGTCCAATTACTGAGCGTTGCAGAGATATCAAGAATGCTGGCCAGGACAGTATGGGCATTTGGTTCCAGATTCTGTAGAAACTCGGCCACCTTTTGGATTTCCTTTTCACTGGGACTGGGAACGTTGAAAACGGCACCGACTTCCTCGACCACTCTCTGCGGCCATTTGACACAAGGCAGCAGGTCGTGGGCAGTGTTCTTCACAATCGCTTGAAACCATGCGAAAGTGGACGTCAACTTTGAGATTCTCGCCCTCCGGAGGTCGGTGTCCTCCTCAAGTAGATTTGTCCCTTTCTCCATGGCAGCTTGGTTGACTAATAAGACAATGAGCAGCTGCAAGCCAATGAAATACGACCATAGTAGCTGTGCTGAGTCTCGAAATAGGCCCATCTCGAAGTGCAATTGCAAGCTGTCCCCGGCCATCTTGAACCATACGGCATAGAAGCCCAGGAACTGTGCGTAGCCTTTTGCCGGTGAAGCACCCAATGCAACGAAGGTTGCTTGAATGGCATGGTAAAAATTTCGTTCTGCCAGATGTTGAGTCAAGTATCTCTCAGTATTCTTAACGGCCTCTATTCCCCAACCAAGGAGCTCCGCTAGCGGCGATGATACGCTAAAATCCACTAGAGCGCTACTGTGGGAGGACAACGACAACTTCGTGGGGCACTGAGATGGATCCGCAGACAGATTGAAGATTGTACTCTGAACCCCCTCTTGAATACGACGTGTGATCATCGCACAGCCACGCACAAAAGTAGCGAAGTCCAAACCCCCATCTTTTATATGTGCGGATTGAAATGCAAGAGCGTAGCAAGTTGCTAGCATTGAGTCAGATTCAGAGGAGGAGTTGTCATTGCGGGAGAATGCTTTCTTCAAGCCTGCAATGGCATGCCCCCTGTGGGTGAGGGCACTGTAGTTGTCCTTATTTGTGTCAGCGGTATTAGCCATCCGGGATCCAATGTGGGAGGCACTCAGTGCTAACAAAGCGTGCATAAGGTGATCGTACTCATAGACGAGCTGAGGAACATCACGAATCCATATAGCCTGGTTACCTAGCGGGAGAGACGGGTAGGCGTGATTGAGGAAATGATGAAACAACCTGAGATCCCGTAGCGTAAACTGATCATTCACTGAAGAGACTGGAAGGCTTGGAGCTGTTGGCAGTGATACACTCCGGCCAGTCTGAAAACGTAAATTGACCGGATTGAGTCTCGGGGCTGGGTACTCGCAGGGCTTCGATTTTAGCTTGCAGTGGGTGCATGTTGGCTTTTCCTCGCTGCATTTGATTCTCCTCGCTTTGCAGGAAAGACATCCTCCCCTAGACTTTGTATGTGATCGACGTTGAATGACGGTATGCTTCGCATTGACATTTCCATTACCTTGGTCTTGGGGAGCCATATCAGATGATCTCAATGGAGTGTCGGCGCGGGACGTAATTTTTGCCAGATACGAGCAGGGCGATACTAAGGTGTTGCATGTGTCGTCCCTGGCGGCAATTGGGATGGAAGCCACATATGGGTTACAGGTTCGATAAGGAGACTAACTTGGGTCGACTCGAGACCGATCCCTAATAGAATATCAAGCTTGGCTTGCAGACGGAACTGCCAGGTCCGAATAGGCAGAGCCTGAGTCACATAATACTATCTCTGTACAGCTCAGTACAGGCGACCGACTCAGCCTCACAAAATAACCAACCTTATTGATTGTTAGCCGGGGTAGGAGGTCATTGATTTGTAGACCATGCATAGCCTTGTTGACGATCTGTCCCCGCTTTGGGAGATGCTTCCGCTCTCTTTCGTATTTATGCGAATACGACTGTTCAGGCCTTGGCTTCTGATATAGGAAGGTTTAGCGCTGATCCCCTGCTGAATGCCAACGACTGTCATTTTCAACAGCCTCATGATTCTCAGAAAAGGTCGTACCGTGGTTCAGATACGAAGCAGTACGCTACAATAGCGAAACAGAGCTGGACAGAGAGCTGGAAATCAAGAGCAGGATTTTCCGTAAATCGCACGGTGATTCTTGCAAACGAGTAGATATAAGATGTAGCCACTTCGCACTTTTGTGATGAGAATTCTGGGGAGCAACATCCTTCAATCCGGCTTAAAGGGTTCCTTGAATCTCAAGATCTTGCAGTCATAGCACAGTTGTTACATCATACCTGCCAGGTCCATACACAAGCGAGCCACAATGTCGTTTGATCCTTCGAACTTACCTCCTGGCTTTGAAATACCAGGGCAGAAAGCGCTCGTCGCCCACGCTGCAGTGATGTGCATCGTGTTTGTGCTGTTCCTCCCGATTGCAGCCCTCACGACACGATCTCCCCTGAAGGTGAAGATCACAAAGCTTCATGCCCCATGGCAGATTGCCAATGTCATCCTGGCAATCGTTGGAATGGGCCTAGGGTCTTCAGTGGCCACAACGCGACACATACCCAAGGGCAAAACACCACACGTCCTATTAGGCTACGTCCTAGTTGGCCTTCTGATCAGCGTTCAGCCAGTGCTGGGCATTCTTCAACACCTGTACTTTCGGAAAGCTGAACGTCGCGGTATCTTCGGATGGATTCACCTGCTCCTTGGTCGGCTCATCTTGATACTGGGACTAGTCAACGGTGCCAGAGGCTTCAAGTTAGCTTATGACAACAAGACAGCCCCATACTTCGCGGTACTGGGCATAGTTTGCGCGCTCTATGTTGGAGTGTTATTGTGGGATTGGCTCGCTCCTCGTTACCGAGCCCGTAAAGCTGAAGGACAACATGGCCCAGAAGACGGAGCGGAAAATGCAGCCATGGAAATGAATTCGAACGAAAGTTCAAGAAAATGATCAAATGATCAAAGCTCAGGACAGGGAATGCGGAAAATTGTGAGAACGAAAGGAGACTAAAACCTGTCTACTCCGTATTGTGTGTATAGCTAAAGGATCGCTGTGGCAGGAAGAAATAGTGTAATCAATAGGTTGAGGGAAGGAGAATGTCAGGCACGTAATCATCGGATGCACCTCTCTACGAAAAGGTAGAATTGGCAGTCAGAAAGTTCATGGGGAAAACTTTTCTCAATACTCCGCCGTAATTTATTTGCACTTACGTATTATAGCCCTCGCCGTACATCCAACTTGAGGCTCTCATGTCCCTTGAACCACCACCAACTACCAACTCCAGATCGTTATTAATCCATTTTAGCTAGTCATCGGTTTCCAAGCGGCCCTTCCAAACCATGGCTACACTATTTTCAGCCCGGCGGAAGCCCAAGCGCATAGCGCGAGACGACATGGCACCAGGGCAGGCTGATGCAGAGGAAGAAGGTAAGCCAAATCTTCATCTCGTTCGCCCTACGCATAACATATTCCCCAATTCCCACTTCCCCTCTTTGGTGAGCAAGTCAAGGCCCGTTGCTCACGATGTTTGAGTCACTTCTAGTCCATCTCCGCACCAGGCCAGATCGCTGATAGTGAGATAACCGTCTAGACACCGGACCCATCGTCCGACGACCAACCACAAGCAATGCGCCGAAGAACAAGTCCAAGTTACGGGTGTCCTTCAACCCGGGCGGCGACGAAAGCGAGGATAGACGTGAGAGCCGCCGCCTTGGTCTTGGAGGCGAAGAGACACAAAGAGACCCATCTACACTGTCATCAAGGACGTCACGCCTGGGTTTATCCAGCGCGGCGCAGAGCCTGCAGAATCGAGCGTCGACCGCGCGAGATCACACGGCGGATCGCAGCGAGGGACAGAATCACGACAGACCAACGTACAGCAAGGCATATCTAGACGAGCTACGAAATTCAACACCATCTACACCGCGCGAACTCTCATCGTCAAGAGACAGTCCCGGGCTCGACCTAATTTCTGCCGAGACAGGCCCAGGCAACAATACCCTCGACCTAGCCAGCAAATTCGGCCCTTCGGCCCTCTCATCCTCATCACGCATCCCCACCGCCGCTGAGATCCGCGAGAAGAAAGAACGGCGAGCACGTCTCGCAAAAGAACAACTCGCCAACGCCGGCTCCAACTCCTCGAATAATAATAATAATGAAGATTTCATCCCGCTCGAAGCATATGACTCCGACGGCGAGTTCAAGCCACGCGCACTACAAGTAGGCTCGTACCTAGCGCCCACACGAGAACGCGACACACGGCTGGTGCACGACGACGAAGACATTGCCGAAGGATTTGACTCCTTCGTAGACGACCCGGGCCGTGTAACTCTCTCGAAAAAAGGACTGAAAGCGCAATCAAAGCTCGACCGCGATGCTATCCGCAACATGATCGACGCGGCCGAGGGGTCCGACGCCTCAGACCTTGACTCCGCAGCTGGAGCCGGCGATTCAGACGACGACAGCGACTATGCACAGCACCAGGCATACGAGACGGCGCAGACGCACCGTGGGATGGATGGACTGTCAGGCCATGCGGCGCACACACGGATGGCGGCACGGCCGCGACAACCACGCGAGACAACCACGATCCCCAAACTGAGCGCGGGCCTGGCGCGACTGCGCGAGATGGCGTCAAGACTGGAGTACGAGCGCGCGCGGATCGAGAAGCGGCGTGCGGATATTCGGCGTGAACGCGCCGAGATCGTCGAGGGTCAGACGCATATTCAGGCCAGTTTGGAGGAGGCGGGGAAGGAGCTGGAGAGGGTTACGCTACTGCACCAGCAGAAGCAAAAGCAGCAAGAGGAGGAGCAAGCGGGACCGCAAGGAGTGGCGACGGCGGCCGCGGCCAGGAACGGATCAGAGGCAGGGTCGAGTCATCTACGATATTCGAATGAGAATGGAATCGGCATGGGGACGAGCTTTATAGGTAGTAGTAGTACGAATGGTCCAACGCAGCAGAACTCGGTTCAGGAGAGGGGATTGGAATCGTTTGGGAACTCTATTGAGCACCATACATAGAGCCAGAGAGTCCTTTGCAGTGAACAGAAAACGAACTCACGGTCTTGCAAGAGACTACCATTTATCATGAAATGATTTTTCAATTTTTCGACTATTTTCAACTTGCTTTTTGGCTTGCTCTCACAGTTTCACCGAACAAGTGGCTATCCCTGTCGTTGAGATTGCTTCCACATCCCGCTCTCCACTCTCTCAACATGCACATTAGGTTATGCTGATGGCCAAAGCCCATTCCGATCGCTGGCGTTCATTTGCTGAATTTGCTTTGCTGAATCGTCCATCTACCAAGCTCCGTCCTCATCTAGGTTTATTTTCATCATTCGCGCAGGAACCAATCGCATAAAATCCAAGAAAGTCAGTCACATAAGGCCCATCCATTCGGAGCGGAACACGTGCGCAGTCCTCACCACACAGCGCTCTCATCCCTGCTCCAATCTGTGCACCAACGCCGTACGCGAGCACGTGAGCATCAATATAGCTCAGGATGTATTGCTGCCATATCCGACGGAGGGTATACCAGCCTTATATATTCCCTCAAAATCTGCTTGGTGACGGTATGACGGTTGTATCCGGGTGAAGTAGGCTTCGAAACCTCCCTCGCCTTCTCTCGGCGCGGGGAGAGGTTCAGACACAATGAGAGATATGGGGAAGCTCTTCTAAAGAGCAGAGAAAACAAAGAGCTGGATAAAGTCAGTGCAACCCAAGTCTGGTCAGCAGCGATGAGACTTACATTGTTAGTAGCAGCAATGGCAATGCTATCCTCGAATGGATGCCAACTCATATGCAAGATCTTTTTGTTAAAATCGATCTGATCAGCGTCGGTTTCCTTTCTCATTCTACTGCCTTGGCCTGAGCCGCCTCCTGCAGGACTTCCGGCTCTAGAGCTTCCTTTCTTGGTTCCGTTGGGGCTAGTGGAGTTGATGGGAGTTGGTACTCCAACCTTCTTTGCCTTGAAGGCTGACTTATCGGCTTGAAGAACAACTTCAGTCTCCTGCTCGGGGTCTGATGGATATATCATGAAGTTGTTATTGTAGCTGCCAGTCATGACATTGCTGCCATCGCCGCTAAATACCACTTCAAACTTGTCAAAGATGCTGTCGTTCTCGTAGGTGTCACACAGGCGAGGCCGGAGATGCTCATGGATAGGGATCGTCTTCACAGGTTGCCTCTCCATATTAACATCCCATATCTTGACAGTCAAGTAATCTCTTGACAGGATATATCTGCCATCGTGGGAGAAGCGCACGTCCGAGATCGAGGAGATGATTTCAGAGAAGAACGATCGAGAAGACGGATCTTCCTCCTGCTCGAATTCTATATAGAAGTCAGGAACTAGGAATGGATGAAGGATTAGTTCGAACTTACGTTTTGCATGTTGATCACAAAGCGCACTTTCACGCATATCTGCTAGTTTGATGGTACCTTTGGAGCTGGCATACATAAACCAGTTGCAACTTTGTGGGTGGAACTCAGCCGCGGTGATGACTTCGGTCAATTCCTCCATATTTGCAGGCTTTATATCAACGATGTTGAAGCTCTGGTCTTGGATATTGAGATTCCACAAATTGATCCGGAGATCGTCACTGCTGATGAAGGTTTCGCCATCGCTATTGACAGAAATGCTGTTGATGTGATAAGCATGGGCATTTGCGAAGGTTCTTCGCGGAACAGCGGCTACAACCGTATCATGATGGGTCATCCGTGGGAGCTTCAGTTGCGAGGCATTTGTGAAGTGAACATGGTTTGGGCGTGGGGCACCACCGCCTCCGACACCCCCTGGGGTTAATTCATGAGAGAGATTGTTTTCGGCCACAACCTTCAATGACTTTTCGAAGACCTTCCATAGTTTGATAGTCTTGTCGTTTGTGGAAAGGAGATAGTGGGAGGCATTCTGCCGCTTGCACCACTTGATCTTGTTTATCTTTTCTTCGATTTCTAGAGACTTGAGATAATCGAACTCGGGTTCGTGCGATTGAAACTCTGTGTGAAACTTATATTCACAAGTCTTTTTCTACAAGAAGGGTCAGTCCGGCAGCCAGAGAGGGGCTGAGGGGACTCACAGTCTCGTTCCGCTCAAAGAGGACAACGCGACCTCCCTTATCGCCAGTTGCCAGGTAGTTCCCGGTATGATCAAATTCGACCGTGGAGATGATGTCGGCCTCGGTGATGTCCTCAACGTCACCTTTGTCTCCAAAACATTGGGTGAACTTCCATGTGGGAGTTCCAGGTTCTCCTTCAACCATCTTTCATCACACTGTGCGCGGAGATAAGTGGGCTGTACGATGTAGGTGGGGCAGCACACAGTGTGAACTTATGTCACAAGAACAGATGCTTCAGAGAGTCGATCTCATGCAGCAGCCGCGCTCAACAGGTGGTGGTGATGAAAGGTCGGGCGGCTGGGTTGGGTTTGGGGTTTCGGTGGACGATGGAGTGGCGGGCAAGCTTTGTCAGCCAGGAATGCAGGCAACAGTAGTTGATGACTGCAAGAGACGCAGATTCGGATAGAGATTCGGATACAGAGAGGATTTAGAAAGGCAGAAACGATATGGGTAGTGTGCAGTCTCGTCAGCAGTGATGGGTAGTTCTGAGGCAACAGAGAGTCGTCGGTTCCTTGTATGTGTACGGCGGATGGCAGGTGCCACTCCATCCCAAAGTGCAGCTTCCCAAGCTCATCAAGAGGCAGGGTCGGTCCCTCCAACGTTTGCTCCTTCCCTGGCCACCTCGCCAAGGGATGTCCCTATTATAGCAACTTAGCCGAGGGCAAATGTACTAGCCATCTGGTAGTCCCAGTTATGGAAAGTTAGCCGAGGTCAGTTCAATACTACCAACAAAACATTTAATATGACTGGTTCCCCACAGCCTTGCGCGAACTTCACCCATCCACTCGGGTGCCGTCACATGCTAGTACGAGCACTACGCGACCACCGAGTACCTAGGGAAGTAGGTATGGAACTCCCGACGGACAGCTACACAAATGGCTACTCCGTTTAGATATCGTCGCTTTTTCTTATGCCTCCCACCTTAGAAACCTAGAGTTTTGTGATGCCTCGAACACCATAAGCAATTTCCGTTGCCCATTATTCTCAATTTAACTTCTACATCGCCTAGCAGGTGTTTGCCTGGGCAGAGGCAAGCTAGGTCACCTTTCCGGACCAAAGGAAAACTTCAAGCAACTCTTATTCAGTTCGTGAGCAATTTCCAAACTTCAAATATGAAAATGAGATACAGCGCAATAATAAAATGGCGAGGTTCACGTTTTAACGTGACGACATGTCACAAGCATCGACATGGACGAACTTTACTCCCATCCGCCATGCCGGATCGAGGGCTATGGTACCAGTATGCTGCGAGGAAGTATTCCTCGACGGCAAGCCCACCCTCTCAAAGGCAAGATCAGGCTGGACAAGTGTCGCCTATCCTCCTACGAGATGCTTGTCGATGCAGGCAATGCATAGATCCTTCTGATCGCCAGCGGAACTACTCCTACTCGGAGATACCAACAGGCGTTCAAATCCATTCAAGCTCTGGCGAACAGGGCTCCACTACTATCGAATGGGAGAACGACATTAAGCCTGGTCACCAGTCAACCTTCACCCCAACACAGCTCAACAGACTCCTGGCACCCTTCCGCAACGCCAACTGGGCATTCTACCAACGCCCCCGCAAGCTCTGGAATAACGAAGCATACCGCACGGAGAAGAACCCACGCATTAACTATGATGAGTACATGAGCAACTCAGCTACCCTCGCCCGATCCCTCCACCTACTCTGGCGTGACGGGCTCGTGTTCATCGACAAGGTGCCCGAATCCGAAGAATCAGTGCGAAAAATCGTCGAGCGGATCGGGCCCCTGCAAAACACCTTCTACGGACCAACATGGAATGTACGCTCGGTGCCACAAGCCAAGAATGTGGCTTACACGTCGAAGTATCTAGGCTTCCACATGGACCTCTTGTACATGCGGGACCCGCCTGGCCTGCAATTCCTGCACTGCATCCACAATTCGTGCACAGGAGGCGAGTCGCGCTTCGCCGACACGTTCAAGGCTGTGGACGAGCTCTACAGCCAGGCCGACGGGCCGGAAATGGTGCAGACGCTGATAAACCACCAGGTACGCTACGAGTACGACAACGACAACTTCTTCTACTCGGACACCAAACCCACAATCCAAGTGAGCACACAATCCCCACGCGATCGAGTGCTCCTTGCCAGGAACCCGGATCTAATGCGACGTATCGAGCACGTTTTCTGGTCCCCTCCGTTCGTGGGCAACATCGACAACAGCCGATCGCACGGCGAGCTCGTCAAATTCGTCCAGGCCAGCAAGTCCTTCTCGGACATCTTGGAAGATCCCGCCAACGTCGTCGAGGAGAAAATGGACAGCGGCACGTGCGTTATCTTCGACAACCAGCGTGTTGTCCACGCGCGTAACGAGTTCGACGTGAATAGTGGAAAGCGCTGGCTCAAGGGCGCCTACCTCGCGCACCAGGACTTTTCCAGCAAGGCCGTCAGCTTGGAAAGCGAGATGCCACCCGCCGAGGAGGACTAGTGAGGTGACACATAAACTCGCTAGCAGCGGAAGTTGGGGTTCCCTTGGTTGGATTTTCCAACTAGGAAGTATGAGTAGGCAAACAAAAAAATTCGTAAATCAGTATAAAACGATTGCAACAGAATTGCAGAACTGAAAAGCACAACAAGACATATAGTACTTAGTGAGAGAGAGCATTAAAAGCCAATAAAGGCACGCATATTACCACAACCTCCATCTAGTCCATAAAAGCGTACAGCGATATATATTCAATGGATACTCGGCAAGCAGTAGTAGTTATTTGCCTTCTGAACCCTATGTCCGATATGCCTATTCATTCACTCCTACAGTACACCAGACGGAAGTGCCGACACAACAGGCGCGAAATATGCAGGGAGTATTTCCACGAAACCAACATAAAGTAGAAAAGCCCCCTAGTAAACAAGTCAATTGCAGGAGATGCTGCCGTCAGTGCTCAACTCAACTTTCTCTGCTTGTTCTGATCCACTGTTCAACCGAGAACCCATATAGACATGTAGTTTAATGCGGATTATGGAAAGAATAGGCGGGAAGGACTTTCTCGCACGTGCCATATCAGAATCATCTCGTGTCGGTAATAAGGGAAGCCGCATTCTCAGTATTGCTTTGTTAAGGTCGGACGGCTCCGACGATGGGCGTTCATGAAGATCAATGTCATACGAGGAACTCCTCCATCTTAAAAATCTTTCACTGAGAAGAGAAGCCCCGTTTTGAGATTATATATCATTACGCTCATGCAGTTGCTGTGGGGGCCTCCGCTTCAGGTTTTGGCGCAGCGGCAGAAAATGGTTTGAAGAAGTCTGGATCGGCGGACAGCTCTTCTCTTACCTGGATATCAGAAACGTCAGGATTTGGAATTCACGAGAAGGGTTTAGAAGAGATATGAAAAGATCTTACAATATCCAGACCACCGATCAAATCACCGTTCGTATACAATTGGGGAAACGTGGGCCAGTCTGAGAAAGCTTTGAGGCCTTCGCGGACATCATTATCGGCAAGAATATTGAAGAATCTGATGGTATTCAGCGTCAGTATTTGTTGTTAGGGTTTAAGACAAGGGTCGGGCTCAATTACATACCCGTACTTGACCTGGTTCTCCCTAAGAATGCTAACTAGTTGTCTACTGAAGCCGCATTGAGGAGCACTGGGAGTCCCTTTCATGAAAAGCATAACTGGCCTAGAACCCAGCATTTGTCAGCGTGTCATCCATCCCCAAAATAGGGTGAGAGAATCGCAACTTACGCAGCCTTGACTAATTTTCCTAGTCGCTCGTTCAATTCCTCCTGTGACTCTTCGGCGGATGTTTGAGCTGGGGCTGTGGGAGGCTCTGAAGACTTTGGCGCATAGGAGCTGAGGTCTTTGCTGGTTGTAGGGGCACCACTGTCGGCATTTCCATTGGCCTGCTGTTGCTGAGGCGTAGCCTGCAGAGGAGGAGGGATACCGTTTGTACTCTTGGATTGTCCACCAGCATATTTCTCAACTGTAGCCCTGACTTTGGTGGCGTCACTACCGCTCACGGTCTCCAGGGTCTTGCCATCTCTTTGCAGAACGAGGAAGGGCACGGCCGTGACATCGTAGGCCTCTGAAATATCAGGCAGTTCTTCCGCGTTGATGGAGAGAAATTTGATGGGAGCATCGGCGGGGTAGGTGGAGGCAAGTGCAGTAAGAATTGTGTTCATCTGGGTGCATGGAGCCGCCCAGGGAGTGTGGAAATAGAGAACGAAAAGAGTTGACGAGGTGGCAGCCTTGATGGCTTGGTCGAAGCTGTCTTCAGTCTGAATTTCGGTGAGGGTGGCCATACTTGCGACCCGGGTATTCAAGCAGGAGAAAGGATTGCGACAAAATATGGAGATGAGAGAGGGAGGTAAAGAGGTTGAGCGCAGAAGTTGTTCTAGAGTAGGTAAGCACCTAACTAGCTGCCCAAATTGTGGAGAGAAGAGAGTTGAGTAATTGTTTCAAAGCAAGCAAACGACAAACAAGGGTATTGAACTCGAGTGGAATGATTAATCCTACATGGATACACAAAAGGTTACGGTACGGAGTATTGCTCATTACTTACAGTCGCCATCGACTTTTTTCCGCTCCTGATTATTCCGCGGTACAAGGCACCTAAGATGACGCCATTTTGCTGTTTTGGAGCAGCCGCAGGCAAGGAAGGCACGAGCATTATCAGATTATCAGATGCCCCCCTCTCGCCCCTCCAACCATCCAAGTGGTCCATGGAGGGGCTCATTGGGGACGGCTACCGATCTCTAGTTAAGGAAAGGGAGCTAAGATTAGGTGGGGCTTAGGCGCCCTTAGGGGCAACCAGGCTGAAAACCAAGGGGTGCGGAGTACCAAATAGGGATATTTGTCCATATCCCACTCACCATTTGCCAATCCTTCATTATTCCATTATTTACCACCCACTAGCTGGCTATATCACTGGTATCGTCCAAAGGTTATCGTAATTTCACATGGCAGCCCTTTGGCGCCAACCTTCTTGAGAACTTGGCCTGCAAGTCCCTCAACCTGATCCTGTTTTCTCATATGTAAGTCATAAACACTGCCCTGCACAAGGCTGACTGCCTGAAAAAGTTGGCGGTCGATTCAGTCTCGGCCTCATCCTCGAGGAATTTATGCCACACCACCGCCCGGTCTCTCGGACTTGCTCGCTTACATTTTTTCAATATATATTTGGTCGCTGCATCCGCATTGTTCCCACCATTGTAATCTGGGAAGTGACTGTTCAATGGTGAGGTGATGATGTGCTTTGCGAATGCTGATCCATTGGTGAACATGAGCATCACCAGAGTCTCTTTAAATAGTGGTGACACAAAAATATCCTTGAGTTTGGCTATTCGATCGCGCAGCGCATTGGTTCCTGCGTCGTCATTGAGGTACCGGTCGTAGCAGGTTAGGTCGATTGTGAACAAACAGCACTGGATGCCTGCAAATTGCGGCAGAATTTTCATAGCTTGTTGCTCTTGGAGTTCAATCACCTTGAGCGGCGCTGATGGATCCAATATCAACTCGGTCTCTTTCATTGTTTCTATTGGCTCCGGGGCCCGTATGATATCCATTCTGCTGGGTACATACCCTGGGAGGCAAATTCTGTGAATTGAGTTGAGATAGCTACATATCAAGGTGTTAGCAATGGCGTCATGATGATGCCAAGAGTGACTGCTTACTATGCTGTTTGTCCATGCTGCTCCATAACCGCATATGCTTGCTGCACATGCCAGGTGGCCCAGATATACTTGACCGATGAGGCAACCCCATCACTCATGATCCAACCAGGTGCTGCTGAAGCTGCAAATTCACGAACTGTCTGGGCATGTTTTCTGCTGAGTGGCCGGACAAGACCATTTCCAGAGTCTTCTGCATAGTTCATGATGGCAACCAGAGCATTAATCGTGAGTGAAGTGATGCATTGTCGGCACTGTTCCACTTCCACTTCAGAATACGGGTGTCCGTACTGGGTCCTCAACTGCTTGATGACAGCAGATCGTCCATGCTTATCCCCAATGGCGAGAATCTTAATCTCTTTGCTCAACCGACGTCCATCTTGTTTTAGTTCAGAATCTATTCTGGCTGTTGTTGTTCGAGCTATGCTTTCAAGCTGGACAATAGCTGTGTCGGACAGGCTTCGACTCAACGGTCTTTGAGAAGTGCGTCTTTCTGTTGGACTGGCTGCTCTTCTCAGCATGGACCGGAAGGTGTCCTGATATGGTTTGTGCCGGAGCAGGACACCGTCAAAATCGAAAATTCTGGAGAACTGTGATTCTACCGAGAGCCTGCTTCTGCGAGTAAGAAATGACTTGGAGTCTCGAAATCCAATCAATGATGAGGTATCATCGCGCATTCGATTCAACGCTACCCGGGTCTCATCTCTTTCCAAAAATTGTTTTTGAGAGTTTGGGGTGGGACTGTCTCGGTCAGCGGATGTACTAGTTTCAGAGCGACTCCCTCCTTACCATTGTGATGCAACGACGCAGAGGGTGAGAACATTGATCTGGCGGTCCAGCAGAGTCAGAAGTTCACTTGTGGCTTTGTCCTCGAGCAAAAAGAGTGCTTTGCTGCCGACTCTCAAAAGGCCGTCATCCCACTCGAATTTTGATATTTGATCGTTGATGTGCTCAACCAGAATCCTGCAGTGATCGACGCTGTGTTCAACATCAATCATCAGTTGATAATGATGAGACCCGGTGGACTGGCATTCCGCCCAGTTCTGCACCCGCCATAGAACTGCGCGGACTGATTGGAGATGACTGGTTAGAAGGGTTATGTTTAGTTCGGCCTCCTTATACTTCTGTCGAAGATTGCTCAATGTCACAATGGACTTGCCAATAACTGTGATAATTGAAGCAACACCGGCAGCTAGACCAACAGCTCCGCAAACTGGATCCATTGATGAAGCGCCGCTGAGTGTACTACTGGACGGGAGAGGGCCGGTGCGAATGTTCAAGGTCCATCTGGCGGCTACTAGTAGTACTTATCAAAATCGTTCCCGTCCCAGATTGGGAGGAGTCGTCTGATCATGCCCCGATTGTTTTGGTGTGCGCAATGCTTGGGGGCTGCGTTGAGGAATCCATCTGTGGGCTTAGTGGAGATGGATGATCAAGCCCGCCAATTGGTTCCTTCATGGTCCCCAAGTCCCTTCGCACGACGGACAACTTGGCTCAGCGTCTCAAGCGCGCGTTATCTTGCATCGGACCCCGGCAGCAACCCCAGCGATCTCTAACTTAGGACTCTCGAATCAATTTACCAAGACTGTGGGAGAGCGGGAGGGAACGCACTCCCCTTTTCCAAGCGCACACTAGTAGCGCCTAACTTCGGTGCAAGGAACCGAAATGGAACACGGAGATGATGTTCCATAGCAAGGATGAGCACAAGCTGTCATTTCGCTTCGTCAAGGCCCCTAGCTTGAGTAGGGTTTACGGGAACACCGTTAGATATCCAAGACTCCCAGGGAGTCTTTTCGTGTGTGGAGACGTCTTGAGGACGGGGGCCCATGGGCTTCAAGCACTCCTCAGGGGTCACGGTATGTAGGCACCTTGAAAGTCCTGACGAAGGCTTCAAACTTGATTGTGATGGACAAGGATAGCCGCATTCAGCGCAAGCCGAGGGGCGCCTAAGGCCCACAATATGAGCAAGCGTCAAGTTCTGATTCGTGCTTTGAACGCCACATGCCACGTTTCCCTCCACCTGAAACTCTTCATGCAGCTTTGATGCCACGTTCGTCGAGGAACATACTGGATGTTCCTCTTGCACACTCGAATTGTTGAACACTGCCTTCTTTCTAATACCTGGGTCCTTGGGAGAGTTGGCTGCATACGGGGTACCAAAGCTCAATCGTTGAGGAATACGAAGAACCTGCCACTCTTGGACTGCATTTGCTCTCTCACCCATGACAGGTTCTTCTCCTCCAGGTTTTGTGTCCTAGCTGCCACAAGGCTGACAAGCGAAAAGGTTCAGGCAATGGTTGCCTTCCCAGCGTCGCCCAAGGCAATCAAGCGCGCCCCTTGGATCATGCATGCCTCCAATACATTTCTGAAATCTGCTAGCCTCCCTGAGTTTCGCGATGGGTCCCGTGTTTCTGCTCCGCTCCCTCACGATTGCAACCAAACACACCGGTTCAGTCTAGGCTGCGCAAACGAGTAGGCTCTGTAGCAACCACAGACCCAAGGTGGAGTCCCCTTCCTTCCAGTACGAAGTACGGAGTACCTGACTCGCGTCCAACACTTTCCACGATGCAGACAGAGTACTTTGGTATTCAGTTATCTCCATCATGCAGCTTGAGAGGCAGTGGGCCTAATCGTCCATTCCAAATGGGGCATTTTCCACTTGGAGCCAGCCGAGCTACCTATGATTCAGCTCGGTATCCCTCAGCACGGAGGACTTGGATAGGTATTTGATCGCCCGCCGCTTGGGGCCACGAAATTGGCCATTGCGATTTCTGACCCATATCGCGGATATCGAGGTCTTCAGAACAACTTCAATTGGCTTTGCTGGGACCCGCTCCCCTAACCATGGTACAGGACCAGTCCCTAGCTCCCTATTTCACAGTCAATCACAAGAAGGACGGAGCGCTTGACAAGCACGAGTACAGATGTGCCCACTAGATCTCAGAACGAAAGAAACGCCAACGAATTGGGTCCTTCCATGGTGCTATCTCCTCTTTCTCCCTGATGGATTTACTTTCCATTATACCATTGGTTGTTCCAGGAGGCTGATGGAACACGCATGATATACCTTGCCTCATCAGTTTTAGTTTGAGCAAGAGTGCAAAGACTATTCCGTCTATGAGGCACCGCATGCAGCCTGGGCATTGTCAGGTCTCGCCCTTATGTTGGGCCCACGTGCAGCCGACAGATAGTCATTCCCTTTGGACACGCGCCGCCAGCGGTTTTAGTTGGTGGATCCAATCGACCACCGTCGCTTGCTCAGGTATGCCTTGCACGTCTGCAACGACCACCTGCTCCTAAGCCCCTAAAGAGACCAATTGATACTGAATATCGATGCTCTTGATTACACGGGCCTCTCTCAAGTTAGGCGTCTCCGAGGGAAGGGCATCATACCCCAATTTGACTGAATCCGCGCGACGGAGAAGTAGTCTCAGGCAAGCACTCAGTTTCAGGTCCTTGAGATGCGTAGGAGTGAGCCGGCATTTTCGGTCCTTTTACAAAAGCTTCTCACTAAAGTACAATACAAGGAGTTCTGATTCATTCGGTGAGACTTTATGTCGCGCTTCCGCTCAGTCGTTGCAGTGACCTATTGGGAACAAACAAACAACAACGATGATTGCCAGAACTATAGCTCCAATCGATGAGCCCCCTTAACTCAATGGTTACACCCGGCCATCCGTGGGATTCGCATGCAGCAGAGGTCGCCTATCAAGAGCATGTCGCATGGGCTGAGCAAGACCCACTGACAGACCGCCTTGCAGAGTACCCAACTTTCTCCTCAACAAACAAAAACAAATCCGGACAGGGATTAAAACTCTATTGCACAGCCTTCACTGCGATTACGAGCAAGGAGCATGTTACCTCAGTCTCTGTGCTCCGCACGCAAGCCATCATAGTCGAGGTGGCGACTTTCCAACTTCCCAGTCTCCGAGAAACCGGGCCTTGACCCGGCGTCCTCTCAACCCCTTCACAAGAATTAAGAGCTCTTCTCCAGGAAGGAGATCGAACATGTTGTCGCTCCATAATGGCTCGGGCTCATCCTCTGTCTCATTTCCATCGTAGATCGGCTCCAGCCATACTCCCTTGACCGGGTGGTTCGCTCTGACTGAAACTTTGTGCTCGTGCACAATCCCACTGCCCTCACTCTCCCCACTCGGTCCCGCCTCCATCCATGTGACAACAACGTCGACTGTGGTGTCCAGTGGCCATATCAGATAGCGGAATGGCTCAGGCCAGTCGACGATCCTAGCAAGGACATCCTTCGTCATTGGATCAAGCAAGCTTCCAGAGAGAATTATCAAACTCTCCTCCGTCCAGGTGGAGTGTGGCTTTAGATCTCTAAGCTCGGTATTATAACCAGCCGTTAGCGTCACCTCTCTTTCAGCATCGAGGTGTTGGAGACTCGTCCAAACGCCTGTATGGAAGTCATATGCTTTCAATACGAGGGTAGCTCTAACATCTTTAGTTGTGGTATTGTGCGCAAAGATGCTGAAAGTAGGTATGTTGGAATCTCGTGGGTTATTCTCATCCACACACCTGGATCGGGGTGTTCTCTCGATCCCCAAGCTGATCGGTGCAAATGCCCGACGGATGGTATAAAAGGAGGGCTTGGGACGCAAATAATAGTCAATGTACGCCCAACTTGTCACTGGATAAACGTCGTTGAGCTGCCATATGAGGGCACCCGCACATTCCTCCTTACCTTTACCTCTGAACTTCCGCTTCCAGTCTCGCAATGCATAGCCATACGCTTCACTCTGCAGCAGTTGAGTGCAGTACGCAAAGTTCTCAAGCTTCACATTATCATAGCGAAAATTCTCCGCCAGATATCGCGCAATACGCGTTTCTGCGCCGCGGCCCTTGTTGTGGCAATCAATTGCTCGAGACTGTGGATGTCTATCTCTCCCATTGGGTGCAAATGTCTCCACGGTACGCATAACTGGGAAGCCGTGCATACCGAACTCAGATACAAAACGGCCAGAAAGATCCTTGTACTGCTGATACGGCTTCTGGTCTGCATGCCACACATACCATTGATGCACATCGCCGACCGTGTAATCACTGGCGGGTTGATCACCGGCACTCCAAGGTGAATTGGCCCAGTATGGAATATTTGGCGCGAGTCTTGAGGCAACCTCAGGTAGGAGCTGCAAGTAAATTTTCCTCTGGGGGAACGGCTTGTCCTCGAATGGACCCTCAAGGTCGGCGAAATCAAACTTCGTTCCATACCAATCACAGAGCATAAAGTCCTCGTTGCCTCCACACAATAAGGCCAGTGATGTCCGATTACGCAAGC
>Ga0105239_10002499_pt1 | contig 23410 bp, 19 predicted proteins | sample KBSC44metaG_FD_92761 | JGI IMG/M metagenome (GOLD analysis project Ga0105239, IMG submission 92761) | Corn rhizosphere microbial communities from Kellogg Biological Station, Michigan, USA - KBS C4-4 metaG | ecosystem: Host-associated > Plants > Roots > Rhizosphere > Soil | place: Michigan, USA...
AAAATCAGGAAGAGTAAGCGCTCCAAGGCCCATTGCAGATAGCCTGATAAAATCGTTTCGTTTCAAGATGTTTTCCTCCGGAATGTTTGTTGAAAAAATATGTTATTCATCAGCGGGATAAATCATTTCACCCTGCATACAGCAGGTAAGTGATTCATCATTGTGGCAACCGAAAACGTGAAGGGTAAAATGAAGTTTAATGAAGGGTGTTGGTTTAATCAACCCACCGTATTTTTTCATGCAGCAGCAAATTAATTGTTTTATATAGCAAATGAAAATTTAGATTCAATTTTTTCGGTAAATGGAATATTGACAATGGACGATTGACCATTGATCATTCACGCTCTACTGACTACTCATTACTGACTACTCACTACTCACCACTCACTTTGTCTACAATTTACGCTCTATCCATAAAAAGGTGCATGCTGCCAATAAGGTGAAAAAGAAAATAATTTTCGGGAAAGGTTTCTTATTGGGTGTTTCACTTTTATCTAATGAATGATCTTTAATACTTTTTGCATACGCATACGTTTCTGATGTTCTTTGCTGCAGCGCAATATTTTTCCAATCAGTTTCTTTAAAGGTATACCAGTACAAAGAATCATTTGATGATACCAAATGCTGCCACCCATCTGTTCGTGGCCAGTAAGTTCCGTTCCATTCGTAAGCCAGGTTTTTGTTTTGCAGGAAAGCAATCTTGCTATTTTCGATTGTTACAATAGGTATGGTTGCATTGGTTTGCACAAATAAACCAACAGGTTCATCTACTCTTGGTATAAATGGTTTTATGCTCCAATGCTCTGCAATATTTTTTTGTAAAGCGGCTTCTTCTAAAACAGATGACCATAAGGATTGATAATAAGATTGCTGGCCGGCAAGGGCCAATGTATAAGTTTGGCTTAATGTGCTCATCAGAATTTTTCCAGATCCATACAAAGCGGCTGCTATAAAAAGGTTACCACTTTCATTAGTAACCAGCGGTTGTAAGTCATCCTTACTTTTTATATAAGCAGCTTGTTCTTCCGTAAAACGCACCGGTTTATCTATTCCACGAATGAGCATATTGTGAGTGATCCTGCTATTGGGTAAGGCAGATAAATCAAATGACTCATTATAAAATCTTTTAGCAATAAGACTGGTATCAGCTTTTATCACAAGGCCAAAGCCTTTATCAGCCACCTGTTTTTTTATACTTTCCAGTTCGCTATTACTCAATGCTGTCAATACAGAAGCGTCTGCAACCATCAAATCAAACCTGTTTAACAAGGCTGGATCGATATGATCAATTTTAAACTTTGAGGTATCCAGAAAGCTTTCAGCATATTTGCCCTTACTTACAGCAGTGCGAAGTACCACAGTACAACCATTTTGAGAAAGCCAGCGGGATAAGAATTTGTTTTCAAAATCAGGTGATGCAGCCAGCATCAGCACATTCAGTTTGGCTTGTTCCGATACATTTACAGGCAGCGGTTCTGCTATCAGTTTACCTTGAAATTTTGCAATCAAAGAATAAACAGCCTGACCAAGATGCTTAGGTATTGCCTGCAATTGGAAATTTTGTTTAACCCCTGGCTGTATAGACACTGAATCTAAATGCATATTGTAAGCAGAGAGCAACAATGTAACGGTATCTGCTGAAGTGTTATTAAAACTTCCCTGTACTTTTAAAACATGACCAGCCTGCAACTGTTGATCCCAGTGGACAGAAGTTATTCCTGCGGACAAGGGGGAAGGATGAAAATCGATACCAGCAGGTTTTAACTGCTGCCATTTATACTTAGATAACCCATAACCAAATACGTATAAGCTATCGCCATCAGCAGTAAGTAAACTATCAGCCTGGTATACCTGTATATTTTTATTTTTTTGAAAAACATCAACACTATCCTTATTATATCCTTCGGTAAGCAATAGCATTTGCTTTTGGCCTATACTATTTTTATTGGATAGCATGGTAATCGGCAAAGCAATGCAGGCAAGTGATGCAACAGCTATTACTGAACATAACAGGCGGAGATAAAGCCTTGCTTTATTAAGCCTCCTTATTTCTTTCAGCAAAAGAAACAACAGTAATGAAACAGCAATAATGATGATTAGCATGTTATTGATCATTACTATTTTTTCCTGCTTTTTTAAGATTCATGAAATATTGCTTGGATAAATTAAAGCCATCCAGGGAAGCCTGCCTGGAAGGTAACCTGTTAATTTCAGCCAGCATTGATTGTAGTGCCTGCTGGCAAACTAAAATATCCTCCGTAGTTATTTTTCCTGCTAAAGCAACCGTATTTAATATTCTACGGACAGCCTGCAGCGCCCCGAGATATTTTGATGGTTCACTTGCAGCTTTGCTGCTTATTTCTCCTGCCGCTTCACGTAGAATAGCCGTAGATATATTAGTCAACAGAAAATGATCATCTTTTAAATTTTCAAGAATAGCAATGGCATAAGGTAGTGACCTGGCAACGTCCACATTTGGTTGTGTATACTCTGTTGCAGGGTTGATAATTTTATCCAGTTCGCCTGTTAATCTTTTCTCAGGTTTAAGAGGAGTCAATGCTACACTCGTTTTACCCACATACGCCCTTGTTTTTTGTTGTAGGTCTTTCAATAACCTTAACGCCTTATATTCAAAAGGCAAAGCTTCGGACGGCTTATACAAGCGAAGCTGCAACTCAGCTTTCCACATTTCATCTAAAGTTGCTTTTAGTTGCTTTTTTGTTTCAGGATCAAAGAAGGTCGCATCTTCAGCATTATCGTGCTTATGTTCATAAGCATCCATTACTTTTTCTGCATTACCAAAATCTTTTGCATCAGCAGCGTCATGTTCTTTTTCATCGCTATGATGTTCATCTTTATCAAAACGGGCATCACCGATGCTTGTCTCAGATTCTTCACCAAGAAATTTGCCATACCGAAGTCTCAGCAATTTTTGATCAGAAGCCAGCTCATTGCTTTTCTTATTAAATCCTTCTATTGTGATAGCACCCTTATCTTTTAAAAGCTGTTCAGTTTCTATGATAATCTGCCGCTGGCTTCTGAAATACTCCGGCTTGAGGTTAATACCATTCATTACCATATCAGCATTCATCAGTTCCGCAGTATCCGGCAGCACTACAATGTACATGTCCGATCGTGTCTGCTGGTTGTGGGTATCTGTAGCCTGTAGGTAAAAGTATAATTCATTACCGGGCTGCATATCCATTGCTTTGAGATCTATTAATCTATTTAATGAATAAGCTGTCGAATTGGCCGTGAAGGATACAGGAAAGCTCATTTTTTGCTCTTTGAATTTAACGGCTTCTCCACTTCCACTTGCTACGGTAGCATAAATAGATACCTCTTTAATACCATAATCATCGGTAGCATGGGCAAGCAGGTTAACTTTTTGCGGCATTCCAAAATCAATAGTTGTATAAGGCAAAGGCTTTTCAATGGCTATTGCAGGCAGGGCATCTTTTATTACATCCAGTCTGTAAAGTTCTGAAGCGGTCTCGCCAGCTTTAACCTGGTAGAAGCCCGGTGACGTTATTCTTTTATTCACTTTCCATAAAGTATGATCCTTGTTTGCAGCCGTCATATTAACCATCATAGAATCATTAAGCACCAACTCAAGTTTAGAAAAATAAGTATTGGTTTTAATTTGCCAGCTTACGTCAGCGCCTTCTTCTACCAGTAAATTAAATTGCTGTTGCAGTCTTTGGTGCTTACCAGTATAGGCAGGAGGAAAGATCGTTATCTCTGCAGATGAAATTGCCGGCAATATCTTTTCAGCTCGGGAAGAGCCGGATTTAATACGCTGCTTAATTGTAGTTGAATTACCGGAAGGTTTTGCTATAAACACCACGCTAAATAAAGCACACGCCATTAAAAGAAAAATAAAAGCACTTGTATTTCTTTTCCGCAAAGGATAAGCAGGTGCAATATGCTGCAAAATGCTTTCCGTTTTACCCGCCTGTAATCTTTCAAGTAAACTAAGGTTATCTGGTGATTTCAATAATAAATCACAGCTATCTTCCAGTTGAGGGAAAGTTTTATTCAAATAAATTACTATGTCTGTTTCTTTTATCTTCCAGGCTTTGCTAAACAGAAGTATTAACAAGGAAAAAACAACCCATAATAATAACACATACCATAAAGAAACCGGCCACAAAAAATGAAGGAGGCCTGTTATTAATATAGCAGAAGCCAGTGAAGACAGCAGATAAGAAAGCAGCACAAGATTAATCCATCTTTTTTTTAAAGTATCAATAATATGTCCACCGTTACTATACATCATTCAACACCTGTTTTCCTGGTTTTGAAACTCAGCCAGCGTTCTATAAAAAAAACAATTACAGCCAGGAACCAACAAACAGCGGAAACATCTTTTTGCACGATATAACCTGCTTTTTTATTAAACCCTGTTTGCTTTGCTGTCTTCACCTGCAACTGGCCGGAGTCAATAATACGTTTATCAATAGATGCAGGAAAATTATAAGTATCATTAAAAAACAGTCTGCTCATTAAGCCAGCAAAAGCATCACTCCATACGAGACCGTTCCAGGATGGATCAAAATGACTGAAGAAGGTATAGATTGTTCTTTTATCATTATGCTTCTTTACCAGCAATGGTACACCAAAACCATCCTGCCATAAAACTTCTTCCGCAGCGTTGTTTATAGGTTCGCGTTTAATTCGCTTCCATAATGAAAGTAGTGTAGCATTATCGGCACCTTCATCTCCGGTATATATCCAGGAGTCTGTTCTTTGCTCTGTTCCCGTTGCATATATAAATAGGTTTGAACAATCAAACTGCACCGGTAGTGTATCATTACTCAGCCAAAACAACCAGTCTTGATGGGGTTTAATCTCATTCCTGGTATGCACAACAGACAATTGTATTTTTCTTTTCGAATAACCGCTTAGCGTTTGAAACACAGCAGTAATATATTTTCCATCATTCGTTGATCTGTCTGAGTAAATAGTAGCTTTCAAAAAGCCAGTATCTACTGCCATCTTCCTGTTAGCATCATTAACAATACTTAATCCTTTTCTATTATCTACAGTAACTTCATCATGTTTGCCAGCAACATTATCCAGTTCTTTTGCTACATAATAACTTACTAAAGGTTCAGAATAAAAAGAAGTAACTTTTATATGGTTATCTGTCGTTAAAAATGCGTCTTCCATTTCATGAACCAATGAGTCATCAGCCTGGTAGGTGAGCCATTGTATGTGCAAATTTACAGAGGGTCGTATACCTTGTATTTTGTTCAGATTTTTATCAGTAATCACGTACAAAGATTTACCAGCCGCTATATTATTACCAATTGTTTCCAGTAGTGGCCATACGGGTACAACTTGTTTTTTTATGGCTGTATCTTCTTCTGCAAGTGCATCTTTAATGGCTGCAACTTCAAAGTTTTCGTCCAGGTAATGGAATTCAAATCCTGCATTCAGTAAAGAATCTACTGTCTTTTGAAAATGCTTATAACCCGCTTTTACATTCCCCCTTTGCATCAAAAGCCAGCCACCCTTACCGGCTGATGTTGATTGCCTCCACACCGGCCTGCAAAGCAATAGAGAAAGTATCAGTATCAACAAACATCGTAATAATAACAGTAGCCACTCTGTGAGTTTAAGACTACTCGACTTTTTGCGGGGGCTTTCTTCTAAAAAAACAATACTGCCAACCTGTAAAACTTTGCCCCGCCTGGTATTCCATAAATGAATAACCAGCGGAACTATGATAGCCGTTGATGCGAACATGAATATGGGCTGTAATAGCTGCAGCAAAACCTATAAAAATGATTTTTGACGTTGGTTTAAAAAATCACGCAGCACTTCATCCATTGTCTGCGACATATTAATCATCCGGTAAAAAATCTGCTTATCCAGTAATTTCATACGTATCGATGAGAGATAATTTTCCAGCCTTTGTGTATACAATAGCTTAGATTCATCACTGTTGATATCAACTGTTTTACCTGTTTCAAAATCCCTTAAAGTAGTATAGCCTGTATAATTCATAGTTAGTTCATTCTCTCCCATCAGGTGAAATGCAATGATTTCATGTCTCAATGAAGAAAGCATATGCAACAGGTCAGAAATTTCTGTTCTTTCTTCATAAAAGTCAGAAATAAAAACAAGGAGTTCTTTTTTTCTTTCGCCGGTAAAAAGATGTTGGTAATGAATGGCGTTGGTAAATTTTCCTTCAGGTGTTATTTGTTCAAGCTTGTAATAAAAACGGGTAAGGTGCTGCGGCTCTTTGCGTGAAATAAGCGAAAACAATTCATTTTCCTTGAATACATACAAACCAATTGAATCTCCCTGCAAATGAGCCAAATAAGCCAATGACGCAGCAATATACCTGGCATACTCAATTTTGGTAATACTGCTGTCGCTATGATTCATAGAGCTAGTGGCATCTATCAAAAATTTTACTGATATACTCGTCTCCATTTCAGATTCCCGTATATAATAGCGATCAGAACGGGCATACATTTTCCAGTCAAGCCATCGTAAATCATCACCTGGCTGGTAACTTCTGTACTGGCTAAACTCTATACCTGTGCCTTTTACATTACTTTTATTAATACCCGCCATAAAGCCATCAATAACTGTTTTTGCGGCCAGTGGCAGATCCTTAATTGCCATTAATGTTTTTGGATGCAATAACCTGCTCATGCAATTATCCTAATAATGATTTAACTCTCGGAATCGTTTTTAAAAGATGTTCCGTTACAAGGTCACTTGTAATTTGTTCTGCATCTGCTTTAAAATTCATTAGAATGCGGTGGCGCAGTACAGGGTAAGCCATTGCTTTTATATCATCCATTGTAACACTGTACCTGTCATTAAATAAAGCTCGTGCCTTGGCCGTTAAAATCAAAGCCTGCCCTGCCCTGGGGCCCGCTCCCCATCTTACCCACTCTTTTACATAATCGTTTATTGTTTCAGTTGGCCTTGTTGCCCTTATTATATCAGCAACAAATTGTACCATTTCATTACTAATACTAACATCTCTTACCAACTGTTGCAGTTGCTGTATTTCATTACCGTCAAGCACAGGATTTATTACTGTTTTCCTATTGCTTGTTGTATTACTTAAAATATTTGTTTCTTCTTCTGCAGAAGGATAACCAATTTTTATGTACAATAAAAACCTGTCGAGCTGGGCCTCCGGTAAAGGATAGGTTCCAGCCTGTTCAATAGGGTTCTGCGTGGCCAATATGAAAAATGGCCTATCCAGAAGATACGTCTGGCCACCATAAGTAATCTCAAATTCCTGCATAGCTTCCAACAAGGCAGACTGTGTTTTTGGTGGGGTTCTGTTTATTTCATCTGCCAGCACAATATTGGCAAACAATGGCCCTTTATTAAACTTAAAAAAGCGCTTGCCTGTTGCATGGTCTTCTTCCAGTATTTCCGTTCCCAAAATATCGGTTGGCATAAGATCCGGCGTAAATTGTATGCGCCTGAACGAAAGCTTCAATGCCTGCGAAAGTGTTCTTACCATTAACGTTTTTGCCAGGCCCGGCACACCTTCCAATAGGCAATGGCCGCCTGCCATTAACGCCACAAGTATTTCTTCAATTACATGATCCTGCCCTACAATAATTTTTTGCACTTCTTTTTTAAGTAGTGATAATTTTCCTGTCAGTGTATGCAGGTTGCTCTCCGTTATTTCCAACGCATTAAATTTTTAATCAAAGAATGATAAACTACAGTTAAGGAAGTTATGGATAAAACAAAAATATTCTTAAAAAATACACGAGTGGCAAGCAGTGTTTGCTTTACAAAAGGTTTCAGGAATGTAACTATCCGGCTTACTCATACTATATAAAAAGATAAGCTGCCATGCGGATAAAATTAAACATTATACAACAGCAGCAAAATTTTTTCGGCTGAGTTTATTATTCATTCTCTGGTTTATAGAAATATATTTTTGGGGATACCAGCTTTTGTTTTTCATGGCGTCATCGTTGCGTCGCAATCACTTCATCGTTCGGTTTTTTGGGGAACTTTTTTATGCGTTCATTCAACATTTCAGGTGCCAAGTGAACGATTCACCGCATCATCCAGAACCTTGAATAAACGAACTTCGAACTCAGTTATACTGTTTCACCCTGCTGAATAGCAAACCGGACGTACAAGTGAGTGACACAACCAAAGCACAATAGTAGTAATGTAGCTAAGTACATAACTTGTTTTCGTTTTTAGTGAACAGATTGGAATGACCTGCATATTTTTAACCTGCTGCGGAGTTATATTTGTAACGCATGAACAAAGCGAAATTTACTTTTGCCAGGCTAAAATATCTCTCCGGCGATTGGGATACCGATCAACGAATGCCGAACAATATCCTTAACTCCTTAATAGAATATACCACCATAACTGTTGACACCAAAGAAAAAGTAGTGGACCTTGCCAGTGACGAAATTTTTAACTACCCTTTTTTTTATCTGAGCGGCCATAAACTGGTACAGTTTAATACGCAGGAAGCTGCCAATTTTAAGAACTACATTTTAAACGGAGGTTTTGTTTTTGTTGATGATTGCAACCATGATATTGATGGCTTATTCGCAAAATCATTTGAAGCGCAGATGAACCGGCTTTTTGGTAACGGCGTATTAAAAAAGATTCCTAACACCCATCCCGTGTACAACTCCTTTTTTCGTTTTGAAAAGGGCCCACCTGTTACTTCTTTTGAACTGAACGGCTGGGGAGATGATCTTGTTCATGATTATTTAAAAGGCATTGAGATTAATGGCCGCCTTGGTTTGCTCTACAGCAATAAAGACTATGGCTGCGAATGGGATTATGACTTTAGAAATAAACGGTTTTTAGCTGAAGATAATACGCGTTTTGGCATAAACATTATCATGTACGCTATGGGCGCATGAACAACTGTAAAGCTGTACAGTAAAGATTTTCCAACATTTTAAGTAGAGTAATTTCCACCATATAATCAGCAGCTTTTGCTTTCTGTTTTGTTGAAGATGAATGTAATTTTACGACATCAAAACAAACATAATCCTATTGATAAAAAGATATTAAACGAGCACTATACACAAAACTTCAACCCACCCTTTACTTTTACTTTAATTACACTAAAACTACCCTATGCCAGCTTATCCAGATTCAAAATTCATGGTACTTGTAATTGATGAAGATATTTTGACCCGTGACATGATAACGCAATTTTTGGAAAAGGAGCTTGCAGGCGCATTCATTCAGCAAAGCGCAAACGTTTTTGAAGCGCTTGAATAGCGGAGGTTGGCGCCTGCACCTTCTCACATGAACATACCTGCTAGAGGTTCAAATTCTGAACAACTTTCACCTTAATGAATTGCTTATTTTTGATTTGATCAAGATAAAAAGTGAAGTTAGAATATGATGAAGAATAATGATCTCACGATTATGAAAGCTGTTGCGCTTTGCATAAAATCTCATTTGAAACCAGAAGAAGCCATGATATATACAAACCTGGGTAGAACCAGGCTGGCAATGAAATGCGAGGAATATGGCATATACAAAAATATTAATGGATATTACAAACGGGAAGACCTTGACCTTATTTTATCAGGAGCACCTCCGAAAATCGACACCTTAGTCGAAAACCTCAATAAAAGAAAAAAGTGGTAAGTGAGGATTAATGGTAATAACTTATGCTTGTCCTTAAGGAGATTTTGAGCATTGCTATTATAACAGCATGCGTCTCCAATAGAGATAGCTTTTGGGTGATAAAAAATGTTGAAATGGGAGAAGTCTCGCCATTACAGCGCTGTCCAGCCATTTAAAAGACCGGTGTACGTCCCCCGCTTAAGTTTACAATTCATGTTATTATGTGGTTATTTCTTTTGATAACCGTGCGACGCTACTCTGCTAGTAACCGCTATCAGGTGGTTAGATCTAGCTGCCTATGATTCATCATAAGGTACATCCACCTGGAGATCCATTACGGAGGCATCAGGTTGCTAAAGAACTAATTCCCAAGATAGTTCATGGGCTTTTTATATTAAGGGAACCATATTCGGTTCACTAAACAAAGGCAATGACGCAACTACAATAAATTACCCAACAAAAACAATTCACTATGGCAAAAAGATATATAAGTTTATCGTTTGAAAGCAACACTTTAGACGGAGCACAAGAGATTGTAAACGACCACTTGCTTGGGTATAACGAAGGAGAGGTCGTAAGTGTTGTCTACACTGTTGGTCCTTCCGCAGACTGCGAAACTCCTTACAACATTTACTTGGGAACAATTCTAACATTGTCAGAGAACAAGATTATTAACGGAGCCAACAAAAGGTGACTTAATTTAACTTACTTTCCAGGTGGATATTTTGGGATTTGCATCTTAATAGCACATAGTATCTTTTTCTACCAGATTCTACCGTTTTTCAGGACTACATTGCGAAAGAAATTCTGTTTAAATTATATTGGTTAAATTGTATTTACTCTTCAGTCTTCACCAAATGAAAGCTGAAGTTTGAATGTATGAAAATCAAAGCGGGGCGCCGGAAAAAATTGCGGACAGTACTGATAATTACGTTATGCTGGGTACTTTTCTCCTGCATTTCGTTCGTCAGTCAATATTTTTTTGTTTATGATCTTATTGCACTGAAAAGATTATCAGGTACATTTCCATTTTGGCCCGAATTTATCGGAAGCCTCGTGTTTGGGATATTTGGCGGCTTGGCAGGGGGATACTTGCTGGTATTCAAAATGGGTTCCCGTTACCGCAGAAAGTCTTTTATATTCGGGATCATCAATTCCGGGCTACTTTTTATTTTGACCTACGTGGCCCTGGCTGTATTCGGACTGTTTATTATAGATTTTGTCTATTTTTCTTTTAATGATAATTTTTCTTCTGCCCTATTCAGGTCAGTAAATAATGTACTCTTCAATATCCTGTCTCCTTCTTTTGTTATTAATGTCTTCCTGTTTGGCTTTTTAGTTTCCTGTACTCAGTTCATGCTCCAGGTGAATGACAAATTTGGCCCTGGCATATTATGGAAATTCCTTACAGGAAAGTATTACAACCCCCGGCAGGAAGAAAGGATCTTTATGTTCCTTGATCTCAAGTCTTCGACAATCATTGCTGAAAAGTTGAGCAGCAAAAAATTCTTTGAGCTGATGAAAGAACTTTTTGATGATGTTACTGAGCCTATTCTAAACAGCCAGGGAGAAATCTACCAGTATGTAGGAGATGAGGTGGTGATATCCTGGCCAGTTGATAAAGGACTGGCGGGAAACAATTGTTTGCAATGCTTTTTTCGCATCCAGGAGGCTTTGGAACATAGAAAAGAGCATTATATGCAGGAATATGACCTGCTGCCTTCTTTTAAAGCCGGGCTGCATGTTGGTGAAGCCACCGTAGGTGAGATAGGGATGATTAAAAAAGATATCGTTTATTCAGGCGATGTATTAAATACCACTTCGAGGATACAGGGTGAATGCAATAATCAAAACGTAAACATCCTTTTGTCTTCAGACCTGCTTGGGCGGATGCAACTGAATGAGGAATACCGGCAAATTGCCCTGGGAGAATTCCCTTTGAAAGGAAAGAAAGAGAGAACTCCACTCTACACAATGACAACAAGATAAACCTTGGTATTTTTATGAAAATAAAGAAATTGCGACCATTCTTATTGACAGAGAGACTACCTATGAGAAGATCAAGGATAAAATTCATTATTCACCTAATGGCAAGACTAAAAAATCAGACACCGCCAAGAACTGGGGAATGAACGGAAACAATCATATGGTATGACTGACGAATTTATTTTGAATGTAAAATACATGGGAGTCACCATTGGACTTAAGGTCAAGGGACGTTGGCAAAAGTGGTCAAGTCAACTGGTTTTTCCAATCAATTGCCTGCACCATGTCATACGGTGCGGGGCAATGTTAGTTGCCAGATACCGGCTGCTGGCCATTTGTCTTAAGCTTTCGGCCCTAAGCTATCAGTTTTCGACCTTTAGCCTTCTGCTTAAACCTTCCGCCTCCCCCACTTTACATTCTTTTATATTTCCTTGCTACCGTCTGTGCTTTTGCCTATTCCCCCCTCGTACCTCTTCTTATCTTTGAAAAAAAACACCATGATTTTTGAAGATGACGCAAAAGAACGGCTAACAGTATATGAACTGGACGAAGCAAATTATCATTTAATCTTTGATGTGCGGGAAACGGATATGACTTTCATCTGGAACACAGGTGACAGCATGAACATCACCATAGATAAAGTGCCGTATCATTTGCAGAAACACCAGATCATCTTTCTTACGGAGTTCCATAAAATAGATAGTGTTAGCTTGCAAACTGCACGCATGGTAAGATTTAACCAGCCCTTTTATTGTATAGTTAACCATGACAATGAAGTGGGCAGTAAAGGCCTGCTCTTCTTTGGCGCGTCCGGTGTCCCCATCGTTTCTATCACGAATGATGCGGTAAGGGATTTTGAACTTTCATGGGAGATATTCTCTGCTGAAATGCGTAAGGCAGATATCCTGAAGAAAGACATGTTGCAGGCTATGCTCAAGCGTTTGCTCATCTTGTCTGTGCGTATACTAAGACAGTCGACCAATTTTCATAAGCTGGAAAAAGTCCAGGCCGATATCATCCGTGAATTTAACTACCTGGTGGAACGGCATTTTGCTGAACACCATGATGTTGCTTTTTATGCGTCCAAACTCAATAAATCACCCAAAACATTATCCAATCTTTTTTCCATAGCATCTAACCGTGCTCCTTTGCATATTATCCATGACCGCATTATGATTCACGCCAGGCGGCAAATCAATTATACCAATTTATCCATCAAGGAAATTGCTTATGGACTTGGCTATGAGGATATCCAAACCTTCAGTCGTTTCTTTAAGAACAAAGAAGGAGTGTCACCGGCGCAATACCGTGAAAAATTTGCCAGGGCAACAACTGCCGCATAGGGAAGAATTGCCAACTCTGAAGGAATTACTGCCTAACCTTGGCATTCGTTTATGATGGAAATTCGACCTGTAAAATCAATAATGATTTTACAGAAAACAACATCAATATGAAACGTATAGCCATCAACGGATTTGGCCGCATCGGACGGACGGCGTTGAAAATTATCTTTGAATCAAAAGACCTGCAATTGGTAGCTGTTAATGACCTGATGAGCATTGAAAACGCAGCCTACCTGTTGAAGCATGACAGCAATTACGGCAGGTATGAAAGAGATGTGAGAATAGAGGGCGATACCATCTTTGTAGACAACACCCCTGTAAAATATCATAGCATAAAAAATATAGAGGACCTTCCCTGGCAATCGCTGCATGCAGATATTGTTATTGAAAGTACCGGCCTTTTCACCAATAAAAAAGACGCAGACAAACACATTGCCGCCGGAGCTAAGTTCGTGGTAATATCAGGCCCTACCAAAGATACCCCAACAGTAGTGCATGGCGTGAATACAGAAGATGGAAAGGTGTCCATCTTTTCCTGTGCAAGCTGTACTACTAACAGCATCAGCCCTGTAATAGAAATACTGGGCCGCAGGGTTGGCATTAAGAAAGCTATACTTAATACAACGCATGGTTATACTGCTTCCCAAACATTGGTGGATGCACCTTCCAAAAGAGAGCCACGTATGGGTAGAGCTGCAGGCATAAACCTCGCTCCTGCAGCAACAGGTGCAGCCATCGCAACCACTAAAGCGTTACCTCAATATGCGGGTAAGTTTGATGGTATTGCTGTAAGGGTTCCTGTGCCGGTAGGATCTATCTCTGACATCACCTTTATATCAGAAAGACCCGTTACCGTAGAAGAAATCAATAAGATACTTACCGAAGAAGCAGCTATACCGAGATATGAGAAGGTATTGGCTGTTACCGATGAGCTTATTACGTCCACAGATATTATCAGGAGTCCGTTCGCAGCAACAATAGACCTCGAAATGACGAGAGTAGTGGATGGTGATTTGGTAAAAGTAATGGCCTGGTATGATAATGAATGGGGGTTTACCAGCCAGATGATACGGCAGATACAGTCACTTTAAAAACTTTGTTATGAACTATTCAAAATTGGCGTTTTCAGAAGTGGTTAAAGGATTTCAGGAAAAGCTGGGCAGCAGAGGAACTTATGAACGCGTGGAAAAAACAAGTTACAGAGATGGATTAACATCTGCAGAAGAGGAGTTCATCGGCCAGATGGACAGCTTTTATATGGCTTCCTTTGGGGAAAATGGTTTTCCCTATATACAACACCGCGGCGGGCCGAAGGGTTTTATTAAAGTCATCGACCCGCAAACAATCGGTATTGTTGACTTCAGTGGCAACAGACAATATATTTCGTTGGGTAACATCACGCAAAATCCAAAAGTATCGTTGATTCTTGTATCTTATCCCATGCGGGCCAGATTGAAAATTTACGCCGAAGCCGAAATTATTGAACTTAAGGATAGCCCTGATTTATTTAATCTGTTGAAACCGGAGGATTACCGATTCAAGCCAGAACGGCTGATGTTGTTTCATATCGAAGCGTATGACTGGAACTGTCCGCAGCATATTACGCCAAGATACACGGTTGATGAGATTGAGACGATGATAGAACCGCAGACGAAATACATCAGTGAACTGGAAGCAGAGATAAAAGCACTTCAACAACAACTGGAAAATAAATAAACATAAAACAGCTCCGTCAACTATCGGTGAAAGACCATTTTTTTTATTTATTAATCCGACCAATGGCTTATCATTTACAAGTTTTTCAACCATATCTGCCTTCATCCATTTAGAAGAGATTTGCGTGGGATTTTAAACCGTCTGATTGCTTCTTTTGAAGGGATAGAGCCATAAAATTTCCTAACCGAGTAGTTTGGGAGAAGCAAGTGACTTTCATTAGCCAAGCACATTTAAAACTGAACTGTTGCATACAATCCTATTTTGAGCCTTTGAAGTCTCACCTGACTGTTAGCCTGATTAACACTTCCAGCACTTGGTGTCATTTTCTACCAGATTCTACCGATTTCTGTGACCCACGGCTGACTCTCAAAAATATTTTTTCTTGATAATCAAGGCGTTGCAAATCCTTTCCTGGGCACCTTTAAGAACACAACCCATTGTTTTCAATGGGTTTCTTTTTTGGGTGAGTCAAAAACTACAACTTGTCACCCCTTCTACCAGCTTTGGTGCCCCACAAATGACGCACGAACTTTGTAGTTTTGACCCCACGGAATTAAACTACAATTTTATAAGTATTACAGTAATCCAACAATCGACATATCGAACTACAAGCTCCAGATCCAGGAATTTATGGAAGATTTTACTGAGATAATTGATGGACGTTTTTCGTCGCAGAAGCTTCTATCCTATTTATTAACCATGTTTAATACTTTTTTTATATCAAGGTCTGTTCCCTTTACAATATCTTCAGGCTCATAAAGTACTCTATAATCAGGAATCACACCGTGACCAAATACTGGCTTTTTTGCTACTGATACAACGCGCATCCAGGGGAATTCAACAACCACTCCAGTATTGGGTAATGTCAAATGTTGAATGGTCCCTCCACTGCATCCATCACTTCCCCCCGCAGTTTCGCGACCGATAAATACCGCTTTTTTACAATACTCTTTGATTGCGATCGCGGTATGTGCTCCAGCTGAAAAGGTAGCACCATCTATTAAGACAAAAAGGCTACCATTGAAATGGTCCCTTTCACTAAGGGGCATTAAACCTAACAAATTACCAAAAGCTGGCCTGGTATTGATATGGTAATATGCTCCTTCCTGCTTGCCTGGAACAAAGCCTGCATTAAAGCTGGCAGTACCGGCGGTATCAAAATATGCTTCAAAATGATTGATAGCCGGGTTAGAAATTCTCGATTTCAAATCGCTAATAATGCGATAGGGTGCATCTGCAAGATATGACAGTAACTTTGAGGCTATTCTTATATCTCCGCCTGTATTGTGTCGTAAATCAATAACCAGTCTTTTTACTCCCTTTGCATGTATTTGCTTAAATGCATTCTTAAAGATTAACGTATCGTTATATTGATAACTTCTCACTTCAAACCACGCGGTTGATGCATCTTTTGAAAACCGGAGTAGTGAATGGGCCGTATCCTTCGCTTCCTGCCAGCCGGCAAAATTATCTGTTTGAGAAATCTCTACCGCTTGTGGTGTATTAGAGGCCACAGCTTCCACCAGTATTGTTTTAATATTGCCATCTTTCGCCCGGAACTTAACCTGGTAGGGAGGAGCCCAATGATAATACTTGTTGCAGGCATCTTCAAAGCCATCATATTGACTTAAAAAAAGCTCTTTAAAAGTCAGGTTATATCCATCACCGGCATACAAATCAGCGCCGTGGGCAATAATGGAGTTCACCGCCGTATCATTTATGCTTATTATTTCATCACCGGTGTTCAAACTGGCCGTTTGATGAAATGTTACCCAGGCCCTATTTCCTTGCACCAATACTTCAAAAGGTAAATGCGCGGAACCTGGATTTTTGTATCCGGCGGAATGTTTTAGTTGTGTATGCCCACACCTAAGCGCGCTCAACAGAGGGTAAATTCGAGAGACAAAATCTGACTCTCCCAGAGGAACAGAAAGTGATTGCCTGGTTGTTTCATATACCGTTTGCAAGCTATCCGTCGAAGTATATATGCCATAGGCGGGGTGCATTTCTTTAATAGCCGACCAGAGGATAGAAAGATCTACCTGCATATCTTTTACCGATATGAGTTGTGCAGGAACATCTGAGTTTTTTTGATCATTCTTTTTTTGATTTGCAAGTGGCTGTCCGCAGGCTGAAACGACAATAAAAAGCCAGATAAAAATGTTTTTACGCAAAGTAGATGTTTTATGATTGGAAGTTTTTACATCGCCTACAATGATAGGGATTTGTGTAGTAACTTGTTATTCCTTTAAGGAAAATGTGTTAAATAATATGCAGCCTCATCCGCTTTGAATGCGCGTATTACACAATCTAAAATTTTGAAAGCTGTAACTCCAAAGTCCTCCAGCTTTTTTAGTTCATACACACCTCAAGAGCTATGCATTTTCTTCTGTTGCTACAGCGTAATTAATATTATTCTCTGCATTCCGCAAGATGAAATTTCACTGAGGTATTACCTTAAGTTGAGACAAACCAAGCTGTTTTAAAAATTTTGTTTTTGTATATTGTGCGAATGAATGAGACGGTGGATTGAAAGGACATGAAATGATGACTTGATCCTTGTTGGAATCTGGACATACCAGGATCGGGCTAAAGTAACAAATGGAACAAATATGAGCAACCTTTATAATTGTCTTAAAACCCTCTCCATCTTTCTTTTGTTGCTTACGTCACAATCAAAAGCGCAAAAAAAAGAGTTATACAATCATCTGTCCAGTGATGTTTTAATAATCCATTCTAAGATCCTGAACGAAGATCGTACAATGTATATCCATTATCCGAAACCAGATAGTACGAACTTGATTAAACGATTTCCCGTACTATATTTACTAGATGGAGAAAGTCATTTTGATATGCTTTCTCAATACACCGATTACCTTAGTCGTTGGGATGTAAACGTTATACCGCGAATGATAGTAGTTGGTATCATCAATACAAAGCGAACAAGAGACCTCACACCTACCAAAAGCATCATCAATTATTTTGGACAACCAGATACAAATACCGTCTCCTGGATGAAACCAAGTGGAGGCGGCGAACAGTTTCTGCAATTCATACAAGACGAATTAATACCCTATATCGATCAGCACTACAAAACACAACCTTACAAAATATTTGCCGGGCATTCTTTTGGCGGCATTGCTTCTATTTACTGCATGCTTACCCACCCTGATATGTTCAACGCCTACATTGCCCTCAGCCCTTCTTTTTGGTGGGATGGAGAATATGTATTAAAACTGGCCGATAAAAAGTTAATAAAAGAAACGGCACTCAACAAAAAGCTTTTTTTCAGTGATGCAAGCGAGGGCGTAAGAGACTCGAGCTCTTTCCATACTAATTTATTAAAGTTTGATACCATACTGGCCAATAAAGCATTGAAGGGGCTTGACTATAAATACAATTATTATCCTACAGAAACACATATGACCGAACCTGTGGTGGGCTATTACGATGCATTAAGGTTTATTTATAAAGATTGGAAAGAACCTGCTACCAAGTGATGGTTGGCTGGCCTAATGCAAGATTTCAAGGTTGCTATTTTATGATATAATCCCTGGTAACCACCTGGGGTAATCTTAAATAACCCAGAGGGTAGCGCTTCCAATAGGAATGTCCTGTAATCTGCGTTTGCCAACCATTCGATTTTTCGATATTAAATCTTCAACATCACCGGCCAAAAAGAAACGACGGGATTCAATCTTTGCAATGCGACCATCTGAAGACGTATTAGCGACTATGCCTATGCCCTTGCCCACATCAATCAGTGTTGTTAATGCGATGCGTATTAACTATAAACAAACATCTAAAAGCTGGCTACATCAAAAAATGCCTTCTTCGGCTGAAGGTTCCTGTCAAAAAGTAAAGGGTAATCTTTTCTTCCACGAACGGGAAAATTATCCAGCCAGCTATACCTGTCAGAGATATTCCAGAATGTAACGCCAGTAATTTTTCCTTTGTATCGTCGAAAAAGATCGAAGCACATTTTGTATTGTGCAGCCTGAAATTGCTGCCTCTCTTCTGTGAAAGCGGTATCTCTATCCGTTGCCTGCTGCCTGCGGGCCTCATGTTCTTTTGCATAAACCGAGATATCCAGCTCTGTAATCTGCAGGGGAATATTCAGTTTGGCAAAATCATCCAGGGTTTCCTCGAGTTGTGGCCTGGAAGGTTCATTGATTGCCCAATGCGCCTGTAGTCCAACGGCGCCAACCGGGATGCCTTTGTTTTTGAGCCGACGGATCATTTCAATAATTTTTACTCTTTTTTGAGGATTGATTTCATTATAATCATTGTAAAAAAGAAGGGCATCCGGGTCAGCCTCATGTGCCCATTGAAAGGCTTTTTCAATAAATTCTTCTCCGCATATCCTGTACCATGCCGAGTTGCGGTAAAATTCATTCCTGTGGTCGCTGATTGCTTCATTCACCACATCCCATGCATATACTTTTCCTTTATACCTGCTAACGACAGTTGTGATATGGTCTTTCAGCCTCTGAAGCAATATTTCTTTAGACACTGTGTCACCCTTTTCATCAAGGAACAACCACCCCGGTGTTTGACTGTGCCAGCAAAGTGTGTGGCCACGCACTCTCATACCATGGCGGACCGCGAATGCAACAATCGAGTCGGCGTCTTTCCAATAATATTCATTCTCTTTGGGATGGATCACCTGCATTTTCATGACATTTTCGGGAGTAAGGCTATTAAACTGCTCTGTAATCAACTTGGCTTCCTGGCCTCTTAATGCACCCGGATAAACAGCTACTCCCATTGGAAAATAGTCCCGGTAATAGTCTTTCAGGCCCTTGCCTTTTGCGATCACGGAAGAATCCTTATCCTGCGGATATGCCTGAAAAGAAATCAAAATGATCAACAGACAAGATAAATGCTTTAAAAAAAATTGATAATTCATTGAACTGTTTTGTAGTGAAAAATTAAAAACATAAACAGGGTAATAAGTTTAAGATGATGACTTTTTGAACATGCCGGGAAATGTGTGAACAAAATCGAAATCGACATAATCTCCATGTTGACTTGTGGCATCGTTAAAAAGGTATCGTCGAATCGATATATCCCATCCTCCCATTAGCAAAAGTTTTCCGAGTGGATCTTTAAAAGACCGGTCGGGTTATCTGAAACCGTCAGTTGCATTTATCTAACATTATCTATGCTGTATCCCAGGATCGAAAGCATTATTTTGGCATACCGCATTCCTAATTTTCGATAACCATCGGCTGTAAAATGAAGGTGATCCGGAGTCGCGGTGCATCCTTCAGAAGGAACAACATGCGCATTCGGAATAACTTCCGGCAACCTGGCAATAATTTTATTCATGTACGCACAGGCACCACCCTGGTCTGCATTTACCAGCTCTCCGGCAAGTAACGGCACAGAACCCGCATCCAGGTGCAGATCGTTCAGAAGATTGTCATATATGAACTTTACTTTCCCGGGCCAGGCAGTGTCTCCGTTGTTCGATTCACCCTGGTGTAAAAGAATACCTTTAATAACACCACTTTTCTGAGCCAGCTTTGCCAGTTCAATCAGGCGCTCATATGGATTACCATTATATTCTTTTATGATGTTCGTCATCCAGGCAGGAGCGGTAGCTACGTACGACTGATAATGTTCTTTATCGAATAATTCAATTTTACATCCCGCCACGGCGACGTTAATAATGCCGATTCTTATGTTTCCGGGTAAATTGGCAACCATCGTCCTGCCAAAATAGTCGGCAGGTGTCAAGCCGGTATTGCATCGGCATAAGGGAGGGATGGCCTTGTACCAATTTCCGTTTACCCTGCCAAGGGTCGGGCAATCCACCGATTGAAGTATACTTAAACGTGGATCTACAGAAGTGTCCTGCGGTTCGAATCTCGCATTGCCTTCCATATTGGACTGTCCGAAACACAGAAAAATATAGAAGCTGGAATCCTGTGCGAACACAACGCCATTAGCAAATAGCGTTATCACAAAAGTGAATAGAATGTACTTTACTTTCATAACGCCAGATTTACCTGAATAACAACGGTGCAAAATTGTACAGGTTATTGCGCCATACCGGCCATGTGTGCCCGCCGGGATATTCGCTGTACGTGTATTTAATGTTCAGCTCTTTCAGCTTATCCAGCATCAACTGGCAATTTTTATAAGCAATGTCTTCTTTGCCGCCCATGGCAATCCACAACTGTTTTAAATTACTGTTGATTTTATCTGTATTATCTTTCATGAATGCATATTGTGCATCAGCCAGCGTGCTCATCATTGGTATAATCCATCCCGAACTGAACACACCCAGGTAAGAAAACATATCTGTGTTTTTAATGCCGGTATAAAGCGTATGCATACCACCCAGCGATAACCCTGCCAGTGCCCTGCTTTTAGCGTCAGGCAATACACGGTAATTTTTCTCTACAAAAGGAATAAGGGTTTCTTTCATTTCCCTTTCAAAAGTTTTTAATGAGCTTTCAATACCGTTAGGACTAAAGCCACCCATTCCAATATTGGCATCGGGCATTACAATAATCATGGGCATTGCTTTCTTTGCTGCGATAAGGTTATCCAGTATCAAATCTGTTTTGCCCTGTGTAGCCCATCCACGTTCATCTTCACCACCGCCATGCAAAATATAGAGCGTGGGATATTTGTCATTCACGGCTGAGTCATAGCCCGGTGGTGTATAGATGTACAATTGCCGCCAGGAATTGGTGACTTTTGAAAAATATTTTTTAATGCGTATATCGCCGTGCGGCACATCACGAAAGGCATAATAAGCACCACCTGTAAAAGGTATTTCAATACCACTTGCCATGCGACCCATGCCATAGAAAGTTTCACTGGCGGGGTCTGCAAGAGCAATACCGTCAACCAGCAATGAATAATAGTGGAAGCCTTCACTGATGGAATCCGTTGTTGCCGTCCACATGCCGCCTGTATCTTTCACCATGTCATATTTCTTCACCAAATCCACCTGCACTTTTTTTGCTTCGGGCGCTTTAATGCCGAAGATAACACGACTGTCAGGCAGTATCTGCGGGTACTTTGCATTGCGTACATTGGTAGTAGCAGGCGCACCCACTACAGGATATTTAGAGAAGGTTGATGTATCTACCGGTTTAAAGATGAGTTGGGAGAACATATACAAGCCATTCTTCCATACTTTGAAATCGTGTACACCAGGTTCTATATAGTAGATATGCGGCACATTGTTTTTCTGCAAATAATCATGTGTGCGTTTGCTGAAAGTAATTAAGCCATCACTTGCTCCACATGATATAAAAAGCAGCTTTATTTTTTCTTTAGCTGCTTCCGCATCGGGTACTAACTCCTGCGGTGTTTTGGTATTGGGTGCGGAAGAAAAACCACCTATCCAGGCAAACTGGTCAAGGTTTCCCAAACCAAAATTGAGCGATTGCCCGCCACCCATTGACAAGCCCGCAATCGCACGGTGCTCACGGTCTGTGTATACAGGATATTTCTTTTGTATGTACGGTATCAAATCATTCAGCAAGTCTTTTTCAAAGGTGGCGAATGCTTCCACTTTGTCTTTATCGAAAATATTTCCCACAGCACGGTCGTCTTTCATAGCGCGACCATTGGGCATTACTATAATCATGGGTTCTATCTTACCTTCTGCATAAAGATTATCTAATATTATTTGCGGTGTACCGCCATTCAACCATTCTTTCTCATCGCCACCAATGCCATGAAGCAAATAGAGCACAGGGTACCTGTCCTTTTTTGAAAAACCCGGTGGTGTATAAATGATTGCCCTTCGTTTAACGCCAACTGTTTTGGAATCGTAGGCAATGGTATCAATCGTTCCATGCGGAATGTTTGCATGCAATGTATCAAAGCCTGTTGGAGCCTGCCGTATGACTCCCTGGGCATAGGTAGCCTCAACAATAAAAAGCAGAACGGAAATGTAACAAAGTAGTCTTTTCATATATCGTTCATTTTTCATTTATAAAAAAATTATTGTATTGTATTAGTTAGTCTGAGGTTTTATCAACTGATACTTACCACTCAAATGCATCAGGCTGAACAAATACAATAAGCCATCATAATACGGATCGAAATATCCATCTTCATAAGGCTCCAGTTTTGCATTCCAGAGTGCACGAACAAAATCCAGACCCTTATCCTGTCCTATCAGCGAAGCAGAACCAGCAGTAGCAACAAGCCCAAGTGAGTGGCGTAGTTTTTTAAACCCACCTGCCTGCAAAATAAATTCAGGCTGTGTGCCATCCGGGTTAAACTGGTCTTCAAACCTATCAATACCCTTTGAGCGCAGAAAGCCCTGGAAACGTTTTGCATAATCCTGCTGCCAGCTTTTATCTTTCCCAAACCATACATAATCCATTGCAATGTTCATCGGCACGCGCCATGAATCATAACGAAATGCAGCCGGCATCCATGGGGCTGAGTGAGGTTGGCCGGTAAATTCCGTGTAGTCTGTATTAAGCGCTGTTGGTGATGCACAGGCACGATGCAGAAAAGCACGGGCAGTATCAGCGCAGTCTTTATAAAATTGTTCATGGCCATCCTTTGCATATAAAGCCCATACTTCAAAAAATGCGGGCAGGTGATAAGAAGGGTCTGTCCAGTTATAGTTATTATTTTCCGGGGTAAAAGTTATTTGTTTATGTTGCGTGTTGATGATATTGTAAATACCACCGGTACCGCCTTTCTTCCACATGGCATCTAATATGTGTCGTGCCTCATGATAATAATCAATACCGCTATTATTGCCCCAGCGG